>Ga0126332_10000152_pt1 | contig 28280 bp, 28 predicted proteins | sample InaspJWI42metaG_FD_94482 | JGI IMG/M metagenome (GOLD analysis project Ga0126332, IMG submission 94482) | Marine gutless worms symbiont microbial communities from Oahu, Hawaii - Inanidrilus sp. 2 OAHU.JWI-42 metaG | ecosystem: Host-associated > Annelida > Digestive system > Unclassified...
CTTGCCCAGACTGAATCGCCTTCAGGGCTTTATTAAAATCGAATTTGTCTGTCATTATCAATTCTCCTAACAGCATTATGCTGCACATTAAAGAATTGACACAAAATTTCTAACACTCCTAAGTATTGATCACCGAACTCAATCACAAGTTTTTACGCGGTATGTATAGCAACAGTTATTTCCTGCGCGCCGACGAGCCCGAGAAATATGGCGGCTCCGACCTTGGGCCTACACCCTATGATTTGCTGCTGATGTCGCTCGGCTCCTGTACCTCGATGACGTTACGCATGTACGCTAATCGTAAGCAATGGCCGCTCGAGGACGTGCAGGTCCGGCTCCTACACGAGCGCGTGCACGCCGAAGATTGCGTCGACTGCAAGGCTAACATCGAGCGCATTACGCGGCGTATTACCCTGCTAGGCGATCTCGATCGCGAGCAGCGCCAGCGGTTGCTGGAAATCGCCGATCGCTGCCCGGTACATCGCAGCCTGGAAAACAATCCGCAGATAGTGACCGAATTGGTCGAATAGCCGGCAGCAATCGGCTGGTTGGAATTAAAACTCGCGCGCCAGGCGCAGACCGAAGGTGATATCGGGCGCCGAACGCACCAGTATATCCTCGGAGAAAAACAAGTCGAGCCGGTGGTTTTCGAACAACTTTAGAAAACCCAGGCCGAGCTGGAGTTGATATGATTCCCGAAACGCCCTGAGTTTACTGTCTTCGATAGTTTCGCCGTGCATATCGAGTTGCGCCGTGGCGACAAAATCGTCATAGAAGCGATAGTCCAAACCCAGTTGGGCAACCCAGACTTGGTCGACGATTAAAGCCTCCAGATTTCCATCGTCGCCGGGGAAGCTGATGCCGAGCATGCCGAAGGCGTTTACCTTCGCGTTGATCCTGATGTCCCGGGTAATCCAGAACGCCAGGTCGACAGTCTCGTTGCCGGTAAACTCCGCTGCCGACCCGGTCGGCAGTTCGATGCCGATAAAATAAGCGGTCCCGCCCGCATCCTGATAACCGACACTAACGGCGATATCGCCCACACCGCTGCTGGATTCGGTCTGCGAGTAGGCGATAACGCCGTCGCGTGTATATTGAATATTAATCCTATCCGCCGGAAATTCGTCGCGCTTCCCCTGCGGCAAACCGAAAAAGTCGTGCCAGTCTTCGATCAGTCCGTCGAGTTCGCCGCTGCGATTGGCTACCAGGGGAATATTTAACTGCGTCAACCAATTGTTCCGGCGGTGGCTGATATCAAGTTCATAGCGATAATTTTCGACGTCGATGATTAGGCTTTCGTCGCCGCGGCGCTTTTGCTGGAAGGTATTGGTAACGAAAACACTATGGTCGATCCGCCAACCGTTATCTGAACGCAGCGGCAGTAGTGACGGTAAAAACAGGGGTTGCAGCATCGGGTTGAGTTCGTGCGTGGCGAATCCCCCGGCCGCATTTAGATTCTGAGCGGCGACTAAGACGGCGATGCCGGCAGCCGCGGCCAGCCTAAGTCGTCTCATAGTCACCGTGTTCGCGCGTAGCGAGAAACTCGATTTCGGGCCAACGTTCTTCGGTCATCGTCAGGTTAACGCGCGACGGCGCAACATAGGCGAGATCGCCGGCATGATCGAGTGCGAGATGGCTGCGCATCTTGGTTTTGAATTCATCAAGCCTCTTGCTATCGTCGCAGGCAATCCAGCGTGCGGTATTGACGTTGACGGCCTCGAATTGACAGTCGACGCCATATTCGTCCTTGAGCCGGTGTGCGACCACGTCAAACTGTAGCACGCCGACCGCGCCGAGAATGAGGTCATTGTTGGCGAGTGGCCGAAACAACTGAGTTGCGCCTTCCTCGCACAGCTGGGTTAAACCTTTGAGCAAGGCCTTCATTTTCAGCGGATCCTTGAGCTGGGCGCGGCGGAACAGTTCCGGCGCAAAATTGGGAATGCCGGTGAAGGCCAGCAATTCGCCCTGGCTAAAACTGTCGCCGATACGAATTGTGCCGTGATTGTGAATGCCGATAATGTCACCGGTAAAAGCCTCGTCGACATGACCTCGATCCGCCGCAAAAAAGGTCAACGCATCGGGGATTTTCATATCTTTGCCGATGCGCACGTGGCGGACTTTCATACCGCGGCTGTACTTGCCGGAGCAAATTCGCATGAAGGCGATACGGTCGCGGTGCTGTTTGTCCATATTGGCCTGGATCTTGAACACGAAACCGGTGAGCTTGTCTTCCGAGGGACTGACGTTGCGGCTTCTGGTCGGGCGGGCGGTTGGGGGCGGGGCAAATTCGTTGAAGGCGTCAAGCAGTTCCGCCATGCCAAAGTTATTGATCGCCGAGCCGAAGAAGACTGGAGTTAGTTCGCCGGCCAGGTAGGCTTCGAGGTCGAATGCGCTAGACGCTCCCCGTACCAGTTCGATTTCTTCCCTGAATTCGTCGGCCATATTGCCGAGCACTGCGTTCAGTTTCGGGTTGTCGAGACCTTCGATAACTTCTCCCGAGGAGATCTTATCGGCCGCGCCCGCCGAAAACAGGTGTACCGAGTCATTCAATAAGTGAAAAACGCCCTTGAGATTTTTGCCCATGCCGATCGGCCAGGTGATCGGCGCACATCGGATTTTGAGGACTTGCTCGACTTCGTCGAGCAATTCAATCGGATCGCGGCCCTCGCGATCGAGTTTGTTGATGAAGGTGAATATCGGTGTCGTGCGCAGGCGGCAGACTTCCATCAATTTTATCGTTCGCGCCTCGACCCCCTTGGCGCAATCGATCACCATCAGGGCCGAATCCACGGCGGTTAGCGTGCGGTAAGTGTCTTCCGAGAAATCTTCGTGGCCCGGGGTGTCCAGTAGATTGATGATGCTGTCGCGATACGGAAATTGCATCACCGATGAAGTCACCGATATACCGCGCTGCTTTTCCAACTCCATCCAGTCCGAGGTTGCGTGCCGCGCGGCCTTGCGGCTTTTGACGGTTCCCGCCATTTGTATCGCTTTGCCAAACAGCAGCAATTTCTCGGTAACCGTGGTCTTGCCCGCGTCGGGATGTGAAATAATCGCAAAAGTACGGCGTCGACGCATTTCGTCAATATCTGACATGTTTTACTTCCAGGATGACTTAACTGGGGATGGGTATCTGCATAGTGTTAGCAGGCCCTTCTGGCGGGCGAAATATGCCGTGCGAACAAAAGCGCGTCCTCGCGCCCGTTGTTCGCCGGATAATAATCTTTGCGGCTGCCAATTTCATTAAAACCCGCCGAATTATAACAATTTATCGCCGCCGTGTTGCTGGGGCGCACTTCGAGCAACATGGTTTGCGCATCCCGCTCTCGGGCCTCGTCGACCAGAAACTCGATAAAGCGCCGGCCGATCCCCTGGCGCTGATACGCCTGGCCTATGGATAGGTTGAGTATGTGGCTTTCGCCGGCGGTCACGCTGATGACCGCATGGCCGACAAAGCGCTGCTGCCGTTGCGCGATCCAGCATTGATAGCCGACCCGGATGCAGTCCCTGAATATTCGCTCGGTCCAGGGGAATTCGTAGACATCACACTCGATCTTCATTACCTGTTCGACGTCGGACAGGATCATGGGTCGAAAGCAAAGTTCGTCGGTCTTCATTGCAGCATCCGGTGTAGCAGTTTCAGATCCTGCCAGGCAATGGCCTTGGCCGAAGGATTGCGTAACAAATAAGCCGGATGGTAAGTGACCTTCACCGGTATTTCGGTGCCCGGCAGTTTATGCGTTTGCTTGATCAGCTGGCCCACCGGTTCGCTGCTACCGAGCAGGTTATGTGCGGATACCCGACCAACCGAGAGAATCACCCGCGGCGCTATTTGCTTAATTTGCGCCTCCAGGTAGGCGCGGCATTGCCGTGCCTCCTCCGGCCTGGGGTCGCGATTGTTGGGGGGGCGGCACTTGACGATATTGGTGATATAAACCTGCTCGCGGTCAATACCGATCGCCGCCAGCATGCGGTTGAGCAATTGCCCCGAGCGCCCGACGAAAGGTTCGCCCTGGATATCCTCGTCGTGCCCGGGTCCTTCGCCGACGATTAGCAGCGCTGCCTGACGGTCGCCGACGCCCGCTACCTTCTGGGTGCAGTTGGCGGCCAGTTCGCAGGCGTGGCAGGCTTGAATCGCTGCAATGAGACCATCCCATGAATCGAGTGCCGCAGCAGGAATAGAGGACAGACCTCGTTTTTCGTGGTCGCTTTCGACATGCAATAAATCCTCATCCGAAAAACCTGATCTGTCCCCGCTTTCTCCGATAAACCGGTTGATCGCTTCGATTTCGTCGTCGGCCAAGACTAAGGAAGCGGACCGCTCGGTAGCAGCTGCAGCGCTGACGGCCTCGCGTTTACGCCATTGCCTGATGCCGATTCCCTGGAGGCAGTATTGTTGTCGATTGCTTAACATCGAGGCTTAGACGTCTCCCAGCTGCGGGTGGGTACGGCCCGAATGGTTGATCACCTTGTTGAGCGCATTGATATAAGACTTGGCCGAGGCGATGACAATATCGGTATCGGCGCCCTGCCCATTGATAACCTGGCCGTCTTTCTCGACCCGGACGGTCACCTCACCCTGGGAATCGGTGCCCGTCGTGATCGCATTGACCGAGTACAGCTGCAGTTGAACCCCTATTTCGGTTAGCTTTTCGATTGCTTTGAAGCAGGCGTCGACCGGGCCGTCGCCGCTGGCCACGGCCTGCTGTTCCTGACCGTCGATATCCAAGGTCATGGTCGCGTTGGGAGTTTCTCCGGTTTCACAGCAGACTCTGAGGCTGACCAGTTTGATGGTTTCATTTTCGGTTTCGAAAGTGGCTTCGTTAACCAGCGCCTGCAAATCTTCATCGAAGATATCGTGCTTTTTGTCCGCCAGGGTTTTAAAGCGGGCGAACACTTCATTTAGCTCTTCTTCGGAATCGAATTGAATGTTGAGTTCGGACATGCGGGTTTTAAAGGCGTTACGACCGGAGTGCTTGCCCAGCACCAGCTTATTGGTGCTCCAGCCCACGTCCTGGGCGCGCATAATTTCATAGGTTTCGCGTGATTTCAGCACTCCATCCTGGTGAATGCCGGATTCGTGTGCGAAGGCGTTGGCGCCGACAATCGCCTTGTTGGGCTGCACGGTGAAGCCGGTAATGCCGGATACCATCTTCGAGCAATTCATAATCTGAGTGGTATCGAGATCGGTGTCGCAGGGGAAAATATCCTGGCGCGTGCGCACCGCCATCACGATTTCTTCCAGCGAGGCATTACCGGCGCGTTCGCCGAGACCGTTAATCGTGCATTCGACCTGGCGCGCGCCGTTGAGCACTGCCGACAGGGAATTACCGACGGCAAGGCCGAGATCGTTGTGGCAATGCACCGAAAATATCGCCTGGTCCGAATTCGGGATGCGCTCGATCAATTGCCGGATCAAATCGCCAAACTGGTGCGGCAGGTTGTAACCGACCGTATCGGGAATGTTGATCGTGGTAGCACCCTCGGCGATGACCGCCTCGATTACGCGGCATAGAAAATCCGCTTCCGAACGTCCCGCGTCCTCGGGCGAAAACTCGATATCATCGGTGTATTGGCGCGCCTGGCGCACGGCTGCGACTGCGGCTTCCACCACTTGATCGGGCGTCATGCGCAGTTTTTGCTCCATGTGAATCGGCGAAGTCGCAAGGAAGGTATGGATGCGGCCCGAATTAGCGGGTTTGATGGCTTCGCCGGCGCGTTCGATATCAACCGGTTTGGCGCGCGCCAGACCACAGACTGTGCTGTCCTTGATAATTTTGGCAACTGCTTTGACCGAATCGAAATCTCCCTCGCTCGCGATCGGGAAACCGGCTTCGATAATATCGACCTTCATTTGTTCCAGGGCGCGTGCGATGCGGATTTTCTCGTCGCGCGTCATCGACGCCCCCGGGCTTTGCTCACCGTCGCGCAGCGTGGTGTCGAATATTATTAACTTATCTTTGCTCATGGCTATCTCGTTTGTCTAAACGTTGTCGAAAGTATGGAATCTTGCTTACGTTTGCCCTCGTCAGGAGTCTCTGGTCTGCCTTACGGCAGCAGGAGAACGAGTAGCAGAGATAGCAGCAGGTACGCAGGCAGGAGCTCCAGCTTGACTGGAGACTTGGATTGAATACTGGTGTACCGCTTGTGCATAAAGGGAAATATAGCCAACTATAGGCGGCTTGCCAAGCAATAAATCCGGCGGTCACATAAAACGGGAGTATTAAAAATTAACCAGGTTTGCAAAAGAATTTCTGCCGGGTTTAAGACTCGGGTTTATCTTCGGTGACGCTATCTGCCTGACGCATGCGCTTGCGCTTCCAGCGAAACAGGGACACGATCGGCCCCGACAGCAGGTACAGGAAGAAAAACGAAAACAGCACGGTGGCGGTTTCGATCGACAGAAATACGAATATCAGCACCACGGCGAGCAGCGTCACGAAGGGCACCCGTTTGCGCAAATCCAGATCCTTGAAGCTGTAGTAGGAAAAGCGGGAAACCATCAACATGCCGGCGGCAAGCGTCAAGACTAGCGCCGCATAGCTTACGTCCCGGCCAATAATGTCGTAGGTTTCACAGACCCAAACCGCGCCCATCACGACTGCGGCAGCCGCCGGGCTCGCCAGGCCTTGGAAATAGCGTTTGTCGGCAATACCGATCTGGGTATTGAATCGCGCCAATCGCAAGGCGGTGGCGGTGGCATAGATGAAAGCCGCGAGCCACCCCAGTTTACCCATTAAGTTGGAAACCTCGCGCAGGTGGACTAGCGACCACAGGTAAACCACCAGCGCCGGGGCCACACCGAAGGAAACCATATCGGAAAGGCTGTCGTACTCGGCGCCGAAGGCTGACTGGGTATTGGTCAGGCGTGCCACGCGTCCGTCCAGGCCATCCAGCAGCCCGGCCAGGAAAATCGCAATCGCGGCGATTTCAAAGCCGCCGTTCATCGCCGCGATAATTGCGTAGAAACCGCAAAACAGCGCCCCCGTGGTAAACATATTGGGCAGCAGATAAATACCCCTGCGCATCTTCTTGCGGGTTTCTTTCGGGTTGGCGTCGTCCATTGTTAAACCGTAGGCGCTGTGGGGCCCGAGTGTATGACTAGTTCTTGGACTTGTCGACCAGCGCGTTGGCGCTGAGCCAGGGCATCATCTCACGCAACCTGGCGCCTACCTGTTCAATTTCATGGGCCGCATTGTTGCGGCGTTCGGCGGTCATGCTCGGGTAGTTGGATTGCCCCTCGGAAATAAACTGCTTGGCGTAACTGCCGTTTTGAATGTTTTCCAGGCATTCCTTCATCGCCCAGCGGCTTTCTTCGTTGATGATTTTCTTGCCGGTGTGGTATTCGCCGAACTCGGCATTGTTTGAAATCGAGTAATTCATGTTGGCGATGCCGCCTTCGTGAATCAAATCGACGATCAACTTGAGTTCGTGCAGGCACTCGAAATAGGCCAGTTCGGGCGCATAGCCGGCTTCCACCAGCGTTTCAAAGCCTGCCTTGACCAGTTCGATAGTGCCGCCGCACAGTACGGTTTGCTCGCCGAACAAATCGGTCTCGGTTTCATCCTTGAAGGTGGTCTGGATAATTGCGGTGCGCCCGCCACCGATGCCGGCGGCATAGGACAGGGCAATATCCTTTGCCATGCCGGAAGCATCCTGCTGAATCGCGATCAGATCGGGTATGCCGCCACCCTTGACGAACTCCGAGCGCACGGTGTGTCCCGGCGCCTTGGGAGCGATCATGATGACGTCGAGGTCGGTGCGCGGCACGACCTGGTTGAAGTGGATCGCGAAACCGTGGGCGAAGGCCATTGCCGCACCCTGTTTGATATTGGGTTCGATTTCGTTGTCGTAAAGATCACGCTGGAATTCGTCCGGGGTCAGTATCATCACGACATCCGCTTCGCGAATCGCATCGGGGGTGTTTTTCACGGTCAGGCCGGCGGCTTCAGCCTTGGCTGCCGAGCTGGAACCTTCCCGCAGGGCGACGGTTACGTCGACGCCTGAATCCTTGAGATTATTGGCATGCGCGTGCCCTTGCGAGCCATAGCCCACGACGGTGACTTTCTTTCCCTGAATGATGGATAAATCGCAATCCTTATCGTAATAAATATTCATAACTGCCTCGTGTCGAAACTGATTGATGTGTTGTTTTGGAAAGTATTCGGCCCGGCTTTACAATGTCAGCGCTTTTTCGCCCCGTAAGATGCCCATCGAACCGGAGCGTACGACTTCTACGATATTTCTCTCATGCAAGGCCTTGATATAGGCATCGAGCTTGGAGCCCGAGCCGGTCAACTCGATACAAAAGGTGGTGTCGGTCACGTCGATGATGCGCGCCCGGAAAATATCGGACAAGCGCTTAACCTCGCCGCGCTGGGTATCGCCTTCGGCTTTGACCTTGACGAACATCATTTCACGCTCGATATATTTGCCTTCGGTGATGTCCTGCAGCTTGACCACGTCCACCAGCTTATTGAGCTGTTTGGTGATTTGTTCGATGATGCGGTCGGAACCCATGGTGATAATCGTCATGCGCGACAGCGTCTGGTCTTCCGTGGTCGCAACCGTCAGGGATTCGATATTGTAACCGCGCGCCGAAAAAAGTCCGGAAATACGCGATAGTGCGCCCGCCTCGTTCTCGACCAACAGGGAAATTATATGTCGCATTAAACCAGTTCTCCCTTACTCTTGAGCGCGGCCTGCTTGGCTTGTTGCAATGGCGATATATCCATTTCGTTATGCGCCTTACCCGCTGAGATCATCGGATAAACGTTGGCCTCCCGGTCGGTAATGATATCGAGGAAAACCGTTCGGTCCTTGAGCTTGAAGGCTTCTTGCATCGCGTCGTGCAAATCTTTCGGATCTTCGACCTGGATGCCGACATGGCCATAGGCTTCGGCGAGTTTGACGAAATCCGGCAGCGAATCCATGTAAACATGCGAATATCGTTTCTCGTAAAAGAATTCCTGCCACTGGCGTACCATGCCGAGATAGCGATTATTCAGATTGATTATCTTTACCGGCAAGTCGTACTGCAGGCAGGTCGAAAGTTCCTGCATACACATTTGGATGCTGCCCTCGCCGGTGACGCAGGCAACTTCCTTGTCCGGGAATGCCAGTTTAACCCCCATCGCTGCGGGCAGGCCGAAGCCCATGGTCCCGAGACCGCCCGAATTAATCCAGCGCCGCGGTTCGTCAAAATGATAAAATTGTGCAGCGTACATCTGGTGCTGGCCGACGTCGGAAGTGACATAAGCCTCGCCTTTGGTAACCTTGTACAGTTCTTCCACGGCTTGCTGCGGCTGGATCAAATCGCTTTTCTTGGTGTAGGCAAAACTGTCCTGTGCCTGCCAGGACTCAATGGTTTTCCACCACTTGTCCAGCGCCGCTTGATCGATCCGGGTTTCGGTTTTGTCGAGTTGTTTCAGCATCTCGGTCAATACCTGTTTGGCGCCGCCGACGATCGGAATATCGGCGTTGATGGTTTTCGAAATCGAAGCCGGGTCGATATCGACGTGAATGATTTGCGCATAGGGGCAGAATTTACTGGTGACGCCGGTAATACGATCGTCGAAGCGGGCGCCGATACAGATCAAAACGTCGCATTCGTGCATCGCCATATTGGCTTCGTAGGTGCCGTGCATGCCGAGCATGCCGATAAACTGCGGATCGGTGCCCGGAAACGCGCCGAGTCCCATCAAGGTCTGCGTAATCGGAAACCCGAGCTGGCGTACGAACTCCCGTAACTCGCGCGAAGCCTCGTCCATGATGACGCCGCCACCGGTATAAACCATGGGTCGCTTTGCGCTCAGCAATAATTCCACCGCGCGTTTGATCTGGCGCGGATGCCCCTTGAAGTTGGGGTTGTAGGAACGCATTTCGACTTTGGCCGGATATTTGTAGGGAATTTTAATATGCGGCGCGGTGATATCTTTGGGAATGTCGACCACCACGGGGCCGGGGCGGCCGGTAGTAGCGACGTAAAAAGCCTTTTTTAGAGTTTCGGCAAGCTTATTCAAATCCTTGACTAGAAAATTATGCTTGACGCAGGGGCGCGAGATCCCGACGGCGTCGACCTCCTGGAAGGCATCCTGGCCGATCACATGGCTCGGGACTTGGCCGGTCAGTACGACCAGCGGCACCGAATCCATATACGCGGTGGCGATGCCGGTAATCGCATTGGTTGCACCGGGACCGGACGTCACCAGGCAAACTCCCGGTTTGCCGGTCGCGCGCGCGTAGCCGTCCGCCGCATGCGAGGCGCCCTGTTCGTGCCGCACCAGGATATGCTCTACATCGTCCTGCTGTTGCAGTGCGTCGTAGATATGCAAAACCGCACCGCCTGGGTAACCGAAGACGTGCTTTACGCCTTCGTCTTTTAAAAACTGGATTATTATTTCAGAACCCGATAATTCCACGCGAACCCCTGTTCCTTAATCTGAATCGATTTGTTTATGCCAAACCCAAAATTTTATTATGGTTAAAAAACAAATGCACTAATAACAGCTTGGATATATTGGGGAAATCCGCAAAAAACCGTGCTTTTTGTCTTGTTCGGCCGGGAAATTGGGCGAAATATCGATCCATGCGCTCGATATCCGCGTGCTAACCCGGATTAGCGCCCGGCCGGAGTTCGGATTTTCTCGAACATCGACACGAATTTTCCGCCCGCATTGCCGCAAGCAAGCAATGAGTTGTCGGTTTGTTTCGAGAAGGCTGCGAAAGTCTTGAGCGAACCCTGGTCGGTCGAAACGATGCGCAAGACTTGCCCGCGCGCCATAGCGTTGCCCGTTTTTCTGGCGCACCGGTTCGGTCGCGCACAATTGCGCCCGGAGGTGTCGAGTTCGCAATCAAATTCGGCCCAAGGGATAACCTCTGCAGCGGGTCGAGGCTGGTATTACGAAGATTGCAGGTACCCGACTGGATAGCTACCAAACGACCGAGATATATTGTCGCGGGGTAATTTAAAGGCAAGTTACTCGATTTCACTCTGCGGCTGCGGATCGAGCCGGAATCCGCCCGATGCCCATTGGATCAGGCCGCCTCTTAAGCTGATGACGTTGTTGATGCCCTGCTGGTTCAAGAACCGGCAGACCTGCGCCGAGCGGCTGCCGGTGCGACAGTAGATGACGATTTGTCTGGGTGACTCGGAAAAATAGCTGAGTTTTAACGGAATCAAATGCATCGCCAGCGTCTTGGCATTGGGTAAGACGCCGCGCTCGACTTCCGCCGAGGTGCGGATATCGAGTAGCTCGAAGTGATCCTGCTCGCTCAACATCCGATGCAGGTCTGACGTGCTGATTTCTTTGATTCGCGGCATTAACTGGGGATTCCGGAACGATTACTAGGTGATCGAGTCGATACTATTCTAATATAGTCGAATTTCCAATCGAACCGCGTCACATGTTGCACCACAGGTCGAACTTAGCGAGATCCGCTCGCCGCGCGCTCCAGGGGCTCGCAGGCATCATTTTCATACTGTTGGCCACAGCTAGCGCCAGCTCCGAGCTGCCGGCCCTGGGCGAGAATTCGCTGTTTAACATCGAGCGCGAAACCGGGTTGGGGCGCTCGGTATACGAGCGTCTACTGGAAGGCGGGCTGATCGAAACCCATCCGCTGTTGGATCGCTATATCAACGATCTCGGTTTTCGGCTATTGGCCGGGATAGACAACCGGGTGCGAGAGTACCGGTTTTTCATCGTGCGCGACGATTCGATCAACGCCTTCGCGCTTCCCGGCGGTTTTATCGGCATTAATCGCGGTTTGATCATGCGGGCGCGCACCCAGCATCAACTGGCTTCGGTGCTGGCGCATGAAATCGCGCATGTGCGCCTCATGCACGGTATCGAATTGATGAAGAAGGGCAGCGAACTCAATACCAAGACAGTCCTGACGCTGCTGGCGGGACTATTGCTCGGCGGCGTCGATTCGCAAGTCGGGTCGGCCGTGCTGTTGGGTGGTGTCGCCGGTACCCGACAGGCTTTGGTCAATTTCACCCGCGAGAATGAATACGAGGCCGACCGGGTCGGCATGGAGTTACTGGCAGCTGCGCAGTTCGATCCCAATGGAATGGTCGAATTTTTTGACATCATGTCGAAGCTCTCCGGTAGTTCGGAAATTGCTAATATCGAGTACCTACGCACGCATCCGGTTGGCAGTAACCGGGTCGCCGAAGCCGTCAACCGGGCCAGAAATCTGGGGAGCGGAGCTAATCAGGTGGATGATTTCCTATTGTTCAAGGATTACCTGTTGTATAGCAGCAGCGATTTTCTGCCCCAGCAGGGCAGTCGCTTTCTGCGTGCGTTGGCATTGATCAAGCAGGCCGACCATCAAACCGCAGACGAGCGTTTGTCGGTCTTGTACCAACGCGACAGTGAAAATATCTGGTATAGCATCGCGTATGCCGAAAATCTGGAGTTGCTCGGCCGCGAGTCCGAGGCCGAACTGGTATATCGCCGGCTGCTCGATATTTTCCCCGGAGATTACGTACTATCCATGCGATTGCTGCGTTTACTCCAGCTTGCGGGCCGCAATCAGTCGGCGCTGGTGATAGCCCGGAATCTGGAAAACCAGTTTCCGGAAAACAGACAAGTATACTTCGAGTTGTCCGAGATCTATCAATCGCTGCAGCGCCCGGCTCAACGTTTGATGGCCCAGGCCGAATTTCATCGCATCAATGGCAATACCAGACAGGCGATAAAACTTTACGGGCAGGTAATCGATTTGCCCGAAGCCGATCTCGCTACCGAATCCGAGGCGCGCGAAAAACAGGCGATACTGATGCAGCGCGAGCAACGCTAACGATATCGCGCCAAATTTCAAGCTTTGCGCAAGGCTGCCGATACAAACCGGGTAGATTAAACGCCTTGAGCGCGAGGCTCCGAAGATGAAACGCAGAACTTTGTTGAAAGCAGGAATGCAGGCGGCCCTGTCCGGCATGATAATCCCCGGTGCAGCGATCGCCGAATATCCAACCAAGGCTTTTCTGGCGAAAGAGACGCCGGAAGCATTGCGCGAAGCTTTCGGTAGCGCCGATATCGGCGCTACCGACAAGATCGAGATTGAGACCCCGCATATCGCCAGTGATCCCAACATGGTGCCCGTCAGAATTCGCTCGGGATTCGTAAATACGGAATCGATTTCGCTGGTGGTGGCGGGCAACAAGTCTCCATTTACAGCGGTATTCAAACTCTATGAACCCCAAAATTTCGTCTCGACGCGCATTCGCGTGACCGATAGCAGCGAGCTATTGGTGGTCGTCAAGGCCGATGGCATGCTGCATACCAGTACCCGATCGATTCGAGTCGGCCACAACAGTTGCCGGGCTTGAACATGGTCAAAAGCATCAAGATACGCGCGCACGAAATCGACGGTCAGGTGACGGTTAAAAGCGTCATCAACCACCCGATGGAAACCGGGACCCGGAAAATCAAGAAAACCGGCAAGAAAATTCCGCCGCACTACATCCGCGAAGTGGTCGTCAGCCGCAACCGGCGCATCGTCATGGAGGCCTTCTGGGGCAAATCGGTTTCTAGAAATCCGTTTCTCGCCTTCGAGATCCCGGGCCGCAAGGGCGATTCGATTACGATTTCCTGGCTCGACAACCGCGGTTACTCCGACTCCGTCACCACCAAGGTCCGATAAACGTCGGCAAGCTAGGGGTCAAACCCCGGCTTTCGCCATCAATTTCCTTTTTGGCAGAACCATGTTCCGAATCCGGGCTCTGGCCAGGTCGAAGGCCCGCCTGGAAATCGAGTGAATTTGGGACGTTTCGCTCGCTATGAGGGGGACCGGGCAAGCACTGGTGAGAGTCTGCAACAAAGTCTGGCAGGCTGGGCGGCGTTTGGACTATCCCCGAGATCCCCAACGTTTGGATGACGTTTTAAGGGTTTTCTTGTTAGAATCCGCGGACTTTTTGGGAGTGATCGAGACGTGTTTATTAACTTCCAGGCACTGGGGTGCCGGCTCAACGAAGCCGAGCTCGAGACCTGGGCCAGCCAATTCATGCAGCAGGGCCACCAGGTGACGACCGACGTCGCGCAAGCCGATGTCGTGGTATTCAATTCCTGCGCGGTTACCGCCCGGGCGGATCGCAAATCGCGCCAGCAAATCGGGCGTTTACAGCGCAGCAATCCCGATGCCAAACTGATCGTTACCGGCTGTCATGCCAGCCTCGATCCGGCGGCGGTTAAAGACTACCTGGGTGTCGACCTGGTGGTGGACAATCGGCACAAGGAGCAACTGGTCGATCAGGCGTTGCGACTGGCCGGCGCCGCTCGGGCGGTGAGTGTCGAGCCGGAATGGGGTCATGTCGGCAATTCATTGTTGTTGCGCGGGCGTCATCGCGCTTTTATTAAAATCCAGGACGGCTGCCGCTATCGCTGCACCTATTGCATCGTAACGCTGGCGCGCGGCGATGAACGCAGTCGCGGCTCAGCCGATATCCTCTCTGAAATCAACCGTCTGCACCGGCAAGGCGTGCAGGAAATAGCCCTGACCGGGGTACATGTCGGCGGTTATGGCAGCGATATCGATTCCAGTCTTTACCGCCTGCTCAACGAAATTCTCGAATATAGCGAAATACCCCGTATCAGGCTGGCCTCGGTGGAACCCTGCGATTTGCCGGATCATTTTTTCGGCCTGTTTCGGGATTCACGCCTGATGCCGCATATGCACCTGCCGATCCAGAGCGGTTGCGATTCGGTGTTACGCCGGATGGCGCGCCGCTGTAAGACGGCCGAGTTTGCGCGCCTGGTGGAGCGCGCGCGCACAGCAATTCCTTTGTTTAATGTAACCACTGATCTGATTACCGGCTTTCCAGGCGAAACCGAGCAGGAATGGCGCGAGACGATGAAGTTTGTCGAAAATACCGGTTTCGGGCATATGCATGTCTTTCCGTTTTCGGCGCGCGCCGGTACCAAGGCCGCGCGCTTACCCGAACAAATCGATGCGGCCACAAAAAAGAGGCGTAGCCGTGAAATGCATGCATTGGCGGCGCAATTGAAATATCGCGCCCTGCGCAAGCATCTGGGCAATCGGGCCGCGGTACTGTGGGAGCAACAACTGGGCGGCGATAGCGGACCCTGGATCGGGTATACGCCTCATTACCACAAGATTAGCTCGACCGATAGGGCGATAACTGCTTCCAGTATCGGCGAGGTCGGCATCGATTCGATTTCGGTCGATGGATCGATGCTCGTCAACGCCGGCGCCCAAGCCCATGTTAGCCTCGCCGATATTCGCAAACATGCCGCGCATAGTTAAGTCGGGTAGCTGTTTTATCCTGCAACCCCAGAATAGCGAGCTGGAATTCAGCGCGCAGCATTTCATGACGGATTACTGGCGGAATCGGCCGGGTTACGACACGATCGACGGGGGCCGGGGCGGCAGCTGTATGATTCAACTGGACGACAAGCGCGCGATACTGCGCCGATATCACCGTGGCGGGTTTGCCCGCAATCTGCTCAGTGACCAGTACCTATGGCTGGGTAAATTGATGACGCGGCCCTGGCGTGAATGGCAAGTCTTGCAGCGGGCGCGCCGGGCGGGCCTGCCGGTACCCGAACCGATCGCGGCCTGTGCCTGCCGCTCCGGATTATGGTACCGCGCCGCATTGATGACCGTCTACCTCGAAGATACCGAAATGCTGACCCGGCGGCTACGGCGTGAACCCTTGCCGTCGGACTGTTGGCAGCGCCTGGGGTTGTTGCTTAAACAAATGCATACCGCGGGCGTCCGTCATGCCGACCTTAACTCCGATAATATTCTGATCGATTCGCAGGATCGGTTTTACCTGGTTGATTTTGACAAGGCGAGAATCATGAATCGAATCGGCGAATGGCAGTGGCGACCTCTTTACCGCTTGCAGCGATCCATCGAAAAACGGAATCGCATTCAGCGACTTCATTATGATGCAAATGACTGGCAATCCATGATGGACGGCTATCAGGCCTGAAAGCGAGCCGCATCAGTTTTGCCGCGGTTTAAGGCTTGGGATCAGAGCCCGGTTTCGAAACCTTGGTCGGACAGGTAGGAATGCGTCAGCGAAAGCCGAGGTCTGATTCCGAGAATCCCAACATTGATAAGGTCGAAGTCAAAGATAGGGCTTAATCGCGGCCACATACTGCTGCACGACATCCGGTAACAGCGCGAGTCGGGATTGCGCCTCGCGCCCAAGGGCATCGGCCTGTTCGGGGTGTTCTAGCAGTCGGGATATTTCGCGCCAGCAGGCCGTCATGTCTTCCACCTGCAGCACACCGCTGCCCGGTCCCAGCAAATCGATATCCTGCGCAATATTGCTATCGCTGGGGCCGGTGATGATCGCGCATCCGAGGCTGGCCGGCTCGATCAGATTATGCCCGCCGGTGTTGTTGAAAGATCCCCCCATGATGACGACCTCGGCATGGGCAAGCAAGGATTTAAGCTCTCCGAGCGTATCCGCGAGATAGACATTAGTGTCGCCGGTAATCGGTTGCGCCTTGCTGCGCACCGCATAACTCAACCCCAGGCCTTCGATCTGGTTTTGTATCGCCGCGCTGCGCTCCGGGTGTCGCGGCGCCAGCACCAGTAATTGGTCTGCCAATCGTGCCGGACGCGTTTCGAGAAACTGCCGCTCCTCGCCACTATGGCTGGATGCCAGGATTAGGTATTCGCGTTCGATCAGGCGCTCAGGCTGTTGCGCAAGCTCGACATGCGTTTTCAGATTGCCGATGACGCTGATTCGATCGACGCTGGCCCCGAGGCTCCGCAGAGCTTCGAAATCGCGTTCGTTGCGGGTCAGAATGCAGGAGAAATGGTTTAGCGTGGTGGTCAGTAAGCCGCGGATAAACTCACCGGCGTCGAGCGATTTACGGGATAACCTCGCGTTTACCAGCAATAGATTTATATGATGTCTGCGTGCCTGGCATAGCAGTTCGGGCCAGAGCTCGGTCTCCATTACCAGGCCCAGTTTAATCCGTTGCTGTCTGAAAAATCGACGGCAATGCCAGTAATTATCAAAAGGAATCACGCCGCTCGCTACCGACTCGGAGAAATGACGCCGGATGGCCTGGTAGCCGGTAGCGGTAAAACTGGTAAACAATACGGCTTCGCCCTGTCCGATCAACGCATGCACCAAGGGGGCAACGGCGCGCACTTCGCCGACCGACGAAGCGTGTACCCAAACTTGATCGGTCGCGTTGTTGGCAAGGCCGAACATGCGCATCGACAGATAGCCGGGCAGGCGATGTTTGATGCCGTGTTTAACGCCATGCAGAATCCAGAACAGGTATAGCGGCAGCGACAACAGGCGATAACCCAGCCCGGGCGAATTCAATTTATCTGCGTCGCTCATGGATAAAAAGGCGCTTCACCGGGGGGGCGGGTTTTGAATCGCTGATGAATCCACATGTAATTTTCCGGTTGCTGTCGCGCGTATTTTTCGATTGACTGATTGATCCGGGTGGCGTCTTCGAGATCGTCGCCGCTGGGGAAGTCCGACAATGGCGCTCCGATTCTCAAAATATAACCGGAACCGTCTGGTTTGCGTTCCGGATAGTAGGGTAGCATCACCGCGCCGGATGACTGCGCCAGTCGCGAGCTGGCGGTGATGGTGGCGGTGGCGATGCCCATGAACGGCGCGAACACATTGCGCTCACGCCTGAAATCCTGATCCGGCGCGTACCAGGTGGGAATCCTGTTTTTGATTCCTTTAATCAGTTGACGGGTATTCTTGCGAGAGACGGTATTGACAAAATAGCCGCAACGCTTGGTATACAAATAGCTGTCAAACAGCGGGTTGCGCTGTGTCCGGTACATAACCTGTACCGGCATGAACAGGGCCAGCAGTCGGGCACCGATTTCGAGACTGGTGAAATGCCCCGTCAACAGGATCACGCCGCGACCGCTATTTAGCGCCGCATCGATGTGCTCGCGACCCTCGATCTCGACCATGCCCTGCAGTTTTTGAGCCGGCCACCACCAACAGATCGCCATTTCGATCAGCGATATGCCGATATTCTGGTAACAGGCGTTCTTGATGCGGTTTCTGGCGGCCAGAGTTTTTTCCGGAAAGCAGCGCGCCAGATTGAGATCGACGATCCGCCGGCGCCTGGCGCCGGTGGTTAGCGCAATCATTCGGCCGAGTAACCGGCCTAGCACAAGTTCGGCGCGGTAGGGCAGTAAGGACACCAGCCGCAATAGGCCGAAGATGCACCACATGGGCCAGAATCCTGGTGAGTAGTAATCGCTCGCTTTGAATACTACGGAGCTTGCTTCGCCCATCGCCTAGGGATTGGTCAAGGCACGGTTGATCGCAAACAAATCGTCTTCCTGCAGAATACCGGCGGCCTGTTTCAAGCGCAGGTTATTGAGCAGGTAATCGTAGCGCGAACTCGCGTAATCGCGCTGGGCGCGGTAGGTTTCGCGTAATGACACCAGTACGTCGACCGAGGTGCGTGTGCCGACCTCGAACCCCGCCTGGGTCGCCTCGAGTGCGATATTGCTCGAATCCAGCGCCTGCTTGAGCGCTTTTACCTGGCTGATGCCGGACACGACGTCGAGGTATGCCGTGCGCGACTGTTGCTGGGCCAGTCGGGTCTGCAACAGGGCCGAGTTCTGGGCGGAGCGCAGTTCCGAATTGGCCTGAGCCTGCTCGGCACCGATGCGGCCCCCGGTGTAGAGCGGCATTTCGAATTCGATGCCGACGCTTAAATCCTCCTGCTGCGAATCGCCCAGTAAATCGTCGTCGACATCCCGGTCGCCATAGCTCGCAACCAGGTCAAGTGTCGGATAGCCGCCGCGCGCGCTTTTGTCGCGCTCGAATCGGGCTGCGTTGAGCGACTGTTGTGCCGCGATCAAATCGAGATTGTTTTTTAATGACAGTTCAACCCAGGCCTCGGCGTTGGCCGGTTCGGGCAGCGATAATGCCAACTTTTCCCCGAGGCGGGCAATATTCCTGATCGAGGTATCGTCGGTAATGACCACCAGCGCCTGGTAGGCGTTTTCCAGAACGTTCTCGGACAGAATCGCTTGCGCTTCGGCGCTATCGAAGCGCGCCTGGGCTTCATGCACGTCGGTAATGGCAATCAATCCGACCTCGAAACGTTTTTGCGCCTGTTCCAGCTGACGCGCGATCGCGGTGCGTTCCGCGTAGGCAAAATCGACGTCATCCTGGGCCGCGAGCACATTGAAATAGGTTTCCGCGACGCGCAGTATCAATCCTTGCCTGGCGCCCTGCAGGCGCGCCAATTCGGCTGCGCTATTGGCTTCCGCGACGTTGATATTGCCCGCGGTCTGGTTGTTGTAAAGCGATTGCGATAGGTTCAGGCTGTAGCCGATGGTCTGGTTGTCGTTATCCCCGGTTTCCGAATTGTCGGACTCTCGCAACGAGCCGCTGGCACTGAACAACACCTGGGGTTTGCGGCCCGCGCGCGCGCGCGGCATGGCCTGTACCGCGGCGAGGTAATTCGCTTCGGCAATTTGTAGCTCGGCGTCCCGTTCCAGCGCCAGCCCATATACGGTGACGAGATCCTGCGCCAGCAGCGGCGGGCAGCATCCCAATACGAGCGGTAAAACGAATTTTATTGTTAGCTTATGCATTCGAGGCGCCATGTGTTTATCCGTGCGCGGATTATAAAGAAACTGTAATGCGATTAATACACGGGCATATCGGGGTCAACCTCGCGCGCCCAGGCGTCGACGCCGCCATCGAGGTTGATCAGTTCGCCGGTGGATTGTTGCTGCAGAAACCGGATTACATGCCGGCTGCGAATACCGTGGTGGCAGATCACGACGATCTCTTGCGCAAGCTGCAGGCGCGGCATGTTTTGCGGAACCTGCGCCATCGGCAAATTCATGCTGCCGTCGATGCGACAGATGTCGAATTCCCAGGGTTCGCGCACGTCCAGCAACAAGGGGCTGGCGGTTTCGAGATAGGCTGCCAGCTGCGCTGCGCTCATCCGACGCATGGCGATGCGATCAACCGTCGAGTCGGGGCAAATCGGTCTCGAATAGCGACTGGGTGGTCCACGCGGACTCGCCGACGCGGGTAATCAGCAAGGCTTCCATCACCGGCGATTGGCCGACGACGATGAACATGCGGCCGCCGAGCGTCAGCGCCTGTCGCAGGTTGTCCGGCACGCGCGCCAGTGAGGCGGATACCGCGATCACGTCGTAGGTCAGCCGGTCGTCTACCCGGGCCAGTTCCAGCTTGCGAAACTCGCAGTTTGGCGGGCCGTATTTGGCCTGGTTGGCACGGGCGAATTCGACGATCTCGGCGCGCGCATCGATACTGGTAACCTGCTGCGCCAGCCGTGCCAGGCAAACGCTCAGGTAGCCGCTGCTGCAGCCGACTTCAAGTACGCGATCATCGGCGCCGATCATCAAGGCTTGCAGCAGGCGACCCTCGATCGTGGGCGGCAGCATGCACACGCCATTGCCGACGGGGATTTGGCAATCCGCATACGCCAGTCCCTGGTAGGCTGGGCGCACGAAATCCGCGCGATCGACGGCGTCGAGTACCGATAACACTTGATTATCGAGCACTTCCCAGGGGCGTATCTGCTGCTCGATCATATTGTATTTTGCGACTGTTGAATGGGTCATAAAAGCCGGTAGCCTATGGGTTCAAACGAATATTATATATCAAGCCGTAGCCGGCAATCACCAGTCATTGCATGCGTAATCATGGGTTATTTCCTCGTCCGCCGCGATATCTCGCAGCGCGACCACGCTCAAATCATCATAGTAACAAGCGTTTGGCCGCGCAGAGTGATTGATGTATTTAAGGTTGCAGGTTACTTCGATACCCTGGTGTGGGCTAATCCATAACACATGTTCGCCGTCCTCGATGCAGGGACGGTCCTGCAGCCAGCCGATAATCGTCCCACCCTCGATCCGCGATCTGGCAAAAAGACCCTGGCCGTGAATATCGCTGGGGGCGACATAGGTTTTTTTAATCATCAAGTATTTTGAATTTTGCCTCCGTAAGAGTATTATTTTGAAACTAATAGAATAATCAAGGGCATCAAATGAGGAACTTCAGATTTTATTCAAGCAGCTGCGGTCTGGCCGCGCTACTAACCATGGGATCAATCGGCTCGGCCTACGGCTCCGGCTTCGCCTTGATCGAAGTTAACGCCACCGGGCAGGGTAACGCCTACGCCGGCGCATCCGCCTATACCAACAATGCGTCCACCATATTCTTCAATCCGGCAGGCTTGATGAACTTGGATAGTCAGGAATTGGTGCTGGCGGCGCACTATATCGAACCGAGTTCGGATTTCAGCAATGACGGTTCGAGCCTTGCGCCTTCTCTTGGATCCGGAGCCTTAAGTGGTGAGGATGACGATGGCGGTTCGGGCGCCTTCGTGCCTAATCTTTACTGGGCCAAACCACTGGAAGGTGATATGACTTTCGGTTTTGGCGTGAATACGCCGTTTGGGCTCAAGACCGAGTATGACGATGAATGGGTCGGACGCTACCACGGTGTGCTTTCCGATCTCAAGACGGTTAACGTCAATCCGAGCCTGGGTTATCGCGTCAATGACAAGCTATCGATCGGCGGTGGCGTAAATGTGATGCTGGCCGAGGTCGACCTGAGCAGTGCGGTCGATATGGGTGCGCTTTGTTTGGCGCTGGCGGCGGCAACTTGCGTTCCGGCCGGCGTTACCGCGGGAACGCTGAGCAACGATGGTTTCGCCGATCTTGAAGGCGACAATTTCGACGATCTGGGTCTCGGCTTCAATTTCGGTCTGCTTTACGCGGTCTCGAACAATACCACTATCGGAGTCTCTTACCGTTCGGAAATCGATTTGAAAGTCGAAGGCGATGCCGATTTTTCATTGCCGGAAGCTACCGATGTCGCTTCCGGCACGGTTGCGGCCGTTATCGGCGCCGATCCGTTGATGCGATTCACCGACACCGGTCTCGAAGCCGAAGTGACCCTACCGGCGAGTTTTTCGGTGAGTCTGGCCCATCGGGTCGGCAAAATCACCTGGTTGGCCGACGCCACCTGGACCGGCTGGAGTTCCTTCGACGAACTGCGCATCGAGTTTGACAACCCGAACCAGCCCGATGCAGTTACGACCGAGGACTGGGACGATACCATGCGTTATTCGTTCGGTTTCGACTACCAGTATTCGGACAAGCTGGTGCTGCGCGCGGGGCTCGCCCTGGACGAGACGCCGGTACCGAGCGCCGAGCGCCGCACCCCGCGCCTGCCGGGTAACGACCGCGAATGGATTTCCTTCGGCCTGACTTATATAGCGACCAAGCAGTTGACTTTCGACTTCGGCTATTCGCATCTGTTTATCGACGATGCAAAAATCGATAACGAATTCGAGAGTTCGGTACCGGTCCTGAACGCCGACCTGACCGGCGAATACGAAGCCGAGGTCGATATCTTGAGCGCCCAGCTAAACTGGCAATTCGAATAATCGTGGCTTGATTTCAGGTAATTCGGGCCGCGCTAAAACGCGGCCTTTTTTTATTCGTAAAAAGCGTTCGCCGTCAACTGCGGCGCCGCGCAGGTTTTCGAGTCAGATCATAAATTTTAACTATACTTCGAAGTGATTACCCGAAGCGGGGTCGGCTGAACCGGAACCGTCCGATAACAATAAGCTTAACATCCAATCATGTCAGAGATTGAAAAACGCCTGCAGGAAGTGACCGAGCTGATTTCATTGCCCGAGGTATATCTCAAGCTGCGGCGGCTAATGGATGATCCCAATTCGGATATCTATGACTTCGCCGAAGTGATCAGCGTCGATCCGAACCTGTCGTCGCGCGTGCTGAAGGTAGTCAATAGCGCTTATTTCGGCTTCCCCGAGCCGGTCGACAGTATCGCGCGCGCGGTAAACATGCTCGGCATCGGCCAGCTACACAACATGGTGCTTGGCATTTCCGCCATGTCGAGTCTCGAAATGCCGAACGATATCATGCCGCTGAATACCTTCTGGCGGGCCAGTCTGTTTGCCGGCGTGTTCGCGCGCCTGCTCGGCGAGCGCATGAAACTGGCCACCAGCGAGCATCTGTTTATCGCCGGGCTGCTGCATGAAATCGGGCACCTGGTACTCTACTCCAAATTTCCACTGCAGGCGCTGGCGGCGCGCCAGATCGCCGATCAACAAGGCAAGCAGATACACGAGGCCGAAATGCAGTTGCTAGGGTGCCACTATGGCGATATCGGCGCGATGCTGATGGCCAACTGGAACCTTCCCGATAACCTACAAACCCTGACCCGCAACCAGCCGGTTCCGGCTGACGCCGACGCGCTAAAAATAGAGACCACGTTAATGCATTTGGCGCATGCCTGCGCTTACATCGAGGCTACAGATTCAGATTCTGCTGCCGATACCTCCTTTGATGCGGAAATCCAGGCGTTGACGGGGCTTTCGCAGATGGAATTTGAATATTCTTTGGAAGAAGCCAGGTCGATAAGCGCCGATATGGAAAAAGTCATCCTGGCCTAATCCTGAACTAGGATAGCTAGTCGATGAAAGCTGCTCGAGAATTCGTCAGCGATATGGCGGAGCATATTTCAATGCCCGAAGTCTATGTCGCGATACGCAAGCTGCTGTTGAACTACGACACGTCGATCGACGATTTTGTCGAAGTGGTCGAGTCCGACTCGATGCTCGCGGTGCGTGTCATGCGCATAGCGCAAAGCCAGTATTTCGGATTTCCCCGCAAATGCGAGAGCCTGTACCAGGCGATCAGTCTAATCGGCCTGATGCAATTGCATGACTTGATGCTCGGATCCTTGTGCATGCGCAGTTTCTCGGCGATTCCCGAAGAAGTCCTGAATCTGAAGGATTTCTGGCGTTACAACGTGCAGTGCGGGATCGCCGCCAGAACCATAGGCCAATTCAGCAAAACCGACAGTCACCAGGTATTCTTTACCTTGGGTCTGCTGCGTGAAATAGGGCACGCGGCGATGTTCCTCAAACAACCCGAAGCCTCGCTGCGGGCGCTCGACGATAGCCTGTCGCAGCGCCTTTCGCTGGCCGCGGCGGAACGGGAATACCTGGGCTTTGATTACGGCCAGCTGGGTTCCGAATTGATGCAGTTATGGCACTTACCGCCGGTTTATCAGCAGGTGGCGGCCTGCCATCTCGAGCCTGACCGCGCGCGGCCGGAATTTCGTCCCGCGGTCAATGTCGTCTACCTGGCGCATCAATTTTGCCAGGACCCGCGCGCCGGTCAGCACGGCGAACTGATTAAACGCTGTATCGATGATATCCCCCAATTTTCGCGCTTGCCGGAAAATATCGACGAAATCTTAGTCGAAGAGATTGCAACCCATACCGATGCGGTACTCGGTCTGCTATGGCCTCGCGGCGCCCAGAATCTCGATGTGGTGCAAAGGGCCGGGTCGGATGCATAGTCGTTTTTCCGAAAAATGGCTGGAAACCACCTGTAGCCTATTACCCGGTGTGCATTCCGCGGTGTTCATGGTGCCGGATCCAAACAATGATCAGTTGCATTTGCTGGCGCACTGGCCGGCGGACCTGGCCCAATACCAGGACTTCTTCGCCACCGTCAAGTATGCGCTGAAAAAAAACGGTGAAGTATGTCTTGCCAAGGCCCATGTCATCGACGGGCAGCCGCTCGATTACTTCGCCAAACCGGTGTATATCCGTTCGCGTATGGCCGGCGTGCTGGCTATCAAAATAAAGCATTTGCCGACCGCCAAGCATCTGGCCGTGTTCCACTCGCTCAAACGCAGCATCCGCTGGCTCGCGCTGGCCAGCTTTCTCAAACCGGAGAGCGATGAATTCTACAGCAGCGTCGTCGGCATGCTTGCGAGTTGTCTCGAGCAAACCAGTTACCGGCAGGGTTTGATGCGGATGGTGGCCGAGTTGACCAGCCAATTCAACTGCGAGCGCGTCGCCTTCGCCGAGCGACACGGGCACCATTGCAGCGTCACCGCAGTTTCCAATAGCGCAGATTTCGATCAGCGCTCGAATCTGGTGCGCAAGATCGCCGATGCCATGGACGAGGCGGTAGAGCAAGACAGCGCAATCCTGTTTCCGGATATCGAAAGCAAGGTTATCCAGCGCTCCCACCAGGAGTTGGCGCGCAAATTCGGCTCCGGTTCAATCGCGACGATTCCGCTGATGTCCGAGTGCCGGGTATTCGGTGCGATCACGTTGATGTGCAGCGAAGAAGCGCCACTGGATGAGAAAACCCTGCAGATATGTGAGCAAACCATGTCGCTGTTGACACCGTTCCTGGCACTGAAACGCGAACAGGAAAAGGGCATCATGGCCAAGCTTGCCGACAGTTGCGGCGATGGCCTGCGCAGGCTCTTCGGCGTCAAGCACTTGCGCAGCAAGCTGACCGTGACGGCGATCGCAGCCATCCTGGTACTAGCCAGCCTGGTGGAAACGACATTTCGGATTAGCGCGGATGCGGTGCTCGAGGGCGAGGTCCAGCGCGTCGTTGCAGCGCCGATTTCAGGCTATTTGTTGTCATCCGCGGTGCGTGCGGGCGATACCATCGGTCAGGGCGAAGTCATGGCCAGCCTCGACGATTCCGAGCTCGAGCTGGAAATGGCAAAGCTCGACGGCCGGCTGCAGAAACTGCGCCGCGAGTATCGCGAGGCACAGTCGTCGCGCGATCTGGTCGGCGTGCGCGTGATTAAAGAACAAATCAACCAGATCGACGCCGAAATCGAGTTGGTGGCACGGCAACTGGACAGCATACATTTGACCGCACCATTCGACGGTGTCGTAATCGAGGGCGATTTGAGCCAGAAGCTCGGTTCTCCGGTCGAGCGCGGTGACGCGTTATTTAAAATTGCGCCGCTGGAAGGCTATCGCATCATCCTCAAGGTCGACGAGAGCAATATTTCCTACGTGCGGGAAGGGCAGCATGGCGCGTTGACCCTGTCGAGCCTGTCACAGCGGACATTCCCTATCAAGGTGGAGCGCATCACGTCGATTGCCAAGGCCGAGGACGGCGCCAACACGTTTCGCGTCGAAGCTTCGCTACCGGGCGTGCCGAACATGTTGCGCCCGGGTATGGAAGGCGTCGGCAAGATCGATGCCGGGCGGGAACGCATGGTGTGGATCTGGACGCATGAGGTCATTGACTGGATCCGGCTCTGGGTTTGGTCCTGGTGGCCATGAGCAGCATGCCCCGCCAACCTTTTTCGGCGCGCGTCGAATGGCTCGCGGAGCCGGACCGCAAGCCCGGCGGCCGCTTCGATACAATGCCAGCGACACCTTCACAGCACTCCTTCCAAGGTGATGGGGGCGTCGATTTGCACACCCCGGCCCTGCGGAAATTCAGCGCATCGCAGGCCGCCGGGAGCTGCGGGTCCGGACGCTGATGAACGATGGATTGATCAGCCCTCACTGGTACCGGGTTGCAAAACTGCGACCCAGGCTGAATGACCAGGTCGAAATTCACCGCCACGATTACCGCGGATTGATCTGGTACCTGCTGGAAAACACAGCCACCGGCCGCAGCCACCGTTTTAACCCGGCTGTCTACCAGTTCATCGGTTTGATGGATGGCAAGCTCAGCGTGCAGGAAATCTTCGATCGCATCGGCGACAAGCTGGATGAATATGCGCCGGGGCAGGAAGAGATAATCGATTTGATGGGCCAGTTGTACCAGGCGGATTTACTGAAAAGCGGGGCCACTGCCGATACCGAAGAATTGTTCGAACGTCAGGCACGGCAAAAAAAGAATAAACTCGCGCAGCGTTTCGCCAATCCGGTCGCGTTGCGTTTTGCGCTGTGGGATCCGGAAGATTTTCTCAACCGACATTTTTCCCGAGTTGGCTGGATCTTCAGCAAATGGGTTGGCCTGGTCTGGCTATTGTTAATGATTTACACCGGGCTCGAGGCTGCGCAGCACTGGCCCCAGATTAAACAACATTTCGCCGTCAACACGCTGTCGCCATACAACCTGCTGTTGATGTTTGTGCTTTATCCCGTGCTCAAGTTCGTGCACGAACTCGGGCATGCCTTCAGCGCCAAGCTCGAAGGCGGTGAAGTGCATGAAATGGGGGTCAACTTCCTATTATTCATGCCCGTGCCCTATGTCAACGTCTCCACCGCAACCCATTTTCGCAGCCGCTATAAACGCATTCTGGTCAGCGCCGCCGGCATCCTGGTCGAGTCCTTCTTGGCCGCGCTTGGTCTGTTATTGTTTCTGGCCGCCCAGCCCGGGCTGACGCAAAGCATCGGTTTCAATATGTTTCTAATCGGCGGCGTATCTTCGCTGTTTTTCAACGGCAACCCGCTGCTGAAGTACGATGGCTACTACGTGCTCGCCGATGCCTTGGGGATTCCCAATCTGTTTCAGCGCTCCGGTCAATACTGGCAATACCTGTTTCAGCGTTACTTGTTTGGGTTTCGCGATGCGGTATCGCCGGCCAGTGCCCCCCGGCGAAGCCCCTTGGTTTTTCGCCTATAGTCTATTGTCGCTGACTTATCGCCTCGGCATCTTGTGGTTCATTTTGGCCGTGGTGACAGAGAAATTCTTTTACCTCGGCGTGGTGCTGGCGATTTGGCTGGTCAGTCTGCAAATCTTGCGCCCACTCTACCGGGCGTTGCGTTATCTGATCGCGAGCCCGGCGTTGCAGAAAAAGCGCAATCGCGCGGTGCTCGCCAGTCTCGCCCTCGGCGGCGCGCTGGTGGCCAGCTTCGGTTTTGTGCCACTGCCGTCTTACACCTTGAACCAGGGGGTCGTGTGGCAGCCCGACGAGGTGCGTCTGCGCGCCGAACACGACGGCTTCGTCGAGTCGCTTGAAGTCGAAAATCATCAACCGGTTCGCGCTGGCGCGCCGTTGTTGTCGCTGCATGACCCCTTACTGCGAAGCAAGGCCAGGATCGCGCAAGCCCGCGTCCGGGAATTGAAATCGCGCTATCGCGCCAGCAGCCACATCGAGGCCGGCATCGTCAAAGAGGAATTGCAGGTCGCCGAATCCGAGCTACGGTTTATTTCGAAGCAGGCCGCCGCCATGTCGGTTAACGCCTTCAAGGATGGGCGCTTGTTGCTGCTCGAAGCGGACGATCTACCGGGTCGATTTCTGCGAAAGGGCGATTTAATCGGCTATATCCTCGATCAGGAAAAACCGACCGTGCGCATGGCGGTGAGCCAGGATCATATCGGTCAGTTGCGGCAAAACGTGGTCGATATCAAAATCCGCTTCGCCAACCGGCCCGGTGTCATCGGACATAGGAAAATGACCCATTCCGGACAAAATTATTGACCCACCTTTGTTTAAATCGGGTCGTCTTATTTGGAGGGCGACCCATGCTAACAGAGGAAGCAAAGATGGA
>Ga0126332_10000153_pt1 | contig 28099 bp, 23 predicted proteins | sample InaspJWI42metaG_FD_94482 | JGI IMG/M metagenome (GOLD analysis project Ga0126332, IMG submission 94482) | Marine gutless worms symbiont microbial communities from Oahu, Hawaii - Inanidrilus sp. 2 OAHU.JWI-42 metaG | ecosystem: Host-associated > Annelida > Digestive system > Unclassified...
ACTCATAAAATTGTATTGATATTCTCGTAACATTGGCGTATTTTTTGGGGCAAAAGCAGAAAATGGATATCTGACGACTATCATCATAAAGGTTAGATTCAACATTTTTTATAGAATAGATCTTTTTCCGCTTTTCATACCCAGTATTCCAACATTCCACTATTCCATCATTCCATGTGGCTGACCAACGCGGGCGGCCACAAAAAACACTATATTTCTAACAAGTTGTAGAAATTCCGAAACGTTTAATTATGAAGATCTACGATTCTGTAAGCCTGGGACAAGTTTTAGAAAGAAGTGCCGCTCACGCACCTGATAAGATCGCCGTGATCGATGGGGTTAAAAGGAAAACCTACAGCGAGTTGAATTCCATGGCCGATGCCCTGGTAGTTAGTCTGGCTGAAATCGGATTAAAAAAAGGGGATCGAACCGCTATTTACATGCCGAATTCCTTAGAGCTCATGGTTGCATTTTATGCGCTGCAGAAATTAGGCGTCATCGTGGCCTGGGTGAATCCGATATATCACAAGACAGAGGCCCTGTTCATACTTAAAAATTCCGAATCCCGAGCGGTGTTTATTTTCAGCGATTGGGATGGAAGAAATTACCGTGAGACCATCTTAAACCTTAGAAACGAACTGCCGGACCTGAAACTCATTTTCACTGTCGGCGAAAGTAAAAGCCGGGGTGAGTATTCATTTTATGATTTATTAGACAGGCGAACCGATAATCCAGTTACTTCTGCGGCCATCGATTCCAAAAATGATCTCGCCATGCTGCTTTACACCTCCGGGACTACGGGAAAACCAAAAGGGGCAATGATCACCCATTATGCGGCCGTGAGGGCGGGATGGGAGTACTCGTTAGGCGTACAGGCCTCTTCCGAGGATAACTTTATCGGTTTTTTGCCCATGAGCCATTCTTATGGCTGCGGTTCGATTCTGATCCAACCCATATTGCTGCAGGCAACCGTCGTATTGATGGATAAATTTGAAGTGGAAAAAGCGTTCCAACTCATCGAAGGGGAAAAGATCACCCTGCAATTGGGTGCTCCGACCCACTACATTATCGAGCTAAATCACAAAAACCGGACAAAATATGACCTAAGCTCGCTGCGGGCCGGCTTGATCGCCGGCATGATCGCCCCCGAGGGCCTGATAACGCGGGTTGAAAATGAGATGGGGGTATACATAACTTCCTTCTGGGGGGCTTCCGAGGTCGGACCGGGTCTGGGAACCATGTGCCCCTACCCTTCGGTGCTGGAAATCCGGGAAAAGTACATTGGCCTGCCGGTGGCCGGCACCCGCATGCGGGTAGTGGATCCCGTCACTCACCGGGCAGTGGAAGATGGTGAAGCTGGAGAATTGACCCTCACCGGCTGGCATGTCATGCAAGGTTATTGGAAAAATCCGGCTGAAACCCGGAAACAGATTATCGATGGATGGCTGTACATGGGCGATCTGGCATCCATTGATAAAAACGGCTATTTGAAAATTTACGGCCGCACCAAAGACTTGATTAACCGCGGGGGATATAAAATATATCCCCATGAACTTGAATGCGTGCTCGTTGACCACCCTAAAGTTGAGCAAGTTTGCATCGTCGCCACCCCCAACCCCGTGCTGGGTGAATCCATATGTGCCTGTGTAATCCCCCGGCCGGGACAAACAGTGACCCTGGAAGAAATTCGGGACATAATGAAGGATCGAATCGCTTGGCATAAACTGCCCGATGAGCTTTGTGTCATGGAAAGTTTCCCCAAACTATCCGGAGGTGTAAAGATCAAAAAATTCGGCCAGGGCGGACTGGCCGAACTGGCGGAAAAGGATGATACCCGGCAGAAAATTCGAAGGGAGTAAGACCCTGACTGTGCGAAGATCGTTTAATCCACATTTATCAACGCCATGTGATATTTTAATTGCAGATATGTCAGGTTAAATAAAGAATTGACTCATAATACTATTTCACTCAAAAGTTACAGATTCTTATATCAACCATTATATTGATCGCATTAAAAAACTAGCATTATGGACAGTTATTTAAAAATGATGAAACATATGGCCGATTTGTATCGACAATATGAGACACAAATGACTGATATTGCAGCCGATACCGTGGACTTTGCTGTATTTATTAAAAATTTAGACGAATCACGATTTCATCAGATGATGGCCGGCATTCCTAAATTGTTTGGTAGCATCATAGATCCTCTTTTTGGGTATAAATTTGCCTTAAAGGATTTGAAGCGGCTTACAGAAGCTGACAACCGGTGGGCTGAGGTGTTAGGTGTCACGAGAGACATGCCGCTCCATATGGACCTGACCGACCCTGACTATGAAAAACAGGCTATTGAAACCGCAGTGCTACTGATGGGCCTGTATCCAAATGAGGAGGAACTGCGTGCGGTTGATACGCGCATTGTCACCGAGCAGCAGAAACACCCTGTCATTCTCCATCTTGGTTCTAAACTTGCTCTTTCAAAGATGTCTTTGAAATCGTTATCAGCGCCAATCTTTAGCAGTTTTGTGGTGGCTATGTATAAAGAACACAACCGCATTCGCACTAGAGCAGAGCATCCTGCAGGAGAAAATTTTTTACGACGAAAAGTGTCACAGTTGAAATGGCTGTTCGAAGGTGAAATTGACAAAACATGGGAGCTCGTTTTTGTAGATGACGGATGTCCTGGAAAAAGTGGTGAAATTGCGGAGAGAATTATACGGCAGGAGGGTTATAACAATGTACGCGCGCTGTTTCTTGCTGATGCGATAGCAGAAAGGTCTCCGGTTACTAAAGGACTGAAATCTACGGACGATAGCCAAAAGGGAGGTGCTATTCAATACGGCATGTGGTTGGTCATAAGAGAGCAGCATGACAATGCCCGACATATTGTTTTTTACACAGATTCTGACTTATCAACGAATATTGCCCAGGCCGGATTGTTGTTGCTACAGCTTGAAAATCAAAACAAGATGTGCACCATTGGGACCCGGTATGATACCGGTGGCGTGTATTGCACTCCAGTAGGCGCACAGGGACTGACCAACTACGACCACACGATGTTAGTGTTCCGTCATTTTATTCGAACCAAACTTTTGCCGCAACTGGGAGAAGTCATAGACACCCAGTGCGGATTCAAGGCTTTTAAAGCAGAGGTGTTAAAAGAAGTGTTGGATCAAATGACTGACAAGCGTTTCTCGTTTGATATGGAATTACTATTGCTGACGGCGCTACACTGCGGCCGGGGGGGCAATGCAGTGGGAAAAGCGCCAATAGTCTGGATAGAAAGCAATGAAGAGTCAAATTTCTATGCTGGACAAGCAGGAGACACGGATAATCCGGTCTTTTAGCTCCTCCAATGACTTTTCGACGGATTTGTCCCTCTTGTATAATCCTGTAAGATTGGAGCGGGAAAAGCCTGTGATCCGTTGATGACCCCATCTCCATTGATGTAGCAATGAAGCAGCAGGCAAGGGAGTTTATCATCGCATCGCCAGTAACGTTTCCGCTCTCTTAGTATCCCGTCTGGCACCGCAATCGGCCAGGATACTTATAGCACGTGAGGCGTCTGCACCAGCCGGCTCAAGTTCACCGCGTTCGAGCCACATCTTCGCCCGATGGTAGTGTGCTCGGCCAAGTTCCAAACGACTGCCTAAACGATCCAACTCGGCGATGGCTTCTTCGAAAGCGACTACGGCCTCCTCCAGGCGTCCCAATTTTTCAAAGGCTTGGGCGATTACACGTTTCGACAGTGCCCGAAGATGCGCCGCCTGTGCGGACTCCGCCAGAACAATTGCCTCGTCGATCAAATCCATTGATTCTGTAACGAGACCGCTGCCCAATAATGCTTCAGCGACGTAGGCGTATGAATACAGAGAAATTATCCGATTCTCGGTAGGACGCAACAGTGCCAGCATTTGCTGGTAACAGCGCACCGCCTCTTCCCAGTTCAGTCGTCTCATATGCCAGTAACCCACCGCGTGCAGACTATAGCTGTGCAGGGCAACCTGGCCCAGGCTTTCTCCCCGCTGCAAGCCTCCCCGAGCGTACCGTTCAGCGACTTCATCCTCTCCCAGGTCGGTTGCGATGATTGCCAGTGAGGGCTCGATCCAGGTGGCCAGTCGAGTTTCTCCGATCCGTTCACACAGCTCCAGCGCCGCTTGGGCCGCCTGATATGCTTCTGCAAGGCGCCCTTTTCCCCAAAGCGCTAGCGTGCGCGGATACTCGCTCCAGGCTCGTCGGTTGAGAGCGCCCATCTTATCGGCCAGTTCACGGTTTCGAGCAGTCTGGCGCAGGGATTCTTCCCAATGTCCCCGGCAGATTGCGTTTTCTGCCAGAAACTCGTGTCCCAGTGCTTGAGCATGCAAATGGTTCTTACGCTCTCCCAGCGTGATAGCTGCCCGGGCCCATTCGTCACCTTTATTTAATTTGGCCAGATGCTGATAGGCGCCCGCAAGGTGAGCGTAGATAGTTTGCAGGGTCAGGGGGTTGCCGATGGTTTCGGCAAGGTTTCTGGCCTGCTCCAGATATTCGATGGCTTTTATATGCTGGGCGTGATAATGGTGGTACCGGCCCAGAGCCGCGGTGGCATTAGCCAGATCGTTGGTCTGCGACTGGACGTCAAGCTTGTTTACAGCCTCGTGGAGGTAGGGCAGACCCCGGGGATCCCCCACAATGCCGTAAACACACCCGATGCGGGCCTTGATGGATGCCTGCCATGCAGATGAAGTCGTACCTGCCAAACCCCGCTTGAATGCGTCGACGGCAGGTGCCGGTTCGCCGCGCTGGTTGTAGACCTCTCCCATGGATTCATCGATGGACACGACCTGATCCAGGTTTCCGAGCTCCTCAGCAGCTTCACGGGCCTGCCCGTAATAAGCCAGGGCTTCGTCGTGGCCGAACATGTTTTCGGCGTTTTTTGCCGCCCGAAGAGAATAGTCAAGAGATTTCAGTAGATCGCCGCTCAGTGAATAGTGATAGGCCAGGTCACCAGCGTGCGGATCCGGATTGCCGGCGTACAAACGTTCCAGTTTTTCGCCGATGCGGCGATGCAGCCGTTGCCGGCGAATCGGGTTCAGCTCTTCAATCAGCACTTCTCGAATCTTATCGTGAGTGAATGAAAAACTTTCATCTCCGATTGAAACGATCAACTGGGCAGCAGCAGCCTCATCCAGGGCATCCAGGGTTGCATCCTCGTCGATGGCGCTGGCCGCAATCAGTTCGCTGAACAGAAACTGCTTGCCCAGACCCGCAGCCATGATCAACACCTTTGCACATGCCGAACTCAGGCGGCTGAGGCGCCTGCCTACAGCCTCTTTTATACTTTGGGGAATCGCGAGTTCATGGATTTCTCTCCTGCCCCAGTGATCCCCCGACCGGTAGATTTCTCCCTGCTCAATCAGAGCTTTGACCACCTCCTCAACAAAAAAGGGATTCCCTTCAGTCTCGCGAAAAATTAATTCGGCGAAATCATCCGAGACAGTATCATCCCCGAAGAGCGTGGTTAGCATAGAGGTCGTATCTTCTCGGTTAAAACGTCCCAAAGCCAGGCGAGTGATCAGGTGTTCCCGATTCCAGTCTACCAGTATACCAGCAAGAGGATGGGAGTGATCGAGTTCCACATCTCGATAGGCGCTGAGCACCATCACACGATCGCTGCGCAGGTGCCGCAGCATATAATGCAGCAAGGATAGCGTGCCGCGGTCAGCCCAATGCAGATCGTCGATAAACAGCAACAACCCATGATTTACAGCGAGCGTTTGGAGGAAGCGGGCCATGTTGTCGAAGAGACGCAGGCGCTCCTCGTTGGGCGCAAGCAGCGGATTCGGTCTTAACGATCCCAGTTTGCTCTCGAGTTCCGGCGCGAGCTTGACCAGTTCGGCCGCTGTGTCCCCGAGCTGATCCCGCAGCGCTGCGACAGTATGCCTATTTACCCAATCTCGTACGGCTTCGACGAAAGGTATATAAGGTGTCGTGGCTTCGTACTCATAGCATCCGCCGCGCAGGATGGCTGCGCCGTCCTTTTGGGCGGAGGCGATCAGTTCGAGAGCAAGTCGGGTTTTGCCAATACCCGGCTCACCCGATAGCATGACCAGGTGGCCTTGAGCTCGCCGGGTCAGGCTCCATCGGTGTTGCAGCTGCTGTAATTCGCCGCGTCGTGCCACCAGTCGGCCTTGTACCAGTCGTTCGAGCACTGCAGAACTCTCGGATTCTTCTTCCGCTGGTTCGACCACACGCAGAGGAGGAAAAACAGTGGGAAGATCGGGGACGATGAACTGGAAGATGCGTTCGAGCTGAGCCAAACCGCGCAGGTGTTGCTTGCCTAAATCCCTCAAGTGGGTGTCGGTTGGCATTTGGTGGCGCACAAGATCGGCGGTAGCCGGCGACAGCAAAGTCTGTCCACCGTGTCCGGCCGACATTACTCGCTGTACTCGAACCAACGTAAGACTTGATAGGTAGTCGCCTTCCCGGACCTCCGCCGTGCCGGAATGAAGACCTATGCGCACTCGCAGCGGTCCCGTCTCGTCCCAGGGTTCAGCATGGAGCGACCGTTGGGCTTCCATAGCCGCCGCCAAAGCATCTTTTGCGTGCGTGAATGCCGCACAGAAGGCATCGCCAATGATCTGGAAGATGTGGCCGTTGTGAGCTTTGAACACCTGCTGCAGGATAGCATGGTGGCGTGCTAGAGCGGTCTGCATGGCATGGGGGTGTTCCTTCCATAGACGGGTGCTGCCCTCGATGTCGGTAAACATGAAGGTGACTGTACCGGTGGGAAGATCTGCCATAAAAAGACAATAAGACATTACATCGCATTCAGCAAATCATAGAGCAGCAGCGCGGCCGCAATTTTTACAGACAAACTGGAAATTTCGCCCATACGCTTTGCAGTCTTCCAGATTATTATTTACAAATTTAATAATGAATCTATTATGAGCTTTTGAATACCCCATCCGCTTGCGGCGGAGAGCTTCATTTCCTTTTATGAATTAACAAACTAGGAGGTATGGGCATGGATCTAAAAGCATTGAGAGTCAACGGCAAGCGACTGCAGAGCACCCTCGAAGAGATGGCCAAAATCGGGGCCACACCGGGCGGTGGTGTGCAACGGCTGACCCTTTCGGACGAGGATAAACAGGCCAGGGATCTATTTGTTAAATGGCTGAAAGAACTCGATCTGGAAATAACGATCGATGAAATGGGCAGTATTTTCGGCAGACGGGCAGGTACGAATAACGACCTTGCACCGGTGATGAGCGGTTCTCATATAGACTCTCAACCCAAGGGAGGACGCTTTGATGGCATTTTAGGTGTTATGGGCCCGCTGGAAGTTTTGCGGACACTGCATGAAAACAAGATTGAGACCGAGCGGCCCATCGTGATCGTAGACTGGACCAACGAGGAAGGCTCGCGCTTTGCCCCGGCCATGGTTGCTTCCGGGGTATGGGCCGGAGCACTTGATCGGGATTGGGTTTACGACCGCACCGACATTAACGCGAAGCGGTTTGAAGATGAGCTGATCCGCATCGGTTACAAAGGGTCGATACCCGCCCAAAAATGGCCGGTTCATGCCTATTATGAATATCACATCGAACAAGGTCCGATGCTTGAAAGAGAGGGAAAGATTATCGGCGCGCCCAAAGGTATTCTGTGTTTGCACTGGTACGATGTCTATCTGGAGGGGGAAGCCAACCAGGTGGGACCGACCCCGATGGAGGGCCGCCATGATGCCCTTTGTGCCGCGGCCGAGATGATTTTGAAAGTCAATCAACTTCCGGACCGCATGGGCGGCAATATGGTAGCCACCGTCGGTGAAATTCAGAATTGTCCCAATTCCAGAAACATCATACCGGATAAAGTTCACTTCACCGTGGACATCAGGTCCTGGGATGATGACCATGCATTAAAAGCCTGGGAGTTGGTTCGCAAAGATTTTGAGGACATTGCCGCCGCAAGGGGCTGTCCGATAAATATTGAAGAAACCTGGCGGGTCGAGCATTCGCCCTTTGATGAAAAGATGGCGCAGCGCATCCTGTCTGTTGCTGAGGATCTGGGCTATTCCAATCTTCACATGGTCAGCGGTGCGGGTCATGATGCCAGCTATATGAACCAGGTTTGCCCAACGGCCATGATTTTTGTACCCAGCATCGGCGGGCGCAGCCATGTGGAGGTCGAAAATACCCGTTGGGAAGACTGCGAAGCCGGTGCCAATGTGTTGCTGCATGCCATTCTTCAATCAGCAAATGAAAAATAATTCAAACCGTTAAGTAAAAGGTAAATAGGGGTCATGTAATAATGCAATTATTTATTCGATCAAATGTAATGGGGTGATCCAGTATTCGTTTTTGCCCGCACGTTACCGCTTCTGATCAGGAAAGCCTGGCTAAGTTCTGGAATGCCGACGGGTTAAACCCAATTGTCCAATTTCAGACCTTTTATCCGTTTGAATTCTTTGATGTTGTTGGTTACGAGTACAAAATTATTGGTAATGCCGATCGATGCTATCAATAGATCCATAGGGCCGATTGGTGCATCCACTTTCTCAAGGGAGGCACTGATCCTTGCGTATGTCTTACAGCTCTTCTCATCAAAAGGTATAATCTCAAAAGTTGATACAAAACTCTCCACAATCGCCAGATTCTTTTTTTTCGCTTTACTTTTTTCAGCACCATAAAACAATTCAGCAACTGTGATAGAGGGGAGCTTAATTACTGCTGGTGAAAACCTTTTAAATTGAGATTTTATTTTTTCTGAAGTTCTGTTCAGAAAATAAATACATGTATTGGTATCCAAGAGGTGTATCATTAGAGTAGCCTCTCTCGCCTATCGGATTTCTCCATCCCCCTTCGAATTCTGCCCATAATCCCATCAGGTCCGACATCGTCAACCCAGCTGCCGGCAAGGTCGAAAAACCCTTTCGGCCACTGATCCTGCAAAGAACGTTTTATGGCATCAGCAACCCACTTCGACTTGGATTTTCCGGAGGCTTTTACCGCTTTGTCTAATCGTTCGGCAAGTTGATTATCAATGTATATAGCCAACTGTGACATATTAATCACCTCCTTTTTGGCCAGGCACCAAATATATTTACACATATATTATAAACTGTCGATAGATCAAACCTTCAATGTTGATGATCTTGTAAAAAGTCTTTTGTGAGCTCCATTGAATCCCGCCGATAGGCGGGAAGAAAAGATTCAGGCGGACTGCACCGGCATGTCAAAAAAAAGGTCTCAGCCGGCCGCACTACTAGAGAGAGCTGTCTTGTCATGTAAAAAAAGGTGCAAGCATCGGAAATCGCTCACTCATTTTTTAGGTCCATTGTCTATAAACTGGTTTTAAAAGGCTTCGAACGGCTCGCGCTTAATAAACCTCCCCCGTCCCACCTCACCGACAAACTCCATCTGCTCGCCGTTCCATTGGGTGACTTTTTTCCCTCTGGCGTAGACAGCACGGGGCATGCCGGTTATCTCCATTCCTTCGTACGGCGTGTAGTCGACATTCATATGCAGTTTATCCTGGGTGATGGTAAATTTCTGATTCGGATCGAATACAACAATGTCTGCGTCCTTGCCGACCGATATTTCGCCTTTATCCGTCAAGCCGAACATGCGGGCCGTTCCGGTGGACAAAACATCTACCATGCGCTCAAGACTTATACGGCCTTTGACCACACCCTCCGAGTGCATCAGCATCAGGAGAGTTTCGATACCGGGCGCGCCATTGGGTATCTTTTTGTAGTCGTCCTTGCCGAACATATCTTTTTTGCCCTTAAAATCGAATGGACAGTGATCGGTGGCCACCACCTGCAGGTCGTGGCCTCTCAGTCCTTCCCAAAGGGCTTGGTTGCTTTCTTTGGTTCTTAAGGGTGGCGACATCACGTATTTGGCGCCATTCCAGTCCGGTTCTTTGTATCGTTCGTCGTCCAGCAACAGATACTGGGGGCAAGTCTCGGCATATACATGAATCCCCCTGTCTCTTGCCTCTTTAACCTTCCAAAGACCCTCCTTGGATGATAGATGCACAATATAGATGCGGGAACCGGTTAATTCCACCATCTTGGCGGCTCTTGCAATCGCTTCTTCTTCGGCAATATTGGGGCGGCTGACGGCATGGTAGTAAGGTTCCAATTTACCTTCTTTTTCCAGTACTTCATTCAGATGCTGGATAATGTAAACATTTTCCGCATGAACCTGAACCAGACCGCCATGTTTTTTGGTCTCTTCCAGCAGCTTGATCATGGTGGCATCATCCACCCGGAAGTCATAGACCATAAAAATTTTAAAGCTCGGTGTGCCGTATTCCCGGCAGGCTTTTTTGACTTCATCGATTATTTCCGGCCTGGGATCCATTACCGCCGGGTGCAGGGAATAATCGACAACCGCTTTGTCTTCGGCCAGGGCCTTTTTGCGCTCCAGTGCTTCCAGCAGGGATTCTCCTTTTTGCTGCAAATCAAAATCCACCACTGTGGTGACACCGCCGCAGGCGGCAGCAATCGTGCCGGTTTCATAATCGTCCTGGGCATAGGTTCCCATAAAAGGCATGCAAAGGTGAGTGTGCGGATCAATCGCCCCGGGAAGGAGAAACATTCCCTTGGCATCGAGCACTTCATCTGCCGGATTATCCAATTCGGCTCCGATCGCCTTGATTTTATCGCCTTGGGTCAGAACATCGGCCGTGTAACGACCGGTCACATTAACGATCGTACCACCTTTAAACAATACATTCATTTGGACCCTCCTTTGTAAATGGCTCTAACTTTACCTCATTTTCCAAACTTTTTTCCATAACGGCTGTCTCCCGGCGCTTCCATTCCCGCGGCATTTCCTTGAATGAAATCAATTCGGGAACCGGGCAAACGAATTTGCAGAGCATACAACTCAGACAATTGTCCTCGATCAAACTCGGCCGGCGACTTTCAGCGTCCCATTCAATCGCCTGGCCGGCGGCATCCATGCAGACAATGTAGCACTGCCCGCATCCGATGCAAAGATCCATATCGTACTGGGCGATACCCTGTCGTTCGAGGTCAAATGCTTCGGTTTCATGCAGGTTCGGCAGCGCAATGCCCACCAGATCCGAAACCTGCTTAATACCGCGTTCGGCCATAAAATCGCTGAGGCCTTCCACCATATCCTCCACGATTCGGTAGCCGTAATGCATAATCCCCGTAGTTACTTGAACGGTCGACGCACCCAGAAGGATGTACTCCAGGGCATCTATCCAGGTCTCGATTCCACCGATACCGGAAAGCGGTAGGCCAAGCGCATCATTTTGGGCCATAGCGGCGATAAAATTCAGACCGATGGGTTTAATAGCCGGTCCGGAGGTCCCACTGATGGCTCCCTTGCCGAAAACATTCGGTTTGGGTACCCAGTCATTCAGCCCGACCTGGGAAATACCTCTGACGGTATTGATGGCTGAGATGGCATCGGCACCGCCGTTTTTGGCGTACATCGCCGGTTCATTCATGTCGGTAATGTTGGGCGTCATTTTAGCCATGACCGGTATGGAAACATTCTTTTTAACCGCTTCGGTAAATCCTTCGAGCAGCTTGAAGGTCTGCCCGATCTTATGGCCGGCCCCCTCAATGCACATATGCGGACAGGAGAAGTTCAGCTCCAGCATGTCGACCCCGTTGTCCTCTGCCATCTTGGCAAGATACACCCATTCATCTTCAAAAAATCCCATGATACTGGCGATAATAGGATAATCCGGATAATTCTTTTTCAGGTAAAGGAATTCGGCCAGATTGTCCCTTAAAGGTCGGTCTGAAATCATCTCGACATTCTGTACGGCCATTTCACGCTTGCTGCCGTAATGGACACAATGCATCCGTGGTGACGGATGCGTGATCGGTAAGCGGTCCGAGTTAAGGGTTTTAAATACCACACCGCTCCAGCCGGCTTCAAATGATCGGGCGACCATTTCAGCACTGTTGGAAACCGGAGAAGAAGAAAGCAGGAATGGGTTTTTAAAATTCAATCCACAAAAATCTACAGATAAATCGAGGTTGTTGGCCACGATACATCCCTCCATATATTTAGTTTGCTAAGCAATCTTTCGAATATAAACATGATAAAGGGTTGGGCCCGTTGCTCCCGCTTATAGCGGGATTGAAACGAAATGATTGACAGCATTCCGTTTTGAACGGGCTAAACCGGCTAACTGGCAAACCGGCTAACCTAAAATTAGGCTTTGTTTAAAATGTCTTAAAACCTATGGGTTATTTCGCCAGGTATTCCTTAATAGCGCCTGCGGCCACTTTGCCGTCCTGAACCGCCAGTACCACTAGAGCCGGACCGCGAACGATATCACCACCGGCAAAAATTCCTGCCGCTGACGTTTTCCCGGTCTCCGGATCCACTTTGATGAGATTTCTGTTGTCAACTGCAACATTGGGGTACCACTCGGGCGAATTTTTCGGAGCGAGGTTGCCGATAGCTTCTATGACCACGTCGACTTCCATGGTCCATTCGGAACCGTCAATCGGCTCGGGTCTCCTTCGGCCGGATGCATCCGGCTCGCCCAGACGGGTACGTGCAAGTCTCAAGCCTTTGAGCCGATCTTGTGGATCCGCTATGTAATCCACCGGTTGGTTTAGCAGTAAAAAATGAACCCCGGCCGCCTGGGCTTCAATCCGTTCATCGGGTTCCGCCGGCATCTGTAAGTAGGAGCGCCGGTAAATCAGATAGACATCCTTTGCTTCCAGTCTAACTGCAGACTCAATGCAATCCATGGCAACCGATCCGCCGCCGATAACCGCAACGGTTTTACCACGGATTTTCTTTTCTATTTTCTCAAACCGTCCGTCACGTAACGCAGACAGGTAGTCCACCGATGAAAACAGCCCGTCAATATCTTTACCCTTGGGTTTTATGGTTGCTGCCACCCACAGACCGGGGGCCAGAAATACTGCTTCGAAACCGTCTTTCAGGAGATTTTCCGCCCCTTCTTTGCCCTCAATCGGGGTGTTACATTGGAATTTAACGCCCAGTTCCTGGATGTCTTTCAGTTCATTTTCCAAAAAGTTCATATCAAATCTATAGGACACAACCCCATAGCGCAGCACGCCACCGGGCTCCGGATGTGCCTCAAAAACCGTTACCTGGTAACCCTCTTTGGCAAGTTCGGCCGCGCAGCTCAAACCGCCCGGTCCGGATCCCACTACTGCAATTTTTTCGGCTCGGGATTCGGGTTTTTTAAAAACCTTGAAACCCATTTCCCAGGAAAGTTCGATGAGAAACCGCTGGATTTTCCCAATCTGGATAGGTCGATCAGCACCCTCGGGGCGGTTATTAGACCGAAACACCGCACTGCACTTTTCCTCGCACAATCTTTGGGTCGGGCAGAGAACTCCGCAGGCACCACCCAGGATGTTGTTTTCTTTAATGGTGCGAATCGCACCGGTAATATTTTTAAAGCGAAGTTTGCGTATAAATTCAGCCGGTTTTGTGTCGGCCGGACATCCCTCGGAACAGGGGGCATCATGGCAAAGCAGGCAGCGATCAGATTCGGCAATTGCCTGGACCAAATCCAACCCTTGGTCCATTTTCTTAAACTTATCCGCGTTACTCACAATTGTCCTCCTGTATGAGCTTCTTAATTTGCAACAGTTTCACCATCACCGACGGATCCGCCATTAGGGCAACACGACATAATGGTAAAATGTATTTCGCACCAGGGAAAACAAGTCATGGGAAGATATTAAATCTATGTGGTTCCGCTCTATTTGTCAATTGCTAACACCAATAACCACTAAAAACGATTCAGTATATTTTAAAACATCATAAAAAACTTGACGTCCTTGGCGGTCATTTACTATGCCAGTATGAAGAAAATTTTGAGTGATTTTATAAATTACATTCCGGTGGAGAAATAAAATCAGCCGGTTCTTATTGGTATGAGTGCCTGAAACCTGCTGCGGCACTCTGGCACCTTTCACATATAACAATCCCAATTTAGGGATAAACCCAAAAGGAGGTCAGAATGGATGAAGAAAAGCGGTGGATCATTTATACAATAGAGGATAAGCCGCCTCTAAAAGAGAGCATTTTTCTGGGTGTCCAGCATTATTTGACCATGTTTGGTGCCACGGTCCTGATTCCGATCCTTCTTGCGGGCGCAATGAAAATGCCTCCAGGGGAAACGGCCCTTCTCATCTCGACGATCTTTCTGGTGTCAGGAATCACAACCTGGTTGCAGTCGACCATCGGTAATAAGCTGCCGGTGGTTCAGGGCGGGTCATTTTCATTTCTCCCCCCGGCCTTTGTGATCATCGGCGCCACTGTCGGTAAGGGCATGGGTTTTGAGATTGCCATCCAGCAGATCACCGGTGCCATCATCATTGCTTCGGCATTTGAGATCGTCCTGGGGTGGTCCGGAATCATGGGCAAAGTCAAGAAATACGTGGGACCGATCACTATTGGGCCCACCATCGCCCTGATCGGATTGGCCCTGTACAAGGTGGGGGCTCCGGTGGCCTTTTCAGGAGGAAAAGGCGGAAGCTGGCTGGTTGCCGGGCTCACCATCATTGCCCTGATAATTTACTCCCAGCTCTTGGGAAAAAAATCGCGGCTGTTTCTTCTTTTTCCGGTCCTGCTGGCCATCCTCACGGGCTGGGCAATCGCCACCATCATCTCTTTGGCGGGCATCGTCGGTCGCGGTCATCCGGCCTATGTGGATTGGACCAAGGTAGCTGCAGCCCCATGGGTCAGTGTCATGCCGATTGTTCCCTTCAAATGGGGTTTTCCGCAATTTAAAATTGCCCTCATTCTTGCCATGGTGGCCGCGTACCTGGCTTCAATGATCGAATCGATCGGCGACTATTATGCAGCCGCCCGCATCAGTGAGGCCCCCACGCCCACAGCCAACATGATCAGCCGGGGATTGGGAACCGAAGGAATCGGCTGTCTCATCGCCGGTGTGCTGCAGACCTGCAACGGTTCCACAACTTATTCCGAAAACATCGGGGCCATCGGCCTTACCCGGGTGGCCAGCCGCCACGTGGTTAGGTGGGGCGCATCGGTGATGATTGTACTCGCTTTCATCACCAAATTCGGCGCCATCTTTACGACCATGCCGAGCCCGGTTGTCGGAGCCATGTATTGTGGTCTGTTCGGAATGATTGCAGCAGTGGGGTTATCCAACCTTGTCCTTTGTGACATGACTTCATCCCGCAATCTGTTTATCATTGGATTCGCTTTCTTCATGGGCCTGAGTCTGCCGGAGTACTTCGATAAATTTCCACTGGGCACGAGCTGGCCGGTTGGCATAAAGTGGTTGGGTGATATTATTACGACCATCGGGAAAACCGGTATGGCAGTTGCGGGATTGATCGGCCTATTTCTTGATAATATTATTCCAGGAACAGAGGAAGAAAGAGGACTGAAGGCCTGGGCCGAAGCCGGCTAATCATTCTATGAGCTGGTTTCAAATTTAAAATTGTTACAAGTGGGATTCGTTGCGAATCCCACTTTTTTGAATGTGTTTTCTAACGTATTCTGAGAATCACTATAAAGACTCAGTACTTACAGCCCATCTTTTTTGTTAATTCTTCTAGACAATGATCAGCTTCTCGACAACACTCCTTGAGATAGTCTTCGACCGCCTTTGTGAGCATCCAACGCTCGAGAAAAATCCCCATTCCCACCGACGGCCTCAGATGGGTTAGCATAAAGGTGATCGGGCGCTTAAAGCAGGCAAAACTCTTCATGATGAGCTGATACGACGAGGCCTTTCCTTCCTCTCTATATTGGTATTTTTCTTCAAACTGTTTGATGGTCGGACCAATATCTTTTTCCATATGTTTTTTGTAGCTTTTCATAAATGAGACATTTATTTTTTTTTGCCTTTCGATCCATGAACGGAATTCTGTCAAAGTGTCTAAGAGTTCTCCTGCGGTTTTATTGAACTGATTGTCGTGATCCTGGATTTGACGGTTGGATTCCTCCCCAAATTCGTTTTTCGGGTGTTTATCATCCAAATTATAGCTCCAACTGCTTGAATGGCTTTAACTAAAATCTATTTTTGTCTCCAGAAAGAATAAACAAAGACAACCACCACACCGGCAAAAATGAATGCCCAGGGCAGCTTGCCTTCACCTTTGTAGGCTTCAATACCGATGGTAAAGGCCAGAATCAAACCCAAGACAATCCATTTAAGGTGTTTCTTCATTTGGGTCTCCAAGCATCACCCGGATTATACCATATTTAATAAATTCCACATCACTTCATTCTATATTCAAAACTTTATTACGATTCAAGCCATTTTCGTGATCCTGCACAATCCGGAATGTTGATCAATGCGTGGGAAGCGGGAAGTCCTTAAATAACTAAATAACTCTTTCAAGCAAATGGAAATTATGACAAAGGGCAACAGCTTCCCTCTTTACGAGTTTTGAACTTGACTTATATTGACAAACCAACTATGGTATTTACATGTTATCATACTATTAAGGAGTATTAATAATGAATACACAAAAAGTGGCTATCACAATGCCAAAGGATTTGGTGACAATTATTGATGATATCAGCAAACAACAAGGGATTTCTCGCAGTAAGTTTATATCAAAAGCCCTTCGCGAAAAGGTGTTAAATGAAAAAGAGAAGCAACTAAAAGATGCTTACAATCGGGTATTTTCTGATGAATTAATTAGAAAAGAACAGCTTGGAACAGCCGCATGGTTTGAGGGAGCTGGAAGCAAAGTGGGGCTGGAATGGTAATTCGCAAAGGTTCGATTTACTGGGTTGATTTTTCACCAGGAAAAGGCTCAGAGCCGCTTGGGCGAAGACCAGGTCTTGTGATTCAAAATGACATATTGAATGACAGCAAAATCAACACCGTTATCATGGTGGCCATCACTTCGACCATCAAATTCGGAGAATTACCTGGTAATGTAGTTTTGAGAAAAGGCGAAGCAAATATGCCGAAAAAATGTGTAATAAATATCACCCAAATCAAATCTGTGGATAAAGCGAGTATTAAAGAAAAGATTGGAACCCTTTCAAAGAGGAGAATGGATGAAGTGCACGAAGGCTTGAAGCTTGTAACGAACCTTTCGTAATCCGGGGTAATCGCCTTCTGTCAACTTCATTCGTTAAAAAAATAGGCAACGTATTTGACGGAGTTGACTTAATATTCAACTTCGTCAATTACATTGCCTTTTTTGCCCCATGATGCCAGGCGGTGCCCGGCTTAAAGCCCCGGCACCTTATCCCGGGCATTGACGTCAATAATCACAATGCTGCAAATCAGTCGGATGGATTAAATAGTACAATCGAGCGGATGGGTCACTTCGGATATTTTCTTAGTAATATCTCAAATTCAGTAGCCCAGCCCGAAGTCACCGACCCGGCCGTAGGCATTCACTTTACCCTCTTGCAAGCGGACATAATATTCGGCCGTGAACAGCCCGTCTGTCATGAACTTATACCTCAAGTATTCGATATCCTCATTGGCACTGGTACTTTTCGGATTGCCGATGGTTTTTATGACTTCTGATCTTGTCATTCCAAGGTTCACTTTGTTCATCCTTTTCGACGATGCGGCGCAGCCGAATAGGAAAGCCGTTGCTACAAGCAAGATGACGATTCGATGGATCATCTTCGAAACCCTCCATTTTCGTTATTGCAGATCGATTTCCTGAACTTACGATTGGCCCATATTCATAATCTTGTTTGCCGATTTTTACAAGCAAATTCGTATCAACATGGATCTGCTACGGGCGCCGCAAACGGGAAAAATGATGAATCGGCTTGTGTGAAGGGCAATTTTGTATTACCTTTCCGAATCTTGAAAGAGTGGAAAAGTGAATTAATACATATCATGCTACAGACGGGATTCAAGGTGCTTGTACCTTTCTTGGGCAGTATCAAAGTGTCGTTTGACACCGTCTGTTTATACAAACAAAAAGGGAAAGTTATGTGCCGTATGCCATCCGATAAGAAAAAGTCGAAAAATTTTCACCTGTATGGGATTTGCCTTGTGGCAATTACAATTGTCGTTCTGATGATCGTCGGTTGTGCCGGCAATAGAGGAAAGCCCGATTCATCGGACTCAGCCCGAAAACCGGCCGCGGCCGCCAACCCCAAGATGCCGGTTGCCGATGAATCCCGGCTGCAAATAGAACCGAATCACTTTGCGGACCTGTCACCCCTGGATCCTCAACCGTCGGAAGGTGCATTACAGTCAGGACTTGCGGTTGTCTATTTCTACGATTATTTTGCCCGGCATCTGAATCCGCTATCCCAGGGAAAGCTAGATCCCGCAACCGGCGAACCCGGCCAACCGATAGCGTACCTGAACCATCAGTTCGAAAGAGAGGTGGTGTTTGACAGCGGCACCAACCGGGGGGTGGCCATGCGGATGAAAGGTCTGCTGTACTTACCGGATACCGGAGAATATACGTTCCGGGCCCTGTCCAATGACGGCCTGCGGATTTACCTGAGTGATCAGATGATCATCAACGATCCGACCCAGCATTCGGACCGGTATGCCGTCCAGGCTGTCGTTAATGTAAGGGCAGAGGGATGGTATCCATTGATGGTGGAGTATTTCCAGCGCAAGGGCACGGCTGCCGTCAAGTTTTTCTGGCGTAAGCCGGGTGCTGCGGATTTTACAGCGGTACCGGCCCAATCATATGCGCACATTCCCGGTTCAGCACCATAAAAATCAGAGCGCCCACGGCCTTTCCTTGATAATTCCCCGGCCGGGGACTGCAGTCAGGTTTGTTGCCGGGGCCGCAAGTCAAGAAAGCTTTAAAGACTTATGCGTGAACGAATGAAAGAGCGTTTTATATACCTGCTTCTACTGGTTACCCAAGCTCTTTAAAACACTTCGCATGCGGGTTGAAAGCATTGATATACCCCAATACACCACCAGGCTTTCAAAGCGCAACGGCAGCGCCGATTTCAAAAAAGCAGTGATTCGTGATCTTGAATACCGTCGTGATCGTCATTGCAATATTAACACACCATCCTAGTGTTGTGTTCGCTATGTATCTTCTAAAACTCGAATTGATTGAATTGTACTTTCTTTTCTAAAATGTAACCGCACAAATTCCAAATCTCAAATCACAAATTCCAAATAAATCTCAATGACCAAAATTCGAAATCTCAAACATTTTGAACATTGGATCTTGGAATTTGGATATTGTTTGTTATTTGTTATTTCGTGCTTGGAATTTATTAATTTCAGGGCAACTCCAGGGCCTCCCGGCTTGCTGCTTTCTCGTAAGCTTGCCGGGCCTCATCCTGCAGCAGTTGCTCCTGGCCGACATAGCGGGGCGAGAAATGGAAAGGGGTGAATTGCTTGACCTGCGCCCGTCCGGCGATCGTGCCGGCTTGACGGGCGGTGAGATGGTATTTCTTCATCGCGATATCCCGGTGCCGGTCCAAAAACGCCACTTCAATGTAAAGATGATCCGCATTCTTGACAAACGCTGCGATTTTTTTGGCATTGGCCGGGCTGTACCCGACATCCGCAATATAGCATATTTTCTGTCCGGGGGTGATATGCGCGATTTTTTGCGCCAGTTCATCCAGGCCGAATCTTTGCCGGTCTTGGCCGTGGCTGCCTTCTGCGATAATTTCCGTGTCCGGGGGCTGCTTTGCGTACAGCGCTTCTTTGAATGTTTGAAGCCATGGGCCGGGTTGAAGACCCAGTGCCGTTAGACTATCCTTGCGGATGTTGACGTGAAACTGCTCTTTTAGGGTAAACCCCAGACAGGGTATGCTGTGATCCAGCACGATCGCGGAAACCGTCAGCATGGGCTCTTCGTGCAGAATCATTTTAAAGGTGCGGATTTCGGGCTTGCCCGGATCGCGAAAAGCCTGCTGGCAGCGATACTTTTTTAGGCGCAGCCGGCCGGGATGAACTTCGGCAACGTCAAGCACCAGGCTGTCTTGGTAATTTTCTACCAGATTCCATGTGTATCCGGCCAATTTGCCTTCAACATTTTTTAAAAATCCCGCAGGACCGAACAGATGCAGGGTTTTATCCCGGCCTATAAACAGCCGCAGCAAGCGGTCAAATCCCACAAAATGATCCATGTGCGTGTGGGTGACAAATACATGCGTGATTTTGAGAATATCCCGCGACGACATCGCAGATATATCACCCAAATCGAAAAGGATGGCGCGATTTTTGAAAAGCAAGGGGATGAACACTCCCGGGTCGTCAAAAGGGCCGTTGAACAACCTGGGGTAGAAGGAAGGACGCATGTCAGGGTAGAAACTTTTTAACCTGCTGGTTGATGTTCAGGTAGATATCTTCATCGGATCCGTAAATATCGACGATATCCTTGTGATTGATAAGTTTTTCGAGAACAAAGGCCGTAACGTATATGCTGACCACGTGCGGCTGCGGCACCAGGTTCCGAAAAGGCGCGGTGGCATAGTCGACATCAAAGTCATCGGCATAGCTCAGCTTTTCCAGGCACTGTATGATCTGATCTTCGAGAACATTTTTGCTGGTTGTTTCAACCAGGCTGCTTTCGACCAGCTTCATGGCGATTGCATTTGCCAGGGGTTCTTTACAGTCTCTCAGCCCCTGCAATGCCATTCGCCGGGCATGCTCTTTTGAAGATTCGATTTTCGATAAAATAGTTGATTCTCTAGAGCTTGGGCGAAATACTTTTCCCATACCGTCACCCTCAATCAGCAAAAATTGAATTGGTATCGTGTCATCATCATCAAGCAGTAATAATAATGAGTGAAGCGCTGAAATGCAAGCGAAATTTGATTGAAACCCTGCGAGTACAAACACCGTCAATCCGGCGCTGTTGCTTCAATAACCATTTGTGCCACCTTGCGCCCGTTCCATCGATTCCACTGCAGTCGAAAGGCAATCTTATCAAAGGATTCCGGCAAAGGTCGGCCGGTATCGACGTTGAAATGAATGGCGCTAACGGCTCTGTCGGAGTCAGCTTGGGGCTGTCGCAGTTGCAACTGTCTGTGGTTTTCGCCCACGATCCGGGATGTGCTTACCCGGATGTTGCGAGCCAGAAACAGCGGGTCCGGATTTCCGGCGCCAAAGGGTCTTAACGTCTCGATTTCATCGATCAGCGCATCGGTGATTTCATCAAAGTGCAGGCTGCGGTCGATCACGATTTCAGGAACAACGTCTTTTTTTCCGGTTTGCACCCGCACCGTTTCTTCAAACTTTTGCTTGAACCGCAGCAAGTTTTCCTCTCTTAGCTGCAGCCCGGCCGCCATCGCATGACCGCCTAAAGTTTCCAGATGTTCGGAGCAGGTGGTCAGCCCGCGATAAAGATCGATGCCCGGCACGCTTCGGGCTGATCCCTTCCCGGTGCCTTCTTTCATGGATATCAAGACCACGGGACGATAATACTGTTCCGCCAGCCGGGAAGCGACAATCCCGAGCACTCCCAGATGCCAGTCCGGGTGGGCCAGCACCAGCGACGTGTTATTCAATTCTTGCGGGTTGTTGGATAGATACGTGCGAATCTCACCCAAGATGTCTTTTTCCGTTTTTTTGCGCCGGATGTTCAAACCGTTTAGATTGTCGGCAATTCTTCCGGCCTGCTCAGAATCGGTCACTGTAAAAAGGGCTGCTGCCAGCCGGGCGTGGTCCATTCGGCCTGCTGCGTTTAAACGCGGTATGAGCTGGAAGGCAAGGTCTTCGGCATTTACCTGTCGAGGATCAATTTTGCACCTTTTCAACAGTTCAACCAATCCCGGGCGGTTTGGTCCGGAACGGATGACATCCAGACCGATGCGGGTAAAGATACGATTTTCGTCTATCAGCGCAACCGCATCGGCAACAGTCCCCAGGGCGACGAGATCACAGAGCTCTCTTAGGTTTGGTTCCGGGCGATTTGTCCAGAATGCTGATTCTCTTAAATGTTTGCGCAGGCCGATGACCAGGGCCAGCGCCACCCCTACCCCGGCCAGGTGTTCAAAGCCGGCGTCGCAATCCGACCGCTGGGGATTGATGACCGCAACTGCGTCGGGGAGTTTGCCGGATGTGCTGTGGTGGTCGGTGATGATGATGTCGATGCCGGCAGTACGAGCCCGGCGCACGGCAGCATGGCTGGCGGTGCCGCAATCGGCGGTAACAATCAGGTCGAATTGATGCGGCCCGGCATAGTCTGTGATGTGGTGCTCCTGCAGGCCGTATCCCTCCTTGAGCCGATGCGGAATGTAATATGAAATGTTGGCGCCGGCCTGCTGCAAAAATTCAAAAAGGACGGCTGTGGCCGTCACCCCGTCGACATCGTAATCGCCAAAGATCAGGATCTTCTCGTTGCTGCGGATGGCTTTACCGATGCGCTCTGCAGCGATATCCATATCTTTCAATCCAAAGGGCGGTCGCAGGTGCTGCATGGAAGGATTCAGAAACCGGGATGCCTTTTCAACGGAAACGATGTTGCGGTTGACCAGGATGCAAGCGGTGATGGGCGTGCAATTCAGTTCGCTGCTGAGTCGCTGCACGGATTGAAGATCGGGTTGGAGGATACGCCAGTGCTTTTTCATTGAAGCGGCATATAACCTATTATTGCAGCCGGGACAACAAATAATTTTATTGCAATGGCCGGTGATATGGTTATACTTACAACTGTCCCCGCAAACTGCCTATCGCGGCAGAATCTTTGCGGTAATCGATTGCCGGCAGCCGTATTGTTTTGAATTGTATCCGCAAATATTATCGTGTCGAACGCAGCCAGATCGCGTTTATGAAATTCATTTTTGAAGCCTATGACGGCATCGCGGTTTTATCAACCATAGATCCGCAGGCGGGAACCGTTGTGCTGAATATTCCTCCCGGTTGCGAGGCGGATGTTGAAACGGTTATGGCAGATCTTCAAAAACAGATGATAATCGAACCGGCTTAATGCGAAATTCGCAAGGCGCGGCGCTTCGATTTTTGGACCCGGCAGTTTCATATGGATCAGAAAAAACTATTCATACAGACCATCGGCTGTCAGATGAATGTCTATGATTCCGAGCGAATCGCACGCATTCTGGCCCCGTTGAATTATGAGACAACCACTGCCATCGAATCTGCGGATTTGATCATTGTCAATACCTGCGCCATTCGACAGAAAGCCGAGCAGAAAGTGTTCAGTTTCCTAGGCCGCCTGGCGCGCTTGAAGCAAAAGAAACCGCAGTTGATCATCGGCGTCGGCGGATGTGTCGCCCAGCAGGAAGGTGAGAAAATACTCGAGCGGGTTCCTTTTATCGATGTCGTGTTCGGAACCCACGCGATCGGTCGTCTGGCGGGGATGATTAAACGGGTTGAGAAAAAGCGATGTCACCTGGTGGACGTGAAACTGGCGGCCGAGATCGACGCGTTTGAAACGCTGCAGGATTTTAGAAATGACGGAAAAATAACCCGTTTCGTTACGATCATGCAGGGTTGCGATAATTACTGTACCTATTGTGTGGTCCCATATGTGCGGGGTACAGAAGCCAGTCGTCACCCTGATAAAATCATTCAGGAAATTCAGGATCTGGTTGCCTGCGGCGTGCGTGAGGTGACCCTGCTGGGCCAGAACGTGAACAGCTACGGTCAAAAGGAAGGACACGGGAGTTTTCCGCAGTTGCTGGTCCGCATCAACGCCATACCGGATCTGATTAGAATCCGGTTTACGACGTCGCATCCGAAAGATCTTTCCACCGATTTGAGTCGGGCGTTTCGGGACCTGGATAAGCTCTGCAAGCACATTCACCTGCCGGTTCAGTCCGGCTCCGACCGGGTGCTCAAACGCATGAACCGTAAATACAACCGCGAACGCTATCTTGCGAAAGTCGATGAATTGCGCCAATTCCGTCCGGATATCGCCATTTCATCCGATTTTATTGTCGGATTTCCCGGTGAAGCCGACCAGGATTTTGAACAGACCCTGGATTTAATCCAAAAGGTGGGGTACGATAGCCTGTTTGCGTTCAAGTACTCTGATCGGTCCAGTGCCCCGGCTGCCCGGTTTTCGAACAAGATTACCGAAAAAGAGAAAAATAAGCGGCTGAAAATCCTTTTGGAATTGCAGGATGAAATCACGGTCAAAAAACACCGGGCCCTGGTCGGATCAACCCAGCAAATTCTGGTAGAAGGATTGAGCAAAAAGCAAGCACCGATCGACAATCCAAAGCCTGGTCAGGACAGCGGACGGCAACAGTGGACCGGGCGCACCTCGACCAACCGGATTGTCAATTTTGAACAGGAACAACCTTCGCAGACGCAAAATAGAAACTTTACAGGGCGGCTGGTTCAGGTTAAAATTAAAAAAGCTCTCGCGCATTCTCTCCGGGGCACGCCGGTGAGAATCGAATCACAGTCCATTACTCTGAAAGGAGATCACAGTTATGCTGCATAAAGTAAGCATAGCGGGCTTGACCATGGATCCCACATCCAATACGCCGATTATTATCCTCAAGTCGGAAGAGACCGATCAGGCGGTGCCCATATGGATCGGCCTGCTGGAGGCGACATCCATCGCATCAGCGCTTCAGAACGTAAAGTTTGATCGCCCGATGACCCACGACCTGTTCAAGAACTTTACCGATATCATCCATGTGGCTGTATCCAAGGTCGAGGTGTGCGACCTGAGGGACAGTACATTTTATGCCAGGATATATTTTGAGTCCGAGAACGGAGATTTTGATATGGATGCCCGGCCCAGCGATGCCATAGCGATTGCGCTGCGTTTTAATGCACCGATTTTTGTGGATGAAAAGGTCATTGAAAAATCCGCAATGACCGATGACCTGGCCGAAGCGGCCGACCAGAGCGAAGAAGGCAAAAAATGGGCCGAATATCTCGGGAAGCTCTCACCGGAGGATTTCGGCAAATACAAAGTTTGAAACCAGGTTTCAGACCCTCATTGCGGGATCGGTGTTGAATACTTTGGGTAAAAGGCCGGTGTCAGGTTTTGTCACACCGGTGAGAAATCAAGGATGATGATCTTTTAAAAGATCGAATTCAATTTTTTTAAATTTTAGTATCTTACAAACTATTTTTGTCTATTTTATGGCAAAAAATAATTATAGGGAACGGAGTTTGAAGTGAACTAAAGTGAGCTAAAGTGACTAAAGCCCGCCCTGGTGCGACTAGTTTATTTATATTGGTACAGCCTATGTGTCATTTCAGACCTGACTTTTGGTTACACAGTACCGGTGATCGGTCTGGGCCAGGGTTGTGGAATTCTATCGATTTTACATAAACAGATGGAGCGAAGCGACACATTAACATTAGGCACTTGAAAATTTAGTTCACTTGTAACTTTTCCGGTTTATCCGGGTTAGGTGTTAAGTTGGTTAAGAGCACGCCAGGCTGCAGGGAGCAGGGACGATTGTGGCATGTTCTTACTCAGCGTCTTGGAATCCCGCCTTTTTTACGGCGTTTGTAATCGCCTGCATGACCACCGTTGCAACCATTTCTCCAAACAAAACGTGTTTTCCGCAATGATGAATCCGGGTCGGCCCGAATCCGGATACAATTGCGACAGAATCCGTGCCGGTTCCGGTCGACTGGGAGCCGGTCGACCGACTGCACACGTTCAGGTCCTGAAGGGCGGCCGACTTGGCTTCGGTAACCGTGATAACCGCTTCCACCATGGCCGCATCGGTTAACCGCGCGTTTGTCAGAATGATGATATTAATGGTGCCCTGCCTGCCGGCGCTGTTTCCCATATGAGGCCATTCCGCCGGTTCGCCGGCGCGCTTGGCGTTTGAAAGCCCGGTAGTAACCAGGGCGGTCACTTGCACGTTGTGTTCCATCCTGCGCACCTGCTCGAAAGAGTCCATGGCGGCGGCGGTCATCATCCCAACGGTCATCCCTTGCCACCCCATTTTGCGACAAAAGCGGGACAGGGTAATTTCAGACGGTTCAAATGATTTTTTGCCGCCGCGGTTCTTTTCCACTTTTAGGTTCACAATGTGGTCGGCCTGCACCCATCCGCCATTGAGCACTGCCGAACTGAGCACCCGATGGGCTGCGTCAAATTCGACATGAACGAACTCGGGCGTAGGTTCGATGTGGTATGGTTCGCTATCGGGTTTCATGGAGTCTCGCTGACGGTTTGATAAGCAATTTGCTGCAACAATCTCGCCCGGTCATCGGACAGCGCCACCAGCCGGCGATCATCGGCATATAAGGTCCCCGGCAGCCCTTCGGGACTGACGCCGAATAAAACGCTGTGGAAAACACAGGCACTCAAGTAGGCGCCGGCCGGGTTGGCATGACGATCATCGGCACGGTGGAGTCTGAAATCGGGGTCCGCTTTGAAGCAATTCTCCCAGGCGCGACCCACCGGTGCCAGGACGGCATCAAGCTCGCGGGAGATTTGCCCGTAGGCCTCCGCAATAATTCGCTGGGTCTGCGGGCGGCGCCGATTGGCCTAGGTCATGTAAAATACGGTTTCGACCCCCTGTTTTTTGATTTCGGCGTCCAGCAAGCGCGCATACGCGTGCATCGCCTCCGGGGCTTCAAGCGCGCCGCCGCTGCGCTCCTGCACAACGACATAGGCCCACTTTTCAGCGGTGATCAGCTCCCGGGTCTCTGGATTGGACCAGTGCCACTGCAAACTCACGCCTTGGCCGGTGCTTTGCGTGACTTCTAGGCCATGGGGCAGATCGGCAAACTGTGCCAGCTGCAACACCATCTGCGGCATATAGTTCAGGTAGGTATGGCTGTTGCCGATGAACAGGACCTTATGGGTCGTCATAGATTGCTCTCTGCAATTGAATGGTTGACTTGAGGCAGTTGTTTTGACTTCTCACGATTTCATCAAGGTTAACATCTACAAAATTATTAAGAAATGAACACCTTGATTAAAACCGGTCGCCTGACATAGGGATCCGTCATGTCAGCAGGTCCATGACGTCCAGCGGTCGATCTATCAGCGCCCGGCAGCCGTTTTGCTGCAGTTCACGGGTTGATCGAAATCCCCAGCTGACGCCCACCGGGAACATTTTTGCGGCGATGGCAGTCTGCATATCCACCCCACTGTCTCCCATATACAGAAATTCCGAAGGCGGCAGGTCTAAAAGCTGTGCGATCTCCAGCGCTCCGGCCGGATCCGGTTTCGAGGGAACGGTGTCGCGCCCGCCGAAGACTGCTTCAAATTTCCAGTTCGACAGGTATCTTGCTGTGCATTTTCGGGTAATGGCATGGGCCTTGTTGGACAAAATCGCCAGTTTCAAGTCCCGACGTGCCAGGGTATCCAGCATGGTGTGAATGCCCGGGTAGAGGCGGGTTTTGTTGTGCCAGTTTGCGCTGTAATCCGCCTTGAAAGCATCCACGCAGGTTTGTATGAATGCGGCGCTGCGCCGGTTTTCCGGCAGCGCCCGACGAATCAGCATATTAAACCCGTCGCCAATGAACTGACGATACGCCTGCATCGGATGAATCGGAAAACCCAGATCAGTCATAACGCGATTTACCGATTCGCCAATATCGGTCAGGGTATCCAGCAGGGTGCCGTCCAAATCGAAAAGGATCGCACGAAAGGGCATTCGGTGACCTCACATTTTCCGGTTTGCCCGTTGAGCCCTGCCTGTCCCGCCAAGGCGGGATTAGCCGGCTGCGCACCATAATGTTAAAGATAGACGCGTAGTCCCGCTCTGCGGGATTGAGCCCGTTGAGCCGGTTGAACCGATTAGCCAGCTGGGCGCCATAATTTAGATTGATATAGACTCGCAGTCACGCTCCGCGGGATTAAGTCCGTTTGGCCCGTGAGGCTGTTAAATCGGTTTAGCATCTGAAAGTCAAGAGTAGACGCGTAGCCCCGCCGGGATACGTCAAAGTCAACTCTAACTGATTCGGATTGAAGCGATTTACTTTATCGAAAGTGACTTTAAAATCCCAAATCGCAATACTCAAATTACAAACAATATCAAAATTATAAAATCCAATGACCAAAACATTACAACCACTTATTTGATGTCTTGCTTTATTTTATCTGTTTTGAATTTCGGTAATTGTTATTTGTTTGAGATTTGTTTTTTGGTGCTTGGCATTTTAATAATTTCAGGAAACTTGATCTCCTTAAATTGCAATTAGGTATTAGAACCGTCAATAAATCATAATAATTCAAATAGTTGAGGTATTTTTTGTGAGATAATAAAAGTTATTGCAAGCGGAA
>Ga0126332_10000154_pt1 | contig 27976 bp, 30 predicted proteins | sample InaspJWI42metaG_FD_94482 | JGI IMG/M metagenome (GOLD analysis project Ga0126332, IMG submission 94482) | Marine gutless worms symbiont microbial communities from Oahu, Hawaii - Inanidrilus sp. 2 OAHU.JWI-42 metaG | ecosystem: Host-associated > Annelida > Digestive system > Unclassified...
TGCTTCCGCCCGGCTGTAGCCCTGATCAGTTACCAGACTGACTGCGTCCAGTTTGAATTCTTTCGAATATTTCTTTCTCGTTGTCATTAATCGTTACCTCAGTTAAGTTTCATTATCTCTTAATTGGGTGGTATCAATCTATTGGACCATGTCACAATGCTGTTTTTCAAATCGCAGCGCAGGTTTTAATGCAATTTGCTACCATAGTCCGATACATTAGCGAACTTAAGAGAATAATCCAATAACATGGGGCAACAACACTTAACCGAGCAGCAATTCGACTCACTCGGGCTGGATCAGCGATTGCTCGGCGCTTTGCGGCGGCTCGAATTCAAACATTGCACACCAATCCAGGCTAAATCGTTACCGCTGCTGCTGTCAGGCAAGGACGTGTCCGGCCAGGCGCAGACCGGTACCGGTAAGACACTGGCATTTCTGCTGGCTTGCGCACAACGTTTGTTGACATCGGAGGCGCCCGCAACCGAAGCCGGTAAACCACGTACGCTGATTCTGGCGCCGACCCGCGAACTCGCGATTCAAATCCACAAGGATGCGGAGAATCTGTTTAAGGATTTACCGCTGCGACTCGCGATCTGCTACGGCGGCAAGGCCTACGAACAGCAAAAAATGCAATTCGAGCAACCGGTGGATGTACTCATCGGCACGCCCGGACGCCTGATCGACTTTTTCAAGCAGCGCCTGTTCAACTTCAAGTCAATCGAAGTCATGGTGCTGGATGAAGCCGATCGCATGTTCGACATGGGGTTCATCGCGGATGTGCGCTACATGCTGCGCCGCCTGCCCCATCCCGAAAAGCGTCTCAATATGTTGTTTTCCGCGACCATGGCGCAAAAGGTCATGGAACTGGCTTACGAACATATGAACCGGGCGCAGCTGATTAAGATCGACGCTGACACACCGGCGGTCGAGCGCATCGAGCAGAGCGTCTACCATCCGGCCAATCACGAAAAAATACCCTTGCTGTTGGGCTTGATGAAAAAACTGCAGCCCCAGCGCAGTATCATCTTCGCCAACACCAAGTACGCAACCATAAAAATCTGGGAGTATCTGCAAGGTAACGGCATGTCGGCGGCAATCATTTCCGGCGACATCCACCAGAACAAGCGCGAATCCTTGCTGAAAAAGTTTCACGATGGCGAATACTCGATTCTAGTGGCGACCGATGTCGCCTCACGCGGATTGCATATCCCGGATGTGACTCACATATTCAATTACGATTTACCCGAACTCGGTGAAGACTACGTGCATCGAATCGGCCGCACCGCGCGCGCCGGTAAATCCGGTGCCGCCATCAGCTTCGCCTGCGAAAATCACGCGATGAATCTGATTGACATCGAATCCTATACCAATAGAGCTATCCCGACGATATCGATCAGCAACGATTTACTGGTCGAACCCGCACCGCCGGTAAAAATGAAAGGCGGTCGGATCAAACCGGGTGGCAGGTCGGGCCGAGGCGGCAAGCCTGGGGGCGGAAAATCCGGCGGCCAGCAGCAGCGCCCGCGACGCCGCAAGGGGCCGCCGCGACAGCACAATCAACGGAACAAAAAAGCGGGATGAGCGGACCACGCAACATACTATTGCTTGGCGGCAGTGGATTTATCGGCAAGCAGCTTGCTTTCGCACTCGCCAATCGGGGTTGGCAGGTTACCGTTCCCAGCCGCCGGCCGCATCGCAACCGGGAATTGCTGGTGCATCCCGGCATTCGCCTGCTCGAAGGCAATATCACCGATCCGGCCCGTCTGCGCGATCTCTGTGGCGGGCAGCAGGCGGTAATCAACCTGGTCGGTATTCTGCACGAACGTCGAAAGGGTGATTTCCGTCGCTACCATGTCGAGTTTATCAAGACCGTGGTCGATGCCTGTGGCGAGACCGGCATCCGGCGCCTGCTGCACGTCAGTGCGCTGGGGGCCGACCAGGCGACCGGTAGCAGCCTGTATCTACGCAGCAAGGGTGAGGGCGAGAATTTGTTGCACACCTTCGGCCAGCGCGAACTGCAGGTCACGAGCTTTCAACCCTCGGTCGTGTTTGGCAAGGAAGACAACTTCGTCAATCAGTTTGCCGGTATCCTCAGATGGTATGCCGGATATTTCCCGCTGGCCTGTCCCACGAGCAAGCTGCAGCCGGTTTACGTCGGCGACCTGGTCGAACGGATCATCAATGCTATCGACGACCCGGAAAGCTACTCGAAACGCTACCCGGTATGCGGGCCTGAAGTATTCACGCTGCGGCAGATTCTCGATCTGATTATCGATACATTGCAGTTACCCGTGCGCATTCTGCCGCTAGGCAAAGGGCTCTCGCGTTTGCAGGCGGTGATTTTGCAAAACCTGCCGGGCAAGCTGTTCACGATGGATAATTATCGCTCGCTGCAGACCGACAACGTTTGTGCCGACTGTGAACTCTGCGAAACCAGTCTGCGCCAATACCTGCATGGCCTGTCCGCCATGTTAGGCAACAAGCGTTACTACGATCAATTTCGTAAAAACTATCCCTCGGCGGGAAATCCCGAGGATCATTCGTGAAAACATACCGGGTCGGCGGTTGCGTTCGCGATCGTCTGCTCGGGCTTGCGGTAAACGACATCGACTGGGTTGTGACCGGAGCCAGCAGTGAACAGATGCTGGCGCTGGGATACAAGTCGATCGGCAAGGACTTCCCGGTGTTCCTGCATCCCGAAACCAAACAGGAATATGCGTTGGCACGCAGCGAACGCAAGACCGGACCCGGTTATAAGGGATTCGAGATCAGCACCGATCCGGCAACCTCCATCGAACAGGATCTGCTGCGGCGGGATTTGACCATCAATGCGATGGCCGAAGACGAAGACGGTAATATTGTCGATCCCTATGATGGGCAAAGAGACCTTGAGGACAGATGCCTGCGTCACGTCTCGGCGGCATTTGTCGAAGATCCGGTGCGCGTGCTGCGCGTCGCCCGTTTCGCGGCTCGCTTTCATCAGCTCGGATTCAAACTCGCCGATGACACCGCCAAACTGATCCGACAAATGGGCGAGTCCGGCGAACTCGAGGCGCTGGTTGCCGAGCGGGTTTGGTCCGAGCTAGCGCGCGCCCTGGATGAGGCCGACCCGGCGGTTTTTTTTAACACTCTCAGAGACTGCGGCGTCTTGCATCTCTTATTCCCCGAAATCGACGCCCTGTTCGGCGTACCGCAAAACGCGAAGTACCACCCGGAGATCGACACCGGCGTACATCTCATGATGGCGCTGCAGGCAAGCGCGGCGCTTGGGCATGATAATGAAACCCGCTTTGCGGTACTGATGCACGACCTCGGTAAGGCGACGACGCCCGCCGAGATGCTGCCGAGCCACCATGGACACGAGGAGCGCGGCAATGAGACCGTTAAGGATTTTTGCAAACGCTGGCGGGTGCCGAAAGCGCATACCGAACTGGCCCTGATCACGACCGAATTCCACTTGCAAGCGCATCGCTCCATGGAACTGAAAGCAACCCGCTTGTTGAACTTGTTTACCCGCACCGACGCGCTGCGCAAACCCGCCCGATTTCACAAAATGCTCGATGCCTGTCGTGCCGATATCCGCGGTCGCGGCGGCTACGAAAATGCCGCCTATCCGCAGGCGGAATTTCTGAGGTCGCTGGCCGACAAGCTGCGTCAGCTCGATATCGCGGAAATTCGACAACAGGGGTTGGCCGGAAAAGCCATGGGACAGGCGATTCGCGACGCCCGCTTGCGCTTGATCGAAAAGGAACAGTCCTTAGCGCAACAAAATCAGGCCTAGCCCGTAAATCTCACCGTTTTCGACCGCGAACCCCGCCACAGCGTCTTGGCGGCGCCCTCGCTACGTAAAACCTTGAAATAACCGGAAAAGCTTGCGGTCGAGTAGCCTCAACACCCGGCTCAACGGCGTACGGTAAATCCATATCCCGATTAGAATTCCGCTGCCATTTGCCAGGATATCGCCCCATTCCGCGTAACGATAGCTAGTCATTCCCTGCAATACTTCGAGCAGAATGCCATAGACCATCAAGCCAACAACCGTCCAGTACAATACCAGCCGACTAGCCGCAAGCAGGCCAAACCAGGCCGCCAGCACCAGGTAGGTAAGGGTATGTGAAAGCTTATCGCCGACTCCGACGTCCGGTACCGGAGCTAACGACACGACGCCAACGCCCAACAACATCATGCCGCCGAGCAGGTACCAGAACCTGATCAATTTCAGCCCGCTTGCAGTGGCTACTCCGCGCAAACCATTTTCGTTCATCGGTTAGATTAACAAGGCGAAAATTGCCAGGCCCAACAGCACGCGGTAAATCACAAAAGGCAACATTCCCAGTCTTTCGACCAGGCGCAAAAAAAAGTGGATGCAAAGCGCGGCGCTAATCGCCGACAGGATGACACCGAGTAACAGCTCAAACCAGCCGATCGGGTTTACCTCGGTGAACATGCGCACCGTTTGCAATACGCCGCTGGCGAAAATGACCGGCATTGCCAGCAGAAAGGAAAATCGAGCGGCGGCCTGGCGTGTGAGCCCAAGAAAAAGACCCAGCGTGATGGTGATGCCGGAGCGTGAGGTCCCAGGAATCAGCGCCAACACCTGGCAGCAACCGATGATTAGCACATCTTTTAAACCCAGTTGATACTCGTTACGGCTGCGGCCTGCAGTCGCGTCGGCGAACCATAGCAGCAAACCGAAAACAATTGATGCCGTCGCCAGAATCCAGGGTTCGCGCAGCCATTGCTCGATCGAGCCCCGCAGCAGAAATCCGACAAAAATTGCGGGCAAGGTTCCGATGATAACCCACCAGGCCAACAGGCTATCCTGGTCGGGCGCGCCGCCGCAGATGGAACGCGTCCAGGATTTCAGCATGCGCCCGACTTCGTTCCGAAAGTAGTACACCACCGCAAGCAGCGAGCCGAAGTGCAGCGCGACATCGAATACCAGGCCCTGGTCACTCCAGCCAATTAACTGCGGCAGCAACACCAGATGCGCCGAACTCGAAATGGGCAAAAACTCGGTAAACCCTTGCACGATCGACAAAATGAAAATTTGCAAGTTATCCATAACAACCCCTGCGCTGCATCGCCGGCATTTCCAGAGTTAGGTTCTTTTGCATCGCCAACACCTTGAAGCGCTCGCCCATTTCATCCGGCATGCTCAGGGTTTTAATCTGCTGCGACAGGGTCAGTTGTTCCTGGATTCCGCGGCCCGCGGCCAGCGTTTGCGCCGCCTCGAGCAAACCGTTCGCCAGTAAAAAGTCGCGTTGCGGGACTAAACCCAGGATTTCGAATCCGCCGGTTTCGGCGGCATCGGCGCAGGCATCGAAATCGACATAGGCGGTGATGTCCTGCAAACCGGGATAAATCAGTGGGTCGGAATGCACGCGTTGCTGAAAATAACATTCCAAGGTACCGCGCTTACGGGTGGGCTGGTAATACTCGCTTTGTTCATAACCATAATCGATGATAACTACCGCGGCCTGACGGCAGCTCTGCGCCAAGGCGGAAAACCAGGGGTTGAAATTGAGATTAATTTCGCAGCGATAGTCATCCGGTAATTCCCCGAGGCTGGATTCAATATTGCGAATCTCGCGCAGCACAGACTCACCGGGCGCCAAACTGCGCCATTCGAAGCGTTGACCATCGTACCCCACGCCAAGCTCCTGCCATTGCTGCTGTTTAACCAACAGATGCACTGGCATTGCATCGAGCACTTCGTTGGCGAGCACGATGCCGTCAAAGACTGCAGGCAGACCGCTTAACCATTCGATTTTGGCAAATAAATCCGGTTCCAGACCACTGCGCAGCGCGTCTTGCTGGCGCTGTTTCAACTCGGCGCTCAAATCAAGAATCAGATAACGCTCGAGGTCAGGCAGCGCGCGCAGTATCTGCCCGCAGAGTTTGCCGCTACCGGCGCCAAACTCGAGTATCCGCGCGGCGCAGCCCTGACCGATCAATGCGGCAAATTGAGACGCGAGGCAGTTACCGAACAACGGCGAAATTTCGGGAGCGGTCACGAAATCGCCAAGCGCGCCAAACTTGATTGCGTTACCGGAATAGTATCCGAGACCCGGCTGGTACAAAGCCATTTGCATGTATTCGTCAAATCCGATCACTCCGCCACGGCTTGCAATGCGGTTTAAAATGGCTTGCACCAGCCGCGTACTGGATGCGACCGCGGCAACGTCGGGTTGCGGCAACTTCAAGCCGCCGGTCTTAAACCCCGCTGCAAGATCCATCGTAACTTCGGATCGTGAGGTCGCAGCTTAGCGTCTGCTTGCAAGAGTGATATGATGGCATTTTTCGATTTCTGTAGGCTTAATGCTTTTATCAAACAAATCCGCGCTTGTCACCGGTGCGGCTGAGCGCCTGGGTGCGCAGATCGCCCGCACTCTACATCAAAACGGCGCAAATCTCATTATTCATTACCGCAACTCGGCTAGCGCGGCGCAGGCGCTAGTCAACGAACTCAATCAGCAGCGTCGAAAATCAGCCGTGGCGGTGGGCGCCGAACTGGCCAGTGAGCAGGAACTGGAACAGCTGGCCGCGACGGCCAGCGCGGCATTTGACGGACTCGACCTGCTGGTAAACAACGCCTCCAGTTTTTATCCGACGCCCTTCGGCGAAATCGATTTGCAGCAGTGGGACGATTTGATCGCCAGCAATTACCGCGCGCCGCTATTCCTGTCGCAAGCCTGCTATCCCGCATTGAAATCGTCTGCCGGCAGCATTGTCAACCTGGTCGATGTCTACGCATCGATGCCGCTCAATCGCCACAGCGTCTACTGCAGCGCGAAAGCCGCCAGCCAAATGTTGGTCAAATCACTGGCGCTGGAGCTGGCGCCCGAAGTACGCGTCAACGGCATTGCGCCGGGTGCGATCCTGTGGCCCGATGCCAACGATTCCGCCGAACACCGACAATCGGTGCTCGATGAAATTCCGCTAGCACGCTGCGGCGTACCCCGGGACATTGCCGCAACGGTATTATTTCTCGCTACCAGCGACTATATTACCGGGGAAATCATCCGCGTCGACGGTGGCCGCCTGCTGCGCTAGCTGAGGGATCAACATGACCAAGTACTGGAGCAAATTAGTATGCAACCTCGAGCCCTACGTACCGGGCGAACAACCTCAGGACCAGCAATACATCAAGCTAAATACCAATGAGAGCCCCTACACGCCAGCACCCGCGGTAGCGCAGGCGATTAAAAATTTCGCGACCGACAGCTTGCGCCGCTACCCTGATCCGCAAAGCGGCGATCTGGTGGCGGCGTTGGCCGCTTACCACGGATTGCAAGCGCAACAGGTTTTTGTGGGTAACGGTTCGGACGAAGTGCTGGCACATGCCTTCCAGGCCTTTTTCAAACAGCAGGATAAAATTCTGTTCCCTGATATCAGTTATAGTTTTTACCCGGTTTATTGCGCACTTTACGAAATCGAATATCGCCGGATCGCGCTCGATGCCGAATTTAGAATCGACTTCGATGGATTCCGTTGCGCCAACGGCGGTATCATCATCCCCAATCCGAACGCCCCCACCGGGATCGCGCTCAAAATACCCGAAGTTCGAGAAATGCTGGCGGACAATCCCGAATCGGTAGTCGTCATCGATGAAGCCTATGTCGATTTTGGTACCGATTCGGCTAGTCAATTGATTCCCGAGTTCGACAATCTGCTGGTGGTGCAAACCTATTCCAAATCACGTAATCTCGCCGGGCTCCGGCTTGGTTTTGCGCTCGGCAACGAAAACCTGATCGAAGCCTTGCAGCGCATCAAAAACTCTTTTAATTCGTATCCGGTCGACAGCCTGACCAGTGCCATCGGACTGGCGGCGCTCGCCGACGAAGCATATTTCCAGGACTGCAGACGGCGCATTATCGCCAGCCGCGAGCGCCTCGCAGCCGCGCTGGTGGAACTGGGCTTCGACGTGTTTCCTTCGAGCGCTAACTTCGTCTTCGTGCGTCACCCGCGGAGCCAGGCTGAAAACATTTATCTCGAGTTGAAAGCGGCCGGCATTTTGGTGCGTTATTTCAATTCCGCGCGTATCGACGACTGTCTACGCATCTCGGTCGGCAGCGAGAACGAATGCGAGGCGCTCATCGAGGCGCTGAAGAAGATCCTCGATGCTCGGGGACAGATCTGAAGATCTGTCCCCTTCGAGGCGCTCTACAACTCCAGCGGAAAGAGGTCGAGGCGCGGTGCGGCGGGCGCCATGCGCCGCCACAAGTCGGCATAGCTTTGCCCGACTTCGGGGTGCAGGTCATCCGGCACAAGGTCTTGCAGAGGCCTGAGGACGAAGGCGTTTTCGAGTATTTCGGGGCGCGGAATCCTGATCCCCGGTAAATCAAGAACCAAATCGCCAAAGGCCAGGATATCGAGATCGATGGAGCGGCTGGCGAATTTCGGCAAGCTGCGATCACGCCCCAGTTGATTTTCAATTTCGTGAAACCTGGCAACCACGGGCTCGACTTCGAGTTCGGTTTCGAATCCCGCCACCAGGTTCAAAAAATCATAGCCCTCGAAACCAACCGCGGCCGAGTCATAAACCGGCGACAATTCGAGTTCACCGAAATCTTCGCGTAACGCGGCGACGGCCTGGCGTAAGCGGTTCTCTCGATCCACGTTACTGCCGAGACCAACGTAAACCCGGACACTCATGCGGGTTTTTCCCCGCGTTCAATAATGACCCCCACCGATTTCGAACCGCGCACCGCGCCGGGTTTGTGCAGGGTCAGCTTAACCCAGGGTACTGCAAATTCGCCGCGGATAATCTTGCAGATCTCCTCTGCCAGCGCCTCGACCAGTTGGTACTCGCTCTGTTCGACGAATTCGATCAGGCGTTTGGCGACACTTTTATAACTCAGCGTATCCTCGATATCGTCCGATTGCGCGGCCTTGGCGATATCGGCCGCCATTTCGATATCGAGGCTGATGATTTGCTTGATCTTGCGTTCCCAGTCGTATATTCCGATTACGGTTTCGATCTGCAGATCATGGATGAAAACTATGTCCATCGGCTTGCCATCCGGGTAAATTTCACAACCTGCAATCTTAGCGGCTGAGGGCGTTAAAAGGAAACGCCAAAGCCCTGAAAAATGGAAAGATTTTGGACTAATGCCGCTTGAATCCTAGATATGCTTCTGGTAGAGTTCGCGCCCTCGAACCAATCTCGCTATTCAACGGAGTTCCATCATGTCTCGCGTCTGTCAAGTGACCGGTAAGAAACCGGTTGCCGGAAACAATGTATCGCACGCGCACAACAAGACGCGCCGGCGGTTTTTGCCGAATTTGCATACCCATAAATTCTGGGTTGAATCCGAGAATCGCTGGGTCAAACTGCGAATTTCCGCCAAGGGTATGCGCATTATCGATAAAAACGGCATCGACGCGGTCATTGCCGACATGCGCAAGCGCGGCATCAAGTGTTAGGAGAAAAATCATGAGAGATTTAATCAAACTGGTTTCGACCGCAGGCACCGGCCATTACTACACCACCGACAAGAATAAGAAAAACACCCCCGACAAGCTGGTGTTTAAGAAGTATGACCCGGTAGTGCGCAAGCACGTCGAGTATAAAGAAGCCAAAATCAAGTAATCCAAGCGCTTCAATCAACACCAAAAAACCGGCATTAGCCGGTTTTTTTATTGGCGGTAGATTTGCGCTGATACAGGCTTTAATATCGTCTCCAGTCAGGTATGATTAGCCGTGTGTAAAACCCCAGGGTTCCCATGACAGAGGCACTCGTTCAGGTTGAAAACCTGTCCCGTTATTACCAGCAAACCCGCGCCATCAGCCAACTCAGTTTCAGCCTGAAAGCCGGCGAGGTGCTCGGATTCCTGGGTCCGAACGGCGCTGGTAAATCAACCACCATGCAGGTGATCAGCGGCAATCTCGCGCCGAGCGAAGGTGAAGTCAGCATCGCCGGCCACGATATCATCGAAGCGCCGCGCGCGGCCAAGGCCCAACTCGGCTATTTACCCGAGCACCCGCCGGTGTATCGCGAGGCCAGCGTCGACGAATATCTGAAGTATTGCGCGCGGCTGCATCGTATTGCCGCCGGCCAACGCGCGAGCGCGCTCGCGCGCGTAAAACAGCAGTGCGGATTGACCACTGTCGGCAGTCGCCTCATCGGTAACCTGTCAAAAGGTTACCAACAACGCGTCGGTATTGCTCAGGCCATTATCCACGACCCTCCGGTGGTTATCCTGGACGAACCCACGGTCGGACTCGATCCAATCCAGATCCGGGAAATTCGCGAATTGATCCGTTCGCTTGGCAGCGAACGCAGCGTCATTCTGTCAACCCATATACTGTCCGAAGTCCAGGCCACCTGCGATCGCGTGCTGATAGTTCGCGCCGGCGAACTGATATACAACGCGTCGATCGAGTCGCTCGATCAGGGGCATGAGCATTCCTATACCGTTGGCTTGCGACAAGCGCCAGATCTCGAGCGACTGGTCGAGCTGGCGGGGATCGATCACGCGGAGCGTCTGGACAATAATCGATTCCGCGTATTTTTTGCCCCCGATGCAAATCCCGATCTATTGGTGACGACATCGGTGGAGCTGGGCTGGCAATTGTGCGAACTGAGTCCCGAGCAGCAATCGCTGGAAGACCTGTTTATCGAAATGACCCACAACGAAGAGTCGCAGGCGCAATGATCTGGGTGATCGCCAGGCGCGAAGTCGGCGCCATGTTTCTGGCGCCGATGGCCTGGGTCATCCTGGCCGTAATGCAAACCATCCTGGGCTATATGTTCCTGGCGAACCTGGATAACTTTTTCCTGCTGCAACCGCAGCTGATGCAGATCGCCAATACGCCCGGGGTTACCGATATCGTCATCACTCCGTTGATGCAGGTTGCCGCGATTATCCTGTTAATGGTCATGCCGTTAATGACGATGCGCTCGCTCGCCGAGGAAAAACGCAACCGCACCCTGAGCCTGCTGATTTCGGCACCCATCGGCATGACCGAAATCGTGCTTGGTAAATTTCTCGGATTGGTTTTGTTCATTGTCATCCTGGTCAGCATGCTGATGCTGATGCCGCTGTCGCTTTATCTCGGCACCAGCCCGGACGGCGGCAAGCTGCTCTCGATCTACCTCGGCATGCTGTTACTGCTGTCGTCTTTCGCCGCGATCGGACTCTACCTGTCGAGCCTGACCGAGAATCAAACGATCGCAGCGATCTCGACCTTTGGCGTATTGCTGATGCTGTGGATTATCGACTGGATCGGCTCCTCCATTGGCAATGGCCAATCGGTGCTCGCCTATTTGTCGATATTAAAGCATCACCAGGCGATGCTGGAGGGCGTTTTCAAGTCCAGCGATATCGCTTACTACCTACTGTTGATCACCGGTTTCCTGGTACTGACGATTCGCCAGCTCGATCGGGAGCGCCTGTTGTGAAAGTCGATTCGCGCATGCGCTTGCAGTTTCGCATCCAGTCCGGGATATTTCTGCTACTGTTTATTGCATTGCTGGTGGTGCTCGCCTGGATCAGCGAAAGCCACCCGCTTAGCATCGATATGACAGCCAACGAACGCAACAGCCTGTCACAGGAATCGGTGCGCCTGGTGGCCGAAGTCGAGTTCCCACTCGAGGTGACACTGTTCGTATCGCCGATCAACGAGAGTAGGCTGCTGCTGGAGGCACTGTTCGAACGTTATCGCCTGCTGCAGCCCAATATCAGCGTCATCAGCCTAAACCCCGATTTACACCCCGATTTATTGCGCGCCCACGACATTCGCTTCGATGGCGAAGTGCTTCTGGAATACCGCGGACGCAGTGAAAAAATTTCGCAGGTTAGCGAAGCCGCGGTCAGCAGCGCTATCCAGCGCCTGTTGCGCCAGGGGGAGCGCTGGCTGGTTTTCCTCGAAGGGCACGGTGAACGCAATCCTTACCGCGAAGCCAATCACGACTACAGCCTGCTCGCCACGCAATTGGCCAGCAAGGGATACAACATCGAAAACCTCAATCTGACACAAACCAGCAGTATTCCCGCAAATACCAACGTGCTGATTCTGGCAAGCCCCAAGGTAGCGCTGCTGCCCGGCGAAGTGAAAATACTGCGTAGCCATATCGAAAGCGGGGGTAATCTGTTGTGGCTGGCCGACCCGGAGCAGGCGAGCGACGGTCTGGCATTGCTTGCCGATCAACTCACGATCGAGTTTTTACCCGGCATCATCGTCGATCCCAGCAGCCGCTTGATGGGTCTCGACCGGGCCGACTTCGCGCTGGTAGCGGAATATCCACGCCACCCGATTACGCAGAATCTGGGCAGCATGTCGCTATTCCCGCAGGCACAGGCGATCGAATATCATGGCGGAGACCTGTGGCAGCAACAGACTTTTCTGCGCAGCGATAGCCGCAGTTGGAACGAAACCGGCGAATTGAGTGGCGAAGTATTCAACGGCGATCAGCCAGATGAAAACCAGGGCCCGCTAAATATCGGCTTAACCCTGGCTCGCAAGCATCAAAATAATGCCGATGAACTGTTCGATCAGCGCGTCGTTATCGTCGGCGATGCCGACTTTTTGTCGAATCGCTACCTGGGTAACGGCAGCAACCTTGAAGTTGGTATCAACTTGCTCAATTGGCTTAGCCACGATGATCAGTTGATTGCGATCAGCCCGCGCCCGGCGCCGGACACCCGCCTCAAGTTGTCGCAGCCAAAGCAGCTCTCGATCGCGGTTTTCTTCCTGGTATTGATGCCTTTGGGATTGCTCGCCAGCGGCCTCCGTATCTGGCTCGTAAGGCGCAAACGCTGATGCTGTCGCGGCGCATGATCATCAACTTTGTCTTGATCGTGCTGATCATACTGTTTACCTATATCGGTAATCGTTACGATGTCGATCCCGGTTACCAGCCAAAACCGAGCATCACCGGTATCAGCGCGGCGCAAATAACATCGGTGTCTATCAAAACTGCGGACGATTCGCTCTCGTTGCGGCGCGAGCCCAATGGCTGGAGTCTCGAAACCCCAATCCGCTGGCCCGCCAACAATGTCAACGTCGAACGCCTGCTGACTATCGTCAATAGCGAGACCGAATCGCGCCTCAACGCCGCTGAAATTGACCTGGCACCGCTGGGGCTAGATTTCCCCAAGGCTATGTTACAGCTCGACGATACCCGCATCCTGTTTGGCGCCACCAATAACATCGGTGAACGCCGCTACACGATGATCGATTCAACCGTATTTTTATTACCCGACATACACCTACCGTTTATTTCACAGGGGCTGACCGGCATCGTCGACCGGCGACTACTGCCGCGCAAGCTGGGCCTGACTTTACTTAAGCTCCCGGAATTGCAGCTTAACCGCAATGCCGACGACAGCTGGTCGCTGGCGGCGGCCAAGGATTTCGAGCCACAGCAGATAGCGCAGCTGGCGGGTAACTGGCAAGGGCTGGAAGCAACGCGCGTCAAGCCATTTGCAGCCACCGGAACCCCCCGGCAAAAAATTCTGGCCGAATTAGAAGATGGGCAAAGCCTGGAGTTTTACCTGATGTCGATCGAGCCTGAAATCGTCATCGCCAATCCGTACATCGGCCTGCAGTATCATTACGCTGCCGACCGCTACTATCAACTAATCGACTTGCCCCGCGATGAAGACCCCGCCTAGTCTCTTTTTCGGGTTGAAAATAAGCCGCAGCGGGCCGCAGCTCGATGCCGGCGCCGGCGGGTTAGTACTAGTCAGAATTATCCTGCAGGGATAAGCTAGCCTCATGCCCGAGCTACCGGAAGTGGAAACAACCCGCCGCGGCATCGAACCCCACGTTTGCCGACAGCGAATCGACGCGGTCATCCTGCGAGAAACCCGCTTGCGCTGGCCCATCAGCGCCGAAGTTGCGGGACTCCGGGGCAGGCGCATAGAGGCGGTAACGCGCCGTGGTAAGTACCTGCTGATGCGGCTCGACCGGGGTAGTCTTATTTGGCACCTTGGCATGTCCGGCAGCATGCGAATTCTACCGGTCGGGGCCAGCGCGGAGTCGCATGAACATGTCGAGCTGCAACTGGCTAACGGGCAGGCACTGAAGTTTCGGGATCCGCGCCGCTTCGGTGCGCTGCTGTATAGCGAGATCGACCCGTTACAGCATCGGCTGTTAAGCCGGCTGGGACCGGAACCGCTGGGAGAAGAGTTCGACGCCGACTACCTGCACCGGCGCTGCCGGCAACGCTCTGCGGCCATCAAGCATGTACTGATGAACAGTCATATCGTCGTCGGAGTCGGGAATATCTATGCCAGCGAAGCATTGTTTCGCGCCGGCATCCGCCCTACCCGCGCGGCGCGGCGCATCAGCCGCAAAGGTATCGCCGAACTGGTCTGCGCGGTGCGCGACACCCTGGCCACGGCAATCGAACACGGCGGCACCACGCTCCAGGACTTTACCCAGGCCGACGGCAAACCCGGATATTTCAGACACGAGTTACAAGTCTACGGCAATACCGGTAACTGCCCGGTCTGCGGCGCGCCGGTCAAACACCTGGTACAAGGTCAGCGTTCGAGCTACTACTGCCCGCAATGCCAATCATGAAACTTGACCCGCAAAGCCTGCATCGGCGGCTCGAACCCTATTTCTTCAATAGCCGGACGGTAGAGGAAGTCGCAGGGTATATCCTCGCGCTGGAACCGCGCTGGCAGGAATTCGTGGTCAACTGGGTGTTGTCGGTGGCCAAAACCAAGCCCGAACTCGGTTACCTATTTGCGAACAAGGCAGGCCTTGCGTTACAGACTATAGGTCGTGATGGTTGCGAGAACTGGTTGCAGTCCGCGCTCGACGTTTACTTCGATCAGGGTTTAGTCCCCGCAGTGGAATCGCTCAAGAACCTGGATCACTTTATCGCGGCGCAGCGTAAAAGATCCCGCGGGCTGGAATTTTCAAAAACCCGCGGTGTGTTGCAGCATTTCCTGCATGGCCTCGACGGCCGCCGCTTGCGACTCGAATCCGGCGACGAGGTATTAACCGACAGTGAAATTCTGCACCTACCCGGGGTCATCGATCACTTCCCGCTCGAAGCCGATAATTTTATCTGCTTCAAGGCGATCGCCGTGCACCAGTGGGCACAATGCTGGTACGGCACCTGGCGCGCCGACACGATTGCGCAAATCCCCCGCGAAGAACCCATGTTACGCACATTTCACTATCTCGAGACACTGCGTCTGAACGCCTGTATCGAACGCGACTACCCGGGGACTGGCGCGCCAGATGAAGCGCCTGCAGGTGGATACACCGCCACTCTGGCAAGCGTTGGAGGCGGAGTTGCGCGACCCGGCCAGCAGCGTGCTCGATTCGATCCGGCTCAGCGCCCGGCACTGGGACCTGCCGCGGCCGGATTCCTATTTCTACCAGGGCAAGCTAGATCCTGAGCGAGTGCAGTCGGTGCTGGAGGCGCGCCTGCGGCGCGAACAACAACAACTGCGCCTGGTGCTGCGGCGGATCGCCGCAGAACAAGGCATCGAAACCGACGATCGCCAGGTCGAAGACGATGCGTTTGAGTCCGGAGAGCGGAAATACGATTTCAAATCGTCGCCGGATTCCGCCCCCGCATTTGCATTCGAAGGGATTGCGCTGCCGCCGGATGACGCAGTCGAAAGCCTGGTTACCTCGATCCTGCAGGACCTCGGCGACATGCCGCCGGATTATCTGCAAACAGTGAGCAGTGACGAGTATCTTGACAATCTCGATGCCCAGACCCGGGAAAATCGCCCGGACGACGTTTGGAAAGGAACCTATCACGAAAAAGGCGCATTCCGGTACGACGAGTGGGACTGCACCCGCAAGGCGCATCGCAAGCGCTGGTGCGCGCTGCGCGAGCGCGAAATACAAGCCGACTATGCTTCGCCTTTCGTCGGCGCCACCCTGCATAAGTACCGCGGTCATATCAAATCGTTACGCCGTAATTTCGAAGCCCTGCGCGACGAGTACCGCGTATTGAAAAAACAGCCGGATGGAGAAAGCCTCGACTACGATGCGCTGGTTGAAGCCATCGCCGATGCGCGCAGCGGCATGGAAATGACGTCGCGCATCTATCGCAAGGCGCATCGCGTGGAACGCAATATCGCAGTCATTCTAATGGTGGATATGAGCGGCTCGACCCAAGGCTGGATCAATATCGCACAACGCGAGGCACTGATCCTGCTGGCCGAAGCCCTGGGCTCGCTCGACGATCGTTACGCGATCTACGGATTTTCGGGTAACACCCGCAAGCGTTGCGAAATCTACAAGATAAAGACCTTCGATGATAACTACGACGCCGAGATTCGCGCCCGTATCGCCGCGATCGAACCCCAGGACTATACGCGCATGGGCGTCACCATCCGCCATTTGAGCCATTTGTTCGACCAAGTCAACGCGCGTACCAAATTATTGATTACCTTGTCCGACGGCAAACCCGACGACTACGACACCTATCACGGCGAGTATGGTATCGAGGATACCCGCATGGCGCTGTTCGAAGCACGCCAACGCGGTATCCATCCGTTTTGCATTACCATCGATGAAGAAGCGCGCGACTACCTGCCGCATATGTACGGCGATTCCAGCTACGTGCTGATCGACGATATCGATAAACTTCCCTATCGCATCTCCGAGGTTTATCGGAGTTTAACCACCTGAAATGCTTCAAAAGGGGACAGATCTTCAGATCTGTCCCCGAGCCTCCAGGGATGACGTCAGCCGCGCTATGAATTATCATTGCCTGATGTCCATGTACGCGGTTGATTCGAACACCGATCCGGTGATGCAGGCCAGGGTGGACCTGGCGGCGGCTTTGCGCCTGGCGGTCTATCACGAACTCGAAGAAGGCATCGACAACCACTTTACCGTAACCCTACCGGGTCACGACGATCGCTATCTGGTATTACCCTTCGGTCTCCACTGGTCGGAGGCGCGCGCCAGCGACCTGATTATCTTCAACGAGGCCGGTGAAACCCTTGCCGGCAGCGGCATGGTCGAACTCTCGGCACAATGCATTCACGCACCGATTCACCGTATTACCGGCAAACGCGTGGTATTCCACACGCATCAGAACTGGGCCTTGGCACTCAACATGCTGGAAGACAATCGTTTGATTCCAGCCTGCCAGACATCTGCCTTCTTCGACGGTCGAATCGCTTACGATGATCACTATGCCGGTACCGCCGACACCCTGCAAGAAGGCGAACGCCTGGCGGCTCTGATTGGCGACAAAGAAGTCGTATTTTTGAAAAATCACGGCCTGCTGGTGGCGGTAGATTCCATCGCCAGGGCATACCGCATGCTGTATTTGCTCGAGCGTGTGTGCCGGGCACAGATTCGCGCGATGAGCACCAGACAGCCGCTGTTGCCAATTTCACAGGCAGTAATCAGGCAGGTGCAAACGCCCGATGCAAACGACCGCCACAAGGGTCAGCGTGATAATCTATATTTTGCCGCGATGAAACGCCTGCTCGATCGCGCATTACCGGGTTACGCCGACTAGTATCCACAGCACGGGCGATCAATCTTAAGCCCGTGACACAAGCCCGCAAGACCGCAGGCCCAAGCCACCCTTGCCTGGCATCGATTGACTCTTTACCATCGACATTCCCGCAATCATAAGGCGCGCAACATGACCGAGAAAATAATCAGTCGCTTAGCAATTTTCGTGTTCGCCCTGGCCTTCGCCGTCGCGGCCCGGGCGGTCCCCGGCGAAGGCACCCGTATAATGATATCCGCGCCTTCGAGTTACGCGGTCGACGCGGGCAAAGCGGTATCCGACCAGGGCGGCAACCTGATCGACGTCGCCGTGGCGGTCGGACTCACGCTAACGGTCACTAATCCTTCCAACGCCTCGCTAGGCGGTGGCGGCTTCGCCCTGGTCAGCATGGGTCAGGGGGTCGAGGTGCTGGATTTCAGGGAAATGGCGCCCGCGGCCACCGCACCGGATTTTTACCTCAAGCGCGACCAGGGCGCTTCCTGGAATGGCGCCGCCGCGATTGGCGTGCCCGGCGTCGCTGCGGGACTCTGGGCCTTACATCAAAAATACGGCAGTCTCGAGTGGTCGGATCTGTTCGCTCCGGCGTTGCGACTGGCGCGAGACGGCATCGAATTTTCCGGTACCGAATCACGTTACTCGGAAACCCAGAAAGGTCGATTCAATCCCGCCGGACTGCGCCATTTCTATAAATCGCCACAACAGCATTACCGTCCCGGCGAAGTATTGAAACAACCGGCACTGGCGCAGGCGTTGACGCTGCTACGCGATAACAACGCCGCCGGGTTTTACCATGGCGCTGTGGCGCGGGATATAGTCGCCACGGTGCAAGCCTATGGCGGCGTCATCACGCTCGACGATCTGGCCGACTACCGGGTTCGCTGGCTGCAACCTCTGGTTGCCCGCTACCGCGGCCACAAACTGTATTCGATGCCGCCGCCAAGCAGCGGGGGTGCCGTAATCAAGACCGCATTCGAACTGTTTGACAAGATTAATATCGAGCGCTACCCGCCGCTCAGTGTCGACGAATTGCACTTGATGGCGGAAGTGCTGAATCGCGCCTTCAGAGGTCGCGCTCTGCTGGGCGATCCGGATTTCCATAATAATCCCTTCGATCTGATCCTGTCCGCCGGCTATCTCGACGAAATGGCGCGCAGCATAAGTCTCGCCAAATCGACTCAGTTGCAACCGCTGGTCGACAAACCGCTCGACGATGCCAACGAAACCACCCATTTTTCTATTCTGGATGCCGACGGCAACGCGCTAACGCTCACGGTAACCCTAAACGGGAGTTACGGCTCCGGTATCGTTTCCGAAAATTTCGGCATTTCCCTGAACAATGAGATGGACGATTTTACCACGCGTCCGGGCGAGCCCAACGCCTTCGGCCTGATACAAGGCCTCGGCAACCGTGTGCAACCCGGCAAACGACCGCTCAGCTCGATGAGCCCGACACTGATCGAAAAAGACGGCAAAATCGTAATGGCGCTGGGCGCGGCCGGCGGGCCAAGAATAATCAGCAGCGTGATTCAAACCATTTATCGCGTTCTGGCCAACGGGCTCGATATCGACCGGGCAGTGCAGTTTCCTCGGGTGCATCACCAGTATCTGCCCAACAAACTATATATAGACGAGTTTAAATTCTCGCCGGAAGTTGTGGCGGGTCTAAGGCAACGCGGCCACGAAACCGTCGCACAGCGACCAGGCTACTTGGGCCGGATTAAGGCGGTACGCCTGAATGACAAGAACTATCTCGAGGCGGCTTACGACAACCGCAGCGAGGGCGCCGTCGGCGGTTATTGATTCACAGCCGACGGGGTCGTCAATCGGGTAAAACAGATTTAAGTTTCGTTCCCGCCGGTCAAATGATGGTATTTTTCCATCAATTCATCCTGGGTTTCCGGGTATTCGGGGTTAAACGGTATACAGTCTACCGGACAGACTTCGACGCATTGTGATGTTTCGAAATGCCCGACGCATTCGGTGCACAGCAGCGGGTCGATTTCGTAATACTCCTCACCCGGCGAGATCGCGTCATTCGGGCACTCAGGCTCGCAAACATCGCAATTAATGCACTCATCGGTAATCATCAAGGCCATTTGCCAAACCTCTCTCGGGAGCGCTACCTACTGGCCTGAAGCTTGGCTGTCAGGCGGGTCAGAATATCGGGATGTAAAAACTCGGAGACATCGCCGTCGAGGCGCGCAATCTCCCGCACCAGGCTCGACGAAACGAAGGCGTAGCGCTGGGCCGCGGTGAGGAAAACGGTTTCGATTTCCGGCGCCAGTGAACGATTCATCCCGGCCAGCTGCACTTCGTATTCGAAATCTGAAATCGCTCGCAGCCCGCGAATAATCACTTCGGCATTGCAATCACGCGCAAAATCGATGAGCAAACCGGAGAAGGGCTGAACCGAAATATGATCATTGTCGGCAAACACCGTTTCCAACATATCGAAACGCTCGTCGATATCGAAAAACGGTTCCTTGGCCAGGCTATCCGCGACCCCGATGACGACATGGTCAAACATCTTCAGCGCACGCTGACATATATCGATATGCCCGCGGGTAACCGGGTCGAAGGTCCCGGGATAAATTGCAATGCCTGTCATGAATTACCTCTGTTTTGCGGGCTGGGCTAGCGGGCGAAATAAACGCACAATTTTAACCCGCATAGTGCTACCAGGGAAAGCATCCAGGGTATTTCCGCTATTCCAGCCGCAATGCTGACCAAATCTTTACGGGCTGTGCAAATTAGCCGCATAAGCGCCATTCGGCCAGCGCATAGGTTACCTGACCGGCGGTTTTCCGTTTCAACCAGTGCAGTCCGGGCGAAGCCAGCTCGATTTCCTCGGTGCGCGGCCACTCAAAGTAGAGGCAGGCGCCGGGCAGCAAGCAGTCATGCGCTGCGAGTTGCTGCAACAGCTGCCGACGCAATTCGCGCCGGGCATAGGGTGGGTCGATAAATACCAGATCGAATTTTTGACCTAACCGGGCTATCGATGCAAGTGCGTCACCGCCGATTACTTCGATCGCCCCGGCCTCGAACAGCTCTGCCTGCCGTTGCAGATGCTCGACTGCCTGCACATTCTGCTCCAGCGCAATCAAACGATTAGCGCCACGCGACAGTGCCTCCAGGCCCAGCACCCCACTACCGGCAAAACAGTCCAGCACCGTCGCTCCCCGGCAACGATCAGCCAGCCAATTGAACAGTGTTTCACGCACTCGGTCCGGCGTCGGGCGCAGGCCATCGGCCTCGAGGACATCGATTTTGCGGCCGCGCCACTTGCCGCCGATAATTCTGATCCGGGATTTCCGGGAAGTCGCCATATTCACGTTTTACGCGGGTTATGAAGTGCACAGATGGAATCGCTTTCTGTTAGCATATTGTGCCTGAATTATGTCACCCGGAAAAACGATGTTCGGATTTAAATCTGCCGCCAAGGAGGACCAGGACAAGCCGTCCGGGCTGTTCGCCTCCCTGCGTCAACGCCTGACCAAGACCCGAGAAAATCTGTCCGGCGGACTGACCGATTTATTACTCGGAAAAAAGCAAATCGATGAGACTTTGCTGGAGCAGCTCGAGGACCGGTTGCTGATGGCCGATGTCGGCATTCAGGCCACCGGAAAAATAACCTCGACCTTGACCGAATCGCTGCGGCGCAGCCAATTGGGCGATAGCGAAACGCTAATCGGCGTGCTTAAGAATACGATGACCGAGATTCTCGCGCCCTGCACGGTCCCGCTGCGCATCGATACCGATAAGAAACCCTTTGTGATTCTCATGGTCGGCGTCAATGGCTCCGGTAAAACCACGACCGTCGGCAAACTCGCCCAGCAATTCAAGAATCAGGGTCTCAAGGTGATGCTGGCGGCCGGCGACACCTTTCGCGCGGCCGCGGTGGAACAATTGCAGATCTGGGGAGATCGACTCGAGATTCCGGTCGTCAAGCAGGGCCAGGGCGCCGATTCAGCCTCGGTAATATATGACGCGCTGCAGTCCGCGCAGGCGCGCGGTATGGATGTACTAATCGCCGATACCGCCGGACGGCTGCATACCCAGCTCAGCCTGATGGACGAATTGGAAAAAATAAAACGTGTCATGGCCAAGCTCGATCCCGACGCTCCGCAGGAAACGCTGCTGGTGCTCGACGCGGTTACCGGTCAGAACGCACTGGCGCAGGCCAGCAATTTCAGAGATGCAGTCGGTATTTCAGGTATCGTCCTGACCAAGCTCGACGGCACGGCTAAGGGCGGCATGATCTTTAATGTCGCCGAACAATTGCAAACCCCGATTCGCTATATCGGGGTCGGTGAATCGGTGGATGACCTGCGGCCTTTCAATAACGAAGAATTTATCGACGCGCTGCTGACCGAAACCCGAGCCTGATCCGAACCCATGATCGAATTTCACAATGTAACCAAGCGTTACGAGGGTGGTTACGAAGCGCTGACCAACGTTTCGCTGCATCTCGGTGATGGTGAAATGGCGTTTATCACCGGGCATTCCGGCGCCGGCAAGAGCACCCTGCTGAAAATTATCGCGCTAATCGAAAAACCGACCCGTGGTCAGGCCTTGCTGAACCGAATCAATCTCAACAATGTCGCCAGACAACGCATTCCCCATATCCGCCGCAACATCGGCATCATCTTCCAGGATCACCAACTATTATTCGATCGCCCGGTATTCGACAATGTCGCACTACCGCTGCAAATCCAGGGTCATCGCCGCCAGGAAATCGCCAAGCGCACGCGTGCCGCACTCGATAAAGTAGGATTACTGAACAAGGAAAAGTCGATGCCGATCACACTGTCGGGCGGTGAACAACAGCGCGTCGGAATCGCGCGCGCGGTGGTGCACAAACCCATGCTGCTGCTGGCAGACGAACCCACCGGTAATCTCGATCCGGTGCTGTCGCGCGAAATTATGCAAATATTCCTCGATTTCAATCAGGTAGGCGTAACCGTGCTGGTCGCGAGCCACGATCTCGGGCTGATCGAAGAAATGGACAAGCCCCGCCTGACGCTCAACCGGGGCCAGTTGATTCTAAACGACCTCGCCGTGGATGAGGGGTGGCGCAACGATGGCTGGCGCTAGTCCCCTTTGCCGACCGCCGCAGGACGCGCGCGGGTCAGGTTGCCACGAACGCGAAACCCGTTACCCGCAGGTCGAAACCTGCATTGGCATGCCCGCGCCAAACACCGGGCAACGCGACCAGATTGACGTTCGCAGTCCGAGGATAATAATAAATGGCGACTAACATTCGACGCCATAAGCCGGCGGTCACGAACGCCATATCCGCCTATTTCCTGCACCATCTGCAGTCTTTGGTATTCAGCCTCGGCAAGATATACCAGGCACCGGCCACAACCATCATGACGGTTGCCGTAATCGGCATCACTTTATCGCTGCCCGGCGGGTTTTATCTGTTCTTGAAAAATATCGACGCCATGGCGGGTGATTTGCGTTCGAGTTCACAGGTCAGCCTTTATCTCGATCTCGATCTCGATGAAAAACGCGCGCGCGCGCTAGCACAGGATATCCGCAGCATGCGCCAAGTAGAATCTATCCGCTTCATCCCACGCGATCATTCGCTCGAAGAGTTTCGACAAAACTCCGGTTTTGGCAAGAGTATCGATACCTTGAGCAGCAATCCCCTGCCCCATACCATCGTAGTCGAACCGGTCGCGGCCGATACCTTCGAAATACGCAACCTGGTAAAAAAGCTGCAGTCGATACCGGAAATTGCGATTGCCAAGTTGGATACCGAGTGGCTGGAAAGGCTTTATACGATTATCGAAATCGCCAAACGATCGGTCACCATTATCACCATCCTGTTTGCCTGCGCGGTATTATTAATCATCGGCAACACCATCCGCCTCGATATCCAGAACCGTTACCAGGAAATAATCGTCACCAAATTAATCGGGGCCACTGACGCCTTTATTCGTCGCCCATTCCTTTATGGCGGCCTCTGGTACGGCCTGCTGGGCGGCCTGTTATCCTGGCTGATCGTCGAAATAGGCTATCTTGCAATTTCAGGACCACTGGCGCGCCTGAACCTGTTATATCAGTCGGAAATGGCCTTGATCACTTTTTCATTTCACGACTTTATCATTCTGATAACATCTAGTACTCTACTTGGACTGACCGGCTCCTGGATTGCAGTTGCCCGGCACCTAAACCAAATAGAACCAAGCTAAGCAGACGCCAAATGCCTGTAAAACGCCGACTATTACTAATCGACTCTTCGGATTCGGCGCGCACTATTTTGTTCAAGGAGATATCGAACCGCGCACCTGAACTCGATATCATTGCCTGCGGCAACGGCAAGGAAGCAATGACCGCGGTTAAACGATTCGAGTTCGAAATTATCACTACCGGCACCAACTTGCCGGACACCGACGGTTATCAACTGATCGAAGCGATTCGCCAGACCCCGAAAAACAAAGACACGGCTATATTCGTCGTCTCCGGCGATACCAAACCGCGAGCAATGGACGCCGACATGGACGACACCGACGCGGTGACCGCCTATTTCGACAAGGCAGAAGGCCACAAATCGCTGGTCAACTTCATTCTTAATTATCTCGGCAGCTACAACGAATTGCCGATAAAGATCCTATATGTCGACAAAAGCGCCACCTCGACCGCCATCACCACCGGAATTCTGGACAAGAATAACATCGAATATATCCATTTCCGCGAAGCGCAGGAAGCGCTCGAGTGCCTGCGACAGGATCTGGCAGCCGACGCCAACTGCAGTTTCGACGTTATGATTACCGACTTGATGTTAACCAGTAAAATGGGCGGATTTGGGCTCATTCAGGCGGTACGCAACGATTGGGGACTGGATTATCTAAGCCTGCCGATTCTGCTGATGACGATCGAGCCCGCGGAAGACGAACGTACTGATTTCACGGCGATGTTCGGCGCCGGCACCAACGATTTCATTACCAAGCCGGTAGACGAAGACGATTTACTGGCGCGCCTGCGCACCCTGGTCGGTGTCAAGCGTCAGAGCGAAGCGCTAAATCCCTGAACCGCGGGATAATCCCGAGTTTTTCGTGAACCTGACCGCAGGGCCCGTGGACATGGCCATGTTCCACTTCCGCTGCGCCGGCATCGCGCACGTCTACGACAACTATGTTGAATTTCAATGAGTTACCCGCCGGCAGATCATCATTAACCCGACGGTTAAGCATGCCGCCGGGTTAATAGAAGACCGGTTGCCGGATTCCGGCCTATTTTCGCTAATATAGCCGGCGCCGGACCGACCTGGGGTTTGGCGCAAAGGACTAGTCCAAGGCCGACTTTGAGACGTATTCACTATAGTTTTTCGTTATTAACCGCGCGTTTAGAGGGTATATTAATATTTGCTAATAGACTTGAACTTTTAGCATTGAATATGCTCTAATTGCTAGCACTCGAACAGCATGAGTGCTAAATAATAGTCAAATCGAGGTCATTTATGAGCACAGAACTGGTCAATACACGTAATACCATGCCCGTACTGCTGGGCAGCTCTAACCTGGACGCCTATATTCAGGCTGCCAGGAGCGTGCCTGTATTGAGCGCTGAAGAAGAGTATTCACTGGCAAAGGATTTACAGGAGACGGGTAATATCGAATCCGCTCACAAGCTGGTTTTACCCCACTTGCGTTTTGTCATTAAAGTTGCCAATAACTACGCCGGCTACGGCCTGCCGGTTCCCGACCTAATCCAGGAGGGCAGCATCGGTCTGATGAAAGCCGTAAAACGTTTTCGCCCCGAAGTCGGTGTGCGCCTGGTTTCCTTTGCCGTGCACTGGATCAAGGCGGAAATTCACGAATACATCCTGAAAAACTGGCGCATCGTCAAGGTGGCCACCACCAAGGCGCAGCGTAAGTTATTCTTTAAACTACGCAGCCAGAAAACCCGTCTGGGCTGGTTCAAGTCGGAAGAAATAGACCATGTCGCCGAAACCCTGGGCGTGACCCGGGAAAACGTTATCGAAATGGAAAGCCGATTAAACAATTACGACCTTGCCTTCGATTTATCCGGCGACGAAGATGAAGATTCGGCCTATCTGACGCCCGCCTACACGCTGGCATCGAATACGCCTTCACCCGAATTGCTGCTCGAAGCTCAGAACACCGAGCAAAACAATATGCAAATGCTGGGGGCGGCGCTCGAAAAGCTCGATGATCGCAGCAAGGCTATCGTCACGCGCCGCTGGTTGACCGAACCCAAGGCGACGCTGCACGAACTTGCCGATGAATATGGTGTTTCGGCAGAACGGATACGTCAAATCGAAGGCAATGCCTTCAAGACTATCAAGACATCGTTCGTTGCCTGAGCACTGAGCCAACTGCGAGAAAGCCCGGTTTAACCGGGCTTTTTTTTTGTCCCAGTTGTCCTACTAAAAAATACTATACTCATGGCTGCTATTCATCGAGTTTTCAAATATGCCCGACACCGATTCTCCCGCAGACGAGAATATTGACCATGATGAGAAGGCCTTGCTCGAGGACAGAATCAGGGCACTAGAAACAGATCTGCGGCAAAAGAAAGAAATCATCCTGGCGCAACATGCCCAGCTAGAGGCGTTTATCGAGACATCCATCGACGCACTGGTGAAAATGGACTTCGACGGTTATATCACCGGCTGGAACAAGCAGGCGGAGAAAATTTTCGGTTGGAGCGCGGAAGAAATTCTCGACCATAAAATTGAAGAGACGATTATCCCGCCACGCTACCGGGCAGCTCACCTGAAAGGCATGGCAAGGTTTCTGGAAACTGGCGAAGCCAGGGTCATGAATACCTTGATCGAAATTCACGCCCAACATCGCGAGGGTCATGAATTCCCGGTGGAACTTTCCCTGTCGGTTATCGATTCGCCCGACCTGCAGGAGTTCAACGCCTATATACGTGACATTTCGGAACGCAAACACGCCGAGACCGTCATCTGGAACCAGGCTAATTTCGACTCCCTGACCGGCCTGCCAAACCGCAATCTATTTCTGCAAAAACTCGAACATGAAATGCGCTCCTGCGATCGCAGTAATCAGTCGATGGCGCTAATGTATCTGGACATAGATCGTTTCAAGGATGTTAACGACTCGCTGGGCCACGACATGGGCGATCTGCTGTTAATCGAAATAGCCAGCCGTTTGAAAAAAAACGTACGCGAAATCGACACCGTATCAAGGCTCAGCGGCGACGAGTTTACAATTATACTCGGCAATATCGACGACCAGTTATCGGTTCAGCCAATCTGCCAGGAATTGCTGGACTCGATGACGCTGCCATTCCAGCTCAACAACGAAAAAGTATTTCTAACCGCCAGCATCGGCGTGACCTTTTATCCGCAGGACTCCAAACAAATCGGAGACCTGCAACGTAACGCGGATCAGGCCATGTATGCCGCAAAATCGGAAGGCAGCAACCGCTTTAATTTCTTTACCCCCGAATTGCAACAGCGCGCTCTGAGAAAACGCAAAATGATTGGCGACTTGCGCAAGGCGATAAACGACGAGCAATTTGAAATCTACTATCAGCCCATCATCGATCTGCGGGAAAACTTGCTGAACAAGGCCGAGGCATTGCTGCGCTGGCATCACCCCGAGTCCGGCTTGGTGAGCCCGTCCGTATTTATCCCGATCGCAGAAGAAACCGGGCTGATCTCCGAAATTGGTAACTGGGTGTTCTACGAAGTCATCGAGCAGGCCGACCGGTGGCACGCGCAATACGACAAGAAATTTCAGGTGAGTATCAATACCTCGCCGATGCAGTGGATCGACGACGCAGCCGCCATGAGCCAATTGTTTTCGCACCTCGAGCAACGCGGCATCAGCGGGCAGGCCATAAGCGTCGAAATTACCGAGGGATTGCTAATGGACGCCCGCGACAAGATTACCAATCGACTGCTTGACTTTAGAGACGTCCAGATTCAGATGTCGATCGACGATTTTGGCACCGGTTATTCATCGCTATCATATTTGAAACAGTTCGATATCGACTACCTCAAGATCGACCAGGCGTTTGTGCGCAATCTGGAACACGATAAAAACGATCTGGCGTTGTGCGAAGCGATTATCGTGATGGCGCAAAAATTGGGAATCAAGGTCATCGCGGAAGGTGTCGAAACCAAAACCCAGGATCGGTTGCTAAAGGAATTCGGCTGTGATTTTGGGCAGGGCTATCTCTATTCCAGACCGGTGTCCGCCGCAGAATTCGAATCGCTGCTAGAGCAATGGCCCATCAAAACCGAGCCCGGCACCCAAAAAAACGCCACCTAAAACCTTCCCAATAATTTTGGGTCAGAGTAAAAATTCAACTCATTTCTGGCAAGAATAGTATGCCCACTAGTTTTTACTCTGACCCAGAATTATTAGTTTTTACTCTGACCCAGAATTATTGTAAGCGTCCGCTAAACCGCACCTGCTAATCGGCAGCGGATCGTGTCAGCTCCACGTTCCAAGGCAGCAACGGATCAATATCGTCAGGATTCTCCGCAATGGCTTGCAGAATCTGCCGAA
>Ga0126332_10000155_pt1 | contig 27915 bp, 20 predicted proteins | sample InaspJWI42metaG_FD_94482 | JGI IMG/M metagenome (GOLD analysis project Ga0126332, IMG submission 94482) | Marine gutless worms symbiont microbial communities from Oahu, Hawaii - Inanidrilus sp. 2 OAHU.JWI-42 metaG | ecosystem: Host-associated > Annelida > Digestive system > Unclassified...
ATTTTCCGCTTGCAATAACTTTTATTATCTCACAAAAAATACCTCAACTATTTGAATTATTATGATTTATTGACGGTTCTAATACCTAATTGCAATTTAAGGAGATCAAGTTTCCTGATATTGGAGCGGTACTTCCGGCCATGGGATATATCCCGGATCATATTCAGGATAAGGTAAAGCCGGTACGGAAATCAGATAAATCCGTTTGCTTGAAACCACCCCACAGCTTCGCTCAGGCTCTCTTCGATAGGCCGCTGCCCCAGGCCTAATTCTTCCCTGGCTTTCGTACAATCCCACCAGGAATAATGGCTGCCAACCCGAACCCATGAGGCACTCGTGATCGGTGGTTTACGGGTCATCCGTGCCAGCATTTCATACCCGTAACCTGAAAAAACAGCTATCCATTTGGGAAGTTTTAGAATTGGCGATCTCCCGCATCCGGCCACCTCGACGATCAGATCAAAGTACTCCTTGATGGTTACATTGCGATTACCGAGAATATATTTTTCACCGGGTTCTCCGCTTTCCATGGCGCTTATGATGCCAAAGGCACAGTTTCCCATATCGATGAGATTAATGCCTCCGTCTACGTAACCCGGAAGTCTTTTTTTGATGATATTGATGATCAGTGCACCGGTGGGAGTAGGGGAGACGTCCCGGGCACCGATAGGACTGCTGGGGTTGACAATCACAACCGGCAAGCCCTGCCTGGCGAAGGTCATTGCGATCTGCTCGGCGCGAAATTTTGAAATGTAGTAATGGTCTTTGGTCGGGTTTAAATTAAATTGTGCGGATTCATTGGCCGGTGTTTGGCCGTGAGCACCCAAAGCCGCAACCGAGCTGCAGTACACTATTTTATTGATATCCGCATCTCGGCAGGCGCTCAGCACGTTCCGCGTACCTTCTTCGTTGACCCGATACATCAAACCGGAGTTCGGTAACCAGTTCGCATACAGGGCAGCCAGTTGGTAGACATTTTGGCAGCCAACCAAGGCATGACGCACTGACTGGATATCGCAAATATCACCAAAAACCAGCTCGACCCCAAGGCCTTTAAGGTTTTGCAAACTGCTTGCCTTGCGCACCAGGCAGCGAACGGCTTCGCCCCGGTTTAAAAGCGTCCGCACCACCGCCGATCCAATATACCCCGTTGCTCCGGTGACCAGCACAGTCATGAAAGATAATCTCCTTTTTGTTTCAGTAAATGCTTGGACAGGCGTTTGGCGAGGCCGATGATGGTTAATACCGTGGGCCGGTCCAGTGCCTCCGGAAATACGCTGGCGTCGCAGACATAAAGGCCTTGGATTTCAGTTTGCAGATTGGTATCCAGCATATCGCCAATGCGAACAGATCCGCTGGGATGGGTGCCAATAAAGGGTCGCATGTATATGCTCGAATTTTTTGCGCCGGCTGTGATGAGTATTTTTTTGCACAGGTCGTAAGCATGTTTTAAGCGCTCATTATCACCTGCCGTCATGGGCTTGCGGATTTTACCATCCGGATAGATTCCCCCGGATATATCGTCTTTGAGTTTGATCATCACACCCAGCATCTTATGCCACTGCAGCCAGCGAAGCGCAGGTCCGATGCCTTTGCGAATTGCCGCCAGAGGATACAATAGCCACGGGTCCGTCAGCGTGCTAAGCATATAGCCTGCTTCCGGGTTTTCCCATGACCAGGTCATCGGCGGTTCTTTACCGGTGCCTTTTTCGCGGCTGGCGCCGTAAATCATGACGGTGGTATCCATGGTCATGCCAACTCCGGCTGCATTCAATCCTGAGTTCTGGAGAATACGGGCAGAGCCGATGCCACCGGCAGCCAGTATTATCGTATCAGCGTTGGCAATAAACTTCCTTCCCCGGACTCTGCCTTTAACACCAATGGCATGTCCATCTTCAATCAGCACATTATGTACTCGGGTGCCTTTTTTTAGCCGGGTGCCATGGACGATTGCTTCATCCACCCATTCGGCCGCATGCCATTTGGCGCCACAGCGGCATCCCAGCATGCAAGAGGCCTGGCAGTTAAAGTTTTTATTCTGGGCTTTACATCGTTCAGGAACCATAAACTTCGGCTGCGGAAACCAATCATATCCCAGCCCTTGCGCGGCGTGAGCGATGCGAGTGGAAGCGTTGCCTCTTAAATGCTCGGGCAACGGCTGGATGTTCAATTCTTCAATGGTTTCTTTGACTTCGGCATCCGTGTCGATGCCGTAACGGGTTTTCAGCCACTCTGGCGGCGTTGCGGCACAGCCGGCGTACATGCCCGTGGCACCGCCCACCATTATCGGCGCAATAATGTTAATTCCTTCTTCAGTAAACAGCAGACTGGAGCGGTCTGAATACCAAATGGCACCCAAATAGGTACCGTAGTAAAATTTTCCCCGATAATCATAGCCTCTTTCCAGCAGAAGAACTTTTTTGCCGTGTTTGGATAACTCACGGGCAACCGTTGCGCCGCCGGGCCCGGATCCGACGACTATGACTTCCGCGGATAGATTTAGTTTGTTAACCATCAACTTCCTCAATAAGTAAAAAATCCGAGCCCAGAGGACCCGGCTTTGATTTCACCCCAAGGGGGTGGAGTTTACCTTTAGACGTCCAATGGAATGATGGAATGTCGAAGATCCGCCTCTGGAGGAGTGGAATAATGGAATATAGGGTACAAAAAGCGGTCCGCCGCAGGCGGATTAACCTCTTATTCAGAAAATTGATCTAAAAAAGAGCTCATCCTTATGAACCCACTATTCCAACATTCCAGTATTCCATCACCCCAAGACATTTGTCTACGGCATAGCCAATTGCCTCTGACCCCCGACGGCGGGATCTTCGACTGGCCCAGAGGACCAGAATTTCTATGTTTGATTAATGCGTCACCGGCTCCTGTTTAATAAATTTCTGAAGGGATTTCGGCAATTCTCGATAATCGACGGAAGCAGCCTGGTTTGAGAGATCTACCGAGTTGTACGTATGCCAGTATAAAACCGGTCCCGATTCTTTTTGTTGTGCATAACAATGGTCTAATACGGCGGCAACGGTTTTGGCCGTATAGGTGGGATCCAATCTTATATCCGAATTTTCTTTTAGCATCTGAGATGCCTTTTTGCCCGCCTCAGTTGGAAACCCGTAACCATCGCCGAAATGTTCGTCCAGGATTCGCGGTGCGCTTAACGAAATATCGGGTATGCCCCGGGATTTTCGTTTTAACAATCTGTAGGTTTTGTGCATTAATGTTATAACCGTTTCGGGCGTACAGGCATGAAAGGGGCCGAGATGCGACTCCGACACGCGGACGCCGATGACTGCTGTGTTTAAGCCTGCCAATTGCACACCCAGCGAAAGACCGCCTAGCGTACCACCGGATCCCACGGGGCACATAATGATTGCCGGTTGCGGTATTTCACCACGATCGATGTGTTCTTTCAATTCGAAAGCGGCATTTACAAAACCAATGGTTCCAATGGGGTTAGAACCGCCGGCATAAAGAAAATAGGCCTGCGGGTGCTTGAGTCTTTCTAAAAGATAATATCTGATCACCGTTGCCCAAAGCGTTTTTTGATATTGTATATTGGCCCTGTATTTTTTGAATAGAAGCAATTTCTGCTGCACATTACGGGTAACCGGCTGCCATGACAGAAGCAGGGTACAGGCGATGTTTAATTGATTGCAGAAAATGGCGGTTGCCAGTCCATGGTTGGTGCCGATTCTGCCGAAGGTTATCAAGTGGGCGGTTTTTCTGCGCCTGGCTTCCGCCAGAATGAATTCGAGTTTTCTGATTTTATTACCGCCGTAAATTCGGGAAGACAGGTCATCTCTTTTAATCCAGAGATTATCATATCCAAGCCCGCTAAGCAGTTGGATCTGAGTCGGAAAAGTGCCCAGCGGGATCCAGGCAATTTTTTTTTCCAAATCAGGATAATGTCTGAAAAGTATGGGCGGATCCAATGCTTCAGGCCTCCCAGTTTCTTTCATTCTTTGTCAGATCCTCCAATCGGATGCCTTGGGATCGAAGATATTTTTTTCTGACCGGTAATAAAACCTGTGATCAGCTCAAAAATCGGCACAAGATTATAATAAGCTTAAAAGAATTATCCAGCTACTGGAAGCGGGAGAAAAACTACCCACAAAAACCAGGGATCACAGATTGAAAGGAACATTAAAGGATTGCCGGGAGTGTCATGTTGAGCCTGATTGAATGCGGATTTACCGAATCTAGGGCAGTGAGCTATGTCTCGTACGAACAGGCAGTCACGCGGATCTCTTCAACTAAAAATTGCAGACGACTTTGATGAACTGCCCGAAGACATTGCCGAAGCCTTCGAGATGACAACATAATGAATTTATTGCTGGATATACATGCGCTCATGTGGTGGCTGGATGACCACCCATCGCTATCCGAATAAAATTCGGTTGATCAAAGCGTGAGGCCTTCATCACCGGCAACACGGATATGCTTTTTCCAACGCTTAAGGAAGAATCGCTCATTTTCTTCATCCATGCCCGGCGTTACGCGGAAATAACCGGTTTTACCGGGGATCATCGATCATTTGTCAGAGACGCCAACGTCTCCTTGCTTATTGCCGGGCCGTATGACCCGGCCGGATTACTTGGCCAGCAGGACCGTGATCTTTTCCCGAATATCATCCGCTCCCATTCCCTGGTACGGGATCTGTTCGCCCAGGCCGCCATTCCCCTCTCTGCGCGTGCCCATATGGGCGTAGGGCGCTGCGAATCCCCGTTCCAGCAGCCAGGTGCCGAACCGGGCGCCGAGACCCGACCTGATGTTCTGGGTCTCCACCACCAGAACGAATCCGCCGCCCATAAGCTGTTCCATCATGGCTTCATCGACGACATTCAGAGTCGGCTTGTTGATCAACCCCACGCGGAGGCCGTCGGTCCGCAGGCGTTCCACCACGTCGAGACAGCGGTAGAGCATCTCGCCGTAAGTAACGACATACCCCTGATCCCCTTCCCGGATGACCTCATCCTTGCCGGGCACGAATGCATAACTGCCGCCGAAGCGCGCCTGACCGTCTTCGTCCAGAATGAAAGGGGTTGCGGACCGGGTGGAAAACACGAAGCGAAGCCCCTCGTCATTGAAAACGGTCTCGAGGATCGCCCGCATCTGGTTGGAATCCGCGGGGTAGTACAAACGGGTTTTGTCGTTTTCGGGCAGGCCGTTGTCGGCAAAAAAATTGTTGATCCCGAAATGGCAGGTGTTGTCGGCCATGTCATCCACACCGGCGTGTGAAAAATGGGCCAGCACATTGGCCCGGTTCAAACGGGCCATGCTGATTTCAGAGACCACCATCTCCAGGAAGGCGGAAAAGGTACCGTATATTCCCTGCCTGCCTTTTTGCGCACCGAAGCCGGCGGCCACGGAGAAATTGTTGCGTTCCATGATCCCGGCATTCACGTAGACCTCGGGAAAGGTTTTGCGGATATGGTGCAGCCCGCACGAACCCTCCAGGTCCGAATCCACCACCAGTACTCTGGATTTTCGGTCCGGCATCGGCTCAAGGATATCGCAAACGATCTTTCCGAAATTGTCCCTGTTTTTGGCCGTATCCTTTGTACTGCCGATATATTCGCTAGATGCCGATTTTTTGGATGAAGCCTCCAGCATCTTTACCGCTTCCAGTCGCCCTTTTTCTTTCAGGTGGGAGATGGCAAAATCAACGGGAATGACGTCGTGGCCTTTGGGAGATCCCTCAATTCCTGGAAGGCCCACGGCCATTTTGCGTTTATTGATCAACGCTAGCGGTCCGTCGGTGACCAGTGCCTTTTGAATTCGTCCAAACAAGGCCGATGTGTCCTCGCCGTCGCCGATATCCACCTTTATGCCATGACCTTGCAGCGTGCCCGCGACGGAGAATCCCTTCATATACTCGCTGGGATGTCCGGCGATGGTGACATCATTGTCGTCGATGAGCAGCTTGACACTGAGCTGCTGCGCAACGGCGTAGCGGGCGGCCTCTGCATCGCTGCCCTCCTGCTGGGAGCCGTCGCTGCCGAACATGACCATGGTCTTATCCGGGTTGGCCGTCGCCACACCGTTGACATGGCTCCACAGGTGACCCAGGCGGCCGGAGCTGAAAAATACGCCCTGGTCGTCATCCCTTTCGGGGTGGCCGTAAAGACCGCTGCCGAATTCGCGATAATGCAGCAGCGACTCGGGTGGTTTGTAGCCGTTGAGCACCGCCATCATATATTGGATGGCGACCCGGTGGCCGGCCTCGTCGAAATACACAGGATAAACCGTATCGCTTCCTTTCATGAAACCGTCGGTAATTAAAAGCTCCGGAACGATGTCATAGGCACCGCCCGTATGACCGCCCAGGCCCTTGGTGTTGGCATAGGCGGTAAAAAAGACGATGCTGTCACGAACCACCTCGATGTTTGCCCGCAGTTGCTGCGCTTGTTCAGCGGTGAGTTCGCTTTGAGACATGGAAAATTTCAATGTTTTAAACGCACCCAGATCGATCGGAAATTTCATTTGCTGCCTCCTAGGTAACTTGCTGTCCGTGCCAAATTATTCGCTTGCCGTTGGCCCCTTGTCAAACGCGGGAAGCCGCCGCTTTTATTGCTTTTATCTCCGCTTTAGCGCCAGTTATGTCTATTGTTATAGATGGTTATTTAGGCCCTATCTATTGAAATCACATCATGATTGCACATGATTTATACCATAGCCAGATTGAATATTTTAGGAATGCTATTGATTTAGATAGAAAAGACAGAGCGAAGCGATACCATAAATCTTCAATCTTCAATTCCGGTTTATCCGGGTTGGGTTTTTACGAGATAAAGCGCTCCATCCTTCTATACATGCGGGATGCGGCTTTGAACCACGCACAATTGTTAAACGGCCACACCGTGGGTTTTCCGGATAAATTCCAGGTTCTTTACGGCATTTTCATACTTTACCTTGCCGTAATTGTAATAGTCGAATTCGATTCTCGAGATATTGAGCTGAATCAGACTCCACAAAAACCAGTAAATGTCAGGGAATGGTTTAAACAGGTCGATGTAATAAAGGTTCCGGTCGAATTCATGCCCGCTGCAATATTCTGCCACAATCTGTTTTTCCGATTCTCGAGGGACAAGAATTTCCTGAAACATATCCGCGATATCATAGTACTTGGGCGCCATCCCGGCATACTCCCAATCGATGATATACATGGGAGCTTCGTATTTGTTTTTTGCTTCTTCGTTAATGAGTATGAAATTGTCCGCCAGCAGATCGTTGTGGCAGGCGGTATATTCAGATTCCTGAATGTTTATAATGTCTGTAAGTTTCTCCAGTCGTTTGATGGTCCCGGCAATATCAAACTCCGGATAGGATGCGTCAAGATCGTTCAGTATGGCGAACATTTTCTTTACCTCGACCTTGGGATTGAATATATTTTCAAGCTTCACAGCGCTTTCATGGATCTTACGGATCGGATCGACGATTTTCGGATAAAGGGATTTGTCTAAAAAATGATCGTTGCTCAGGACAATGGAGTCTCCAATAAATTCGACGATGGTTACACCGATTTCGGGCATGTATTTAATCATTTTCGAGCCGACACCGATTTTCGCCATTTCCCGTATCGCCTGGGCCTCATAGTCGCGATTGATGAAAAGATCGGTCTTATCACCGTAGATCCGAACAGTGTAATCGCCCTTTTCCGATTGAATCCGATACAGTTTGTTGGTTATTCCGCCGCTCAGCTCGGTGATACGGACATCAATGCCCTTCCACTCCGGTAAGAGTTGAAAACAGGTTTCGGGGGTGAATTCCTGCTCCAATAGTCGCGTTGCCGTGGACATGTCGATTTCCTCCTTCTTTTCGATCTTAAACGGTTCAGACAGTCAGTTGCCGGCCCGGCAGCCGGTAGAATTCTCGTCGCGATCACCACGCCGGATGAATCAGCGTATATGCAATCATTTTTACACAGACAGAAAAAATATAACGGGGGTATGCGCTGAGTCAATCCCTTTTTTAGTTATGTTTCTGGCTTTGCAGGCGCGGCGCGATGGGAGCGACTCGTATGGTGTTCGATGCCATCGGTCATCCCCGAGTATTCATTTAGCCGCAAATCCAAAGGGATCTCTGACGGTCGCAGAGGGGAAAGACTCAATTTCTCCGGGCTCGCAATCCTCATCGCCAATTGCCACAGTGCTGTCGCACCGGGGTGGCACATGAGCTCATCCGTATATCGAATACCCAGCTTTTTACACAAAAAACTTGACAGCATCTTATCTGGCGATGTAGTCAAACAAAATAAGGAGTTTAGCCCAATATTACTATAAATCTTTATGGCAAGGGGGCGTTTGGCTTGCCATTTAGCTTCACGAACCATGAAGACCATGCCATTGCGAAGCCGTCAGACCAATGTAGTCCCCATAATCCAATGGGGACGCAATTTTTGTTCTATATTTGTATAAATCTTTTGTCCGGATATGTATAAACATCTATAGCTATAATCCGTATTGATTCATATGAGACCTCACAGCAGCCATGAACAGACGCTGTGGCTCATTAACTCATAGTCGACCATCACGTTGACGCCTGTTAGTGGCACCATTAAACTGTCACACCCTTGTCGATTATGTTGGATCTTAACTCAAACACCATGAAAGGAGCCATGTAAAATGAAAAGACGCGATTTTCTCAAAAAAGCAGGAATGGGGGCCGCTGCAGTGGCAGCCACAGCGGTAAACGCGCCCTTTGTACATGCCGCCAAGAAGACGACCATAAAGTGGCGGATGCAAACCTATGCCGGTCCTGCCTTAGCCGCGCATGTCTGTAAACCGGCAATCGATGCGTTTAACAAGGTCGCCGATGGCGAGATGGTGATCGAATTGTACAATTCTGATCAGCTGGTGCCCACCGGTGAGCTGTTTAGAGCCATGCAGAAGGGGACCATCGACGCCGTTCAGAGTGATGATGACTCCATTGCGGCACCTGTCGACGTGTCCATTTTTGGCGCTTATTTCCCTTTTGCCTCACGCTACTCGCTGGATGTTCCCGCACTGTTTAACTGGTATGGATTGAACGAAATCTGGGAGGAAGCCTTCGCTGAAGTAAAAGGCGTCACCTGGCTGAGTGCCGGGGCCTGGGACCCATGCAATTTCGCTAGCACCAAGCCGATCCGCCACCTTAAAGACCTCAAGGGACTGAGAATGTTCATGTTTCCCACCGGCGGCCGGTTCATGCAACAATTCGGCGTCATCCCGGTGGCCCTGCCCTGGGAGGACATCGAGATGGCGGTTCAAACCGGTGAACTGGACGGGGTAGCCTGGTCCGGCATCACCGAGGACTATACGGTCGGATGGGCGGATGTCACCAATTATTATCTGACCAATCCAATCTCCGGTGCCTGGGCGGGTTCGTATTATGCGAACTCCGATTCATGGAACGCCCTGCCGGAGCGCCTGCAGACGTTGTTCCGTCTTCAAATGGACAGTTCGCACTACTACAGGCAGCACTGGTACTGGTGGGGTGAAGCACACTACCGCACCAAGGGCGGCAAATTGAAGCTCACCTCTATCCCCAGTGAAGAGTGGAAGGCCGTGGAAGATGCCGCACTCAAATTCTGGGACGAGACTGCCAAAAAGAGTCCCAGAAGTGCCAAGGTGGTAAAAATACTCAAAGCATACGCCCAAACCATGAGAGACGCCGGTCCTCCCTACCGGTATTAATAATTGAGCATCAAACGTTTATTTTAGCATAGCGGTGGCCTTCCCTGGCTTTAAGATAGAACCGGCCAGGGGAGGTAAACCTCTAAAACCCTGAATTAAAAATTCATTGAGCGATTTATTACCAAGAGATGTACTGATCTATTGATGCATAGGGGTTCGCGAAAACCACATGTATACCGCCGGCAGATCGTGGATATTTCGCGAACCCTTGCTGCGCAATGCGCAAGAGAATCGGTGCAGATCGTGTAAAAAATCGCTCAATTCAATTATGGGTAAAGGCACCAAAGGAAAGGGGCAAAGATGCCTAAAGCAGTCAAAATTTTTGTGCACGCTGTTGATGCAACAAATACGATTGTAGGCAAGATCTCCATGTATCTTGTCTTCATGATGATCGGGATCCTGCTATACGAACCTATCGCCAGAAACCTCTTTGGTAAGTCAAGCATATGGGCGGTTGAGATGGCACAGTTCACCATGGCCGCTTATTACCTGCTGGGCGGTGGGTACTCCTTGATTCTCAAAGGGCATGTTAGGATGGATCTGCTCTATGGCCGCTGGTCGGATAAGAAAAAGGCTGCGGTTGACGCTGTTACCTGTCTTTTTCTGATCTTCTACCTTGTGTTTCTCCTTTTTGGCGCCTATTCCAGCATTGAATACGCTGTGATGTACGGGCAAAAAAATCGATCTGCGTGGGCACCCTACATGGCTCCCATCAAGATTATTATGGGCGTCGGCGTTTTGTTGATGCTGTTGCAGGCGATGGCGACTTTTTTCAAGGATCTGGCAAAGGCAAGAGGGGGGAAGATATAATATGAGTTATGAACTTATCGCGATATTGATTTTTTCCTCGATGATGCTCATGCTGCTTACCGGGCAGCGTGTCTTTGGTGCCATCGGTGGGGTCGCCACTCTTTTCGCTCTATTGCTTTGGGGCAAAGGTGCTGCAGAGATGCCCTTTAACGCGGCTTTTGCCTTACTGAACTGGTATCCGCTCCTGACCCTGCCGTTATTCATCTATATGGGCTATATGTTTTCGGAATCCGGCATAGCGAGCGACCTCTACCGAATGTTTCATGTCTGGATGGGGCCGATCAGTGGCGGATTAGCCATCGGAACGATGGGGCTCATGGTCGCCGTATCCGCTATGAATGGCTTGAGTGTGGCCGGTATGGCCATTGGCGCGAGCCTGGCTTTGCCGGAAATGCTCAAGCGAAACTATGACAAGGTCATGGTTACCGGTGTCATCCAGGCGGGCAGTTCCCTGGGCATCATGGTCCCGCCCAGTGTGGTGCTGGTCCTCTACGGCATGATCGCCAGACAACCCGTCGGCCAGTTATGGCTGGCCGGTGTATTACCCGGCTTTCTGTTGGCGGGCCTGTTTATGGCATACATCTATATCAGATGCAGAATTCAGCCACATCTGGGGCCCACCTTATCCCCGGAAGAACTGGAGAAAATAACCTGGGGGCAGAAATTGCGATTGCTCAGGGCGGGGATAGTTCCTCTTGTCATTATTTTTGCCATGACAGGGCTTTTTCTAATGGGGATCACCAGTCTCGTTCAATGTTCGGCAGCCGGTGCAACCGCAACGACCATTGCAGCTCTCGTCAAAGGCCGGTTAAGTCTGCGGGTACTGGATGAGACATTAAAGAATACGCTGAGCGTTAGCTGCATGTTCATGTGGGTGATTCTGGCAGCCCTTTGCTTTGGGGCCGTTTTTGACGGTCTGGGTGCCGTGCATGCAATCAAGTCTCTATTTATCGAAAGGTGGGGTCTCAGTCCGTTTGGGGTACTTGTGATGATGCAGTTGTCCTACATCCTGATGGGCATGTTTTTGGATGATACGGCCATGCTTATCATTGTTGCGCCCCTTTATGTCCCCCTGGTAATCAGTCTGGGCTATAACCCGATCTGGTACGGTGTGCTCTATACGATCACCTGCCAGATTGCTTACATGACGCCGCCATTCGGATATAACCTGTTTCTTATGAAAGCCATGGCTCCTCCGGAGGTAACGCTGGCGGATATCTACCGTTCGATCATACCCTTTGTGCTGGTTATGATGGTAGGTTTGGCCATTGTCATGCTGGCTCCCGGGATTGCCCTGTGGTTGCCCAATTTATATTTCGGGAGATAAAGTCGGCAAATGGCGATATGGACTGCCGGATCATCGATGTTTACTATAGAATATAAACAATGAAACTACCGAACATTCAAATCAAAAAAATCCTGTATGCGACCGACCTGTCGGAACCCGCAGTTCACGCCTTTTCCTATGCGGTCAGCCTTGCCAATATGTATGGCGCCGGCATTACGATCCTGCATGTGCTTGCTGAATTCCCCGGGGAAGAATTCATATCGAAAATGATCGATACCGACACTTGGAATGAGATCAAATTGCGACATTATTTCGAAGCCCGGGATAAACTGATCGGCAAGAAAAGGGATCATATCGCCCTAAGGGAAGTTCTCCAGGCATTTTCCGAGGGGGTAAAGACCGATGCGGAAGATCAGACCTTTGTCACAGACGAAGTTTTAATCAAAAGCGGGGCGCCTGCCGAAATTATCGTTAAAACAGCGCAAGACCAAAAATGTGATCTCATCGTCATGGGCACCCACGGTCACGGCGCCATCGCCGATGTCCTGATCGGCAGCACCGCCAAATGGGTGGTCAGGCAATCGCCTATCCCGGTTTTGGTCATTCGATTACCATAATTTTCTTTTGGCCATTCGATGCACCTTGACTGTTGCCCACCCTCAGTGGAAGAACTCGTCGTCGTTATCGTATTCCTCGTCGACTAATCCTTCAAACATGGTCATTGCTTCGTAAGCTGCATCGACGATGTCCTCGTCATCGGAGTTGGTCAAATCAAGGAGGATTTGCGCCGCCTCTTGAGGACGTATGTTGGCGATCGCGTCGATGGCGGCCAGCAGCAGGGGTTTGTCCGTCTTTTCCGTGGTGATCAGACCTGCAATGTGTGGCCAAGCGGCGTCTACTTCCCAGTTTCCCGCGGCGCAAACCGCCTCGTAGTGAATCTCCTGGTTTTCGGTTTCCAGCGCCTCGAGGATCTGGTCTTTGAACCCGCCAACAAAACGCATGCAAAAGACGGCGGTGAGTCTCCAGGACTGGTCTCCGCTGGAATACGCCTCACGAATCGCCTCCTGGTGCCAGTCTTGCGGAGCCCGCACCGATGCCTCGAGAACCCGCCGCCGCACTTTCATCGGAACGTTGGTATCCATATAGAGCTGACGTAGTGACTTTTGGATTTCATGAAATTTATCTTCTGAAATCGGTACGTCGTCGGCATCATCGAATCCGTCCACATATGCGTATTCGAGGGCCGGCCCAAGGGATATCACTGCCATCGCGCGAAGACTATCTGAATCCTTGCCGTTGCGCACAGTGTCCATCAGTGCATCGACGAGTTCATCGTTGATATCGGTACAGTCACCTGCCAGCTCGGCTGCTAGCAGGCGCTCGGTTTGATCGGCTGGGTCATCGCGTAGAATCACCAGCAACATCTTGTCGGCATCTTCGGGCCAGTCCCAAGGCGGGATGTCTTTTAAGGTATTCAGATCCATGTTGACCTCCTGAAGTTTACTATTCGCTTCCGCGCTTTTTCAATACCCTCCCTGTGCGGACATCCTCGGTCAGAAATCGCTCTGCCTGATTGTTCGACGCATTAAGCTGGAGCTTCAGGTCGTCGATGATGATCAAATGCAAATTAGAGGAAAACTTCCTCTCGAGCCTCTGGATACTTTAATTTAGCGAGGAAATCCTGGTCCTCTGGGCCAGGTCACAGACAGACGGCTCTGCCTTTAAGAATCCCGGGAGTGTTGGAGTAATGGAGTAATGGTCTAAGGCTCTTGGGCTCCAAGGGAATAAAATCCCGTCTATCTCGGGTTTGATTCCCGGCAGATGTTTGTCATGTGTTCGGTTTTCCAACACTCCAACACTCCAACACTCCAGTAAAAGGTTGAAATCAGCTCGGTCACAGAGCGCCCCCTTCCAGGGGTTGAACCAAAGCCGGGTCCTCTGGGCCCGGATCTTTACTTACCAATTGTAAGAGGGCGTCAGATTGAATCTATTCCGGGATCAGAATCTTCCTGGACGACCGCATGGGATATTCAAACAGATTGATCTCGCAATAACAGAGTTGGATATATACGTCAACACTATGTACTTATAGGAAGTTGCATAAAAAATATGATATGGTATTGATCGAGTCGTGCGCAAAGTTACGAGGATATTTGCGATCAAGAAAGGAGGATGTCATGTTTATCGTTCATGTTTTTGTACACGTTAAAGGCGATCAAGTTGAAGCCTTCAAATCCGCCACTATTGAAAATGCCGGCAACAGCCTTAAAGAACCTGGCGTGGCCCGTTTTGATATCATTCAACAAATGGATGATCCCACCCGATTTGTGCTTGTGGAGGTCTACCGCACATCGGATGATCCCGGTCGACACAAAGAAACAGCGCATTATAAAACATGGCGTGATGCTGTGACCGACATGATGGCCGAGGCCCGTACCAGCATAAAATACAACAATGTGTTCCCGGACGAACTTGGTTGGGATTAAGTGGTGTCCATCCGGAAGTGGCATCTTTGGGCCCAATACTGCGTTCTCGGATTTTTTAGATCCTCGACGTAGAAACACTACGCCTGCGGTCGAAAAATTCCTGCGGCCTTGTCTTTAGCCCAAATCTACTACTTCCGGATGGACACTAAACAGCGTTTTAACTGAGAATTAAATTGTTGACGCTGCCGTATAAGTCCAAATTCGTCATGCCGGGCTTGACCCGGCATCCAGAACATAGTGAGATGACTGGATTCTGGCTTTCGCCAGAATGACGCTTTAGAGGTATCCAGACTTTTTAAGAGACCATCATTGTTATTAAATTCAACCATATACATTCATCGGAGGGAACATGCGATTTGAATTTGCGACTGCTACTCGTATCATTTTTGGTCCGGGTACACTCGAGGAGGTTCCTCCAATAGCGTCCGAGATGGGTCGGCGGGCCTTCGTCGTTGTCGGTCGAACTTCTAAACGCGCCCGGTCGCTGTTGGACCAACTGCAGAAGCAAGGGATTGAATTTGAAATCTTGAACGTACCCGGGGAACCGACGACACAGCTACTACTTGGGGCCATGCAACGTGTCCGCCAGGCTAAGTTTGATTTTGTTATCGGAATCGGGGGCGGGAGTGTGCTTGATACCGGAAAGGTGATTGCCGCACTCATCAGCAATTCCGGCGAACTTCTGGATTATCTAGAAATCATCGGTCGTGGCAAAAAGCTTTCCCGGGCTCCTGTACCGTATATCGCCATACCGACGACTTCCGGCACAGGTGCTGAGGTCACACGCAATGCAGTACTTGGAGATCTTGAACATCGCGTCAAGATAAGTATGCGCAGTCCGTTGATGTTGCCCAGCCTGGCTGTGGTAGACCCGGAACTAACTTGTTCGATGCCACCTGATGTAACCGCCAGCACCGGCTTGGATGCACTTGCCCAACTCATGGAAGCCTATGTTTCCAACCAGGCAAACCCACTCACCGACGGAATATGCCGTGAAGGATTACAGCGGGCAGCTTATTCGCTGCGTTCAGCTTATCGAGATGGTAACGACAAAACCGCTCGTGAGAATATGTCCTTAGCCAGTCTTTTCGGTGGTTTAGCCTTGGCAAACGCCAAGCTGGGAGCGGTGCATGGATTTGCCGGCCCTATGGGCGGCATGTTTCCCCTTCCCCATGGCCTCATCTGCGGCCGGCTGCTGCCGTTTGTCATGGAGGCCAATGTAAAATCATTGCAATCGCGAATGCCCGAATCACCGTCATTGGCCCGCTATGATGAGGTCGCCCGGATTCTAGCGGGGACAAACACAGCACGAGCAGCAGATGGTGTCGAATGGGTGCAGGATCTTTGTATGGAATTAAATGTGCCCTCGTTGTCAACATTTGGGATAAAAGAAGAGAACTTCCCACTGATAGTGGAGAAGTCTCGAAATGCAAGCAGCATGAAAGGGAATCCTATAAGTTTAACAGATGAGGAACTGAGGGAAATCTTACGAAGAGCTATATAATTGCATTGTGCACAGGTACAAATGGTAGAATATATAAGATTTTTATTTTGTGAAAATTATTAGGAGAAAGAGGACATAAATTTTATTCGCTTTTACCTGAATAACCCTCAGCTTGCTTGAGGGCTATTCAATTGTAGCAGTGGCGAATTGACTAAATCGAAATTGATTTAAGAATTCTGTGGTGCATACTTTCAAATTCATCCGTGTCAAAACAGTACTTTAACTCCAAAAATTGGCTTCGAAGCTGTGTGATCTCTTCTTTGACGACTTTATTATGAACGATGACGTCAAACATTAATTGGGCCAGTTTTTCAAAATCTTTGCCTTCCATACCAAATCGCGTCATCTCGGCCACGCCCATTCTAAGGGCTCCGGAGGCCGAAAAGCTCTCATCTTCAGGACCAGCTTGATAATTGCAGATGATATGATTGTCTTCCAGGCGGCGGGCGATTTCGGGTCCCTGGGCGTAACCAATTTCTACCACAACCTGATGGGTTTCCGTAAAATCTACCGCCGGATCGCCGGCCACGTGCAATCCGCAATCGTTTAATACCCTGGCGAAAGCCTTGGCATTGGCAATCACGTTCGGCTGGTAGGCATCTTTAAAGTGATTCATTTCGTATGCCGCCAACAGCAGCCCCACCATTGTGCCGAGATGATGATTGGAAACCGAACCGGGAAATGTCCTGCGTTCAATGGCTTCCCACAGCGCATATCGCTCGTCTTCCTCCACATAACGGCTGCCCACGATACCGCGCTGCGTTCCGAAATAAGTTTTGTGGGTCGATCCGGTGACCAGGTCGGCACCTTCGGCAAACGGTTCCTGGAAATGCGGACCGATAAGCCCCAGGACGTGGGCCATGTCATACATCACAACCGCCTCGATCCCTTGATCATCAAGAAACTGGCGCACCTCCCTGACCGGTTCTTTGGTTACAACCATGCTCTTGCCGAAAACGATCAACTCGGGTCGATGCGCATCGATCAGTTTTAAAGTGGCCGGTACGTCAATTTTATAAAGATTTTCCGCCAGCACGGGAAAATTAACCACGGCCGGGCGTTCAGTGACAGGATCACGGGCGACAAAATCTCTGAGGGCTCCCATCGGCTGCGCGCTGAGGTGGCCGCCTTTGCCGATGTGGTTGTTCATGACCTTGCGCATCCGTCTGGGCTCACGCTTGCGATCAGCCCGGTTGATATAATCCACCATGGCGCTGAAAACCGCTGCATTGGCCATTTGTCCGCTAATCATCCGGGTTTCAACCTCGGCGCAGCCTAGAAATTTTTTTAGTTCCTGCACCAGTAAAACTTCCACTTCATCGATAAAATCGGTACCCTGGTAGTAGAAAACCTCGGCATCATAGAACGCTTTCAGCTTTTTATGCTCGGCATACCGAAAGGACGGGTCCATGACCGAAAGCAGCCGCACGAGCGGTGAAGTGGTCATCTCAGAAGGAATGAGGTTGATACATTCCTGTTGCCGCCAGTGGTTATTGGCAACAGCTTTTTCCAATAGCTGCACGGCCTCGGGTATGCGGCTATCGATTTTGAATTGCCGTTGAACCGGTCCATGGTCGAAAAGTATCGGCCGGGCATATGGCGGTGATTCGCTGCGCATATGGTAAGGAACCACCACGGCTTCAACTTGCTTGCCCCGAATGTTAACCGTAAGTTCGTCATCTTCCAAAGTGTCGCTGTTTAGATAGGCCAGACAAATCGATCGCCTTTGGCTTTGATCCGCCTGAACGGCGGCCAGTCCTTCACCTTCAAACTGCCAAAATGGAATCATGGTGCCGCTGGTGACATAGCCTATATGCTGCCCTCCCTTGAAAACCTTGTCGCCCTGGCGGGCGATGCCCCGTCCGGCGACCGCCACCGGGAAAATCATGCGGGGAAGATTTTCAATTCTGGAAAAGTCTCTATACAGGATTTTTTTAAATGCCTCATGTTGTTTAGCCAGCACGTCGCGGCCCATAAATTGCGCCTTCAAGTCTGAAAAGCTCACACTGAACTTTGCCAAGGGACAGGCGAAGATCGGTATTTCCGTGCCTTCCGGATCTTCACCCAGTTCATGCCCATACAGGGGCAGGCCGGCTTCCAACCGCAAGGTATCCCGCGCACCAAGCCCTGTGGGGGTGGCACCTTTTGCCACCAGTTGATCCCACAACTTTGGGGCTTCTTCGCGCTCTAAGAACAGTTCGAAGCCCAATGGTTCACCGGTATAGCCGGTTCTGGCAATTTTTACGGTGGTACCATTAATCGTGGCGATGCCCACCGCATTGCGGGCCGGTTCCGGCAAACGGCCGGATTCAATAAGGTCGTTTAAAATCGCACGGGACGCCGGTCCCTGCAGCGCCAGCATGGCAATATCATCCGTGTGATCTGCAAGCGCCACTCCGGCAAAAGCGCCAATGAGCGTCTGAAAATGATCCCAGTCCTTATAACGATTGGCGGCATTGACCACTAGCATGTACTCATCTTCCACGAAGCGGTAAAGATAGGAGTCATCCACTGCCCCGCCCGTTTGGTTGGGAATAAAGGTGTATTGGGAACCTGTTTCCGGTTTGTCCAGGGCCTGGGCGTTGTTGGATAGCACATGTTGCAGAAAATCCAATGCATTCGAACCGCCAATGATGAAGCGCCCCATATGGGAAACGTCGAACAAACCAGCGCCCTTTCGAGTAGCGAGATGTTCTTTTAAAATGCCGTCCGCATACATCACGGGCATTTCATATCCCCCAAACTCCACTATCTTTGCGCCAAGAGCCGCGTGCCGCTCATAGAACACTGTTCTTTGAAGGTTTTCCATCACTTAACTCCGCAAATAAGATTCAATTATAAAAGCGTTTCGCGGACAACTATCGATAAATACCCTAATCGAGTTTTTCGGTTCGATTAGGGTAATAGATTAATCCGCCGGAGGCGGACAAGCCCTCCTGAGGCTGGTAAAGGTTTAATTCCCCGCCCCTTAAGGCGAAAATAATATTCCGATTGATACTCCTGCGCCTGCAGCGGGGTAGTTCATTTGGAAGTCTTTTACTTGATGGCTTTAAATCCTATGATTCGAGAAATGCTTTAAATTTCCCCAGCCCTTCCTTTATCTCTGCAGTATCAATGCCTGAGTACGCCAATCGAATGTAAAAGTTCTCTTCACCTTCCAGGGGGCGGCCGAAATGCAGACGGGTGCAGAACGATACGCCGGTTTCGCGCAGCAAGGTTTGGCGGAAATCGTCATAATTGGTAATGCCCTTTCTCTGCATGGCACCCGTGACATTCGGGTACAGATAAAATGTGGCGTTCGGGCGGAAACAGTGCACGCCCTCGATGCTATTGAGAATATCCACAGCCGTATCACGCCGGTCTTTTAAGGTGTCAAGAATCTGCCTAGCCTGGGTCTGGTCACCGGTGAGTCCTTCGATGGCGCCATACTGAATGAAATGATTTGAGCAGGATTCGTCATTGACGTTAATTTTGGCAATTACGTCGATAATATCTTTAGGGCCGATGGCGGCACCCAAACGCCAGCCGGTCATGGCAAATTTTTTGGAGAAAGTATACAGGATGACGCTTCTTTCAGACATGCCCGGCAGGGAAGCAAAAGATTTACTTTTGCCTTCATAACGGATATCAAAATAGGCTTCGTCGCACAGAACCCAAAGGTCGTGCTTGCGTACAATCTCCGCCAATTTTTCCATTTCTGCAGTCGAACATTCGGCACCCGTGGGATTTTGCAGGTCATTTAGGATTATAATTTTTGTATTGGGCGTAATCTGGTCTTCGATCATATCCATGTCGAGTTCAAAGTTGCTTCTTCCCTCCAAATAGCTATACGGCAGTCCTTTACCGCCGTGGAATTCGATCTGTGACTCATAAATAGGGTAACCCGGATTGGGATAAAGCACCTCATCGCCCGGATTCATCAATGTCAGAATAAATTTGTTGATGGTGGGCTTTCCGCCCGGCTGGATGGCGACGTTCTCCATACTGTAATTAACACCACGGGAGGCGCTGACATCAGCCGCCAGGATTTCGCGCAGCTGAGGGATACCGGCATTGGGACAATAACCGGTCTTGCCGTCTTTCATGGCCTTGATGGCCGCCTCCATCACATTCGCCGGGGTTATGATGTTCATGTCTCCCAGATGTAAAGGATACACCTTGTTGCCTTGTGAGGCAAAGGCAGCGGCTTCCGCCGAAACAGCGAAAGCCGTTTCGGTTCCTAAGCGAGCGATGCGTTCTGCGATTTTCATTTTTCCCCCTAAGCTTTAGTAGAATAATTTGTTGGATAAATCGTGGTTAATATCTGAATCTTGCATTAAAATTAAAGAGAAAACGATTTTAACAAACTTACTCCCCATGCAAAGGGATGCCCAATGCGTCCGCATTGACTATGCTGGGCGCTGCTTTGGGCGGCTCAGCTTCCAAAAAGGGTAAAATGTCCGGTTGGTTCCAGGCCGGGTAACCGGAAAGTATTCCGACAACATTGGTGGCCGCCAGGGTGGCCATGCCTTCCCGTGTCCAACGGGTTGCCGAGGCAATGTGGGGAACGATGACAACATTGTCCAGTTCGACCAGTCCCGGTTTCATGGCCGGCTCATCTTCGAATACATCCAGACCGGCCCTAAAATTTGGATGCGTTTGACAATGGGCCACCAGGGCGGCTTCGTCGACCACAGGACCCCGGCTTGTGTTCACCAAGACGGCGTTTTCTTTCATCAAAGCCAGCCGTTCGGCGTTTATCAGATGGTGGGTGGATTCATCCAGAATGGTGTGCACACTGACGCAGTCAGCTTTCCGTAAAAGATCCTCGAGGGTATCGGCACGCGTGCAGGATACAGGCTCTTCCCCACGGGATACCAGAAAATCGCTATAGGCCGCGGTATGCTCTTCCAGTTCCTGGTTCAGATAAATGTCGTGATAGACAAGATTCATCTTGTGTCCTTCGACCATCATGCGAGCGTACGCGGCACCGATTCGTCCGGCACCAATAATCCCCAGCGTTTTGCGCCATAAAAGCTCTCCCAGAAAAAGCGTCATCAACCAACCCTTGAACTTGCCGGCCCGCAGAAATCGTTCGGCTTCACCGGATCGTCTGGCGGCCGCAAAAGTTAAGGTAACTGCCATTTGGGCAGTGGTTTCTGTTAAAACCCCCGGCGTATTTCCAACCGGAATTCCGTGTTTGGTGGCGGCATCCACATCCACATTGTTATAGCCCACGGCCACGTTGCTGTAGGCTGTGCCGCCGGCTGCCTCGAGCGCGCCAAACAACTCATCTCCCCAATCTTCTGTCAACTGTCCAAGGACCGCATCGCACTGCTCGCCGATGACGTTCTTGATTTCATCAACGCTGAGCACATCCGTGGAGGTGCAGACTTCTACTTTGCAGTCGGCCTGGGTCAGACGTTCCAGCCACAGCGAGCCGGGTAGTTCTTTGGTGACGAACACGCGTTTTCTGCCGGAAGAATTGTATGTTTTCATATCTTTTGCATCCATAAATATACCTATCCCCCTTCGGGCTCGCTCAAAAACAACTTCACATTTTAGTGAGCCGATGCATCTCCTCTGGACATTTTATACGCTGATGCATCCCGCCTGGCTGCGTTGCTCGTCGATTAAATAGCCTTAGCTGTTCGCCCTCCTCGCGTCTTGCCAGGCGGGCGCCGCGACCCCCTGAAATGTAAAGTTATTTCTTCGCGAACCCTTAGACATTACCCGTTAACTGTGGTACGGATACCGTTTTAAAAAATGGCCATTTCATCCCATCTTAATCCTTTGATCTTCCAGCCTTTGAGTGAAACTGGTTATGTCGAACCTCTAAATTAAAATGATGGATGTGTCAATATCAATTTAAATTTCTAGTGTTTTCATTAATATAGTTTGAAATTATTGCTGATTTAATCAAATATTTAGAATAATTTGGCGCTTGGCATGTTGGTCGTCGTCAGTCACTATCTGGACAGTCTATACAGAATGTGATCTTAATGTAAGAGGTGATGGATATGGAACATTGGCAACTGCAGGATGCAAAAAACCGTATGTTCGTAATCACCATATCCCCTTGACATTACAAGGCAAAACTTTTAATAATAAGGTAATGCACACGTAACTTTCGGTTTGGGTATCAATGGAACATCGCCATATCAAAATCAAGAATAACCAATGGAATGTCGCCGTCGTTCATTCGATCTGGGAGCGAGGCCTGGAAAAAGATATATGCGCGCTCATCCGTGAGGTGAAGTGCAATGCTAAAGCTGCGGAAGCAGTGAGAAGGGCCATACCGCATTCGAAAGTATATGGGTGGCCGAAATTTTTTAAGTTGTATATCGAGAAAATTAATGGGAAAAAATGACGATATCTATTGGCAGCAGTGGCAGAAGCTTCTTGAGGCTGCGGCAAACTTTCAGGAACTTCTTACTGGCACTGTGATGATCGGCGGTAGCGCTGCGGCCGTCCATCTCAAGCATCGTTATTCTTTTGATGCGGATCATATTTTATTTGATCTGAGGGAGAATTATGAAGAGGTCCTCGATTTTCTTGAAGGCAGAGACGATTGGGAGACAGCCCGCATTCATCCGCCAAAATTAATTTTGGGAAACTTTCAAGGCGTTGAAACCGGCGTTCGCCAATTAAGACGAAACCGGCCCTTGGAGACGGAACAGATTCACATCACAGGTATATCGCTCACCATACCGACTCTACCGGAGATGATCCGAACCAAGGGGTGGATGATTGTTTCCCGCAATACGACACGAGATTACATTGATTTTACAGCCCTTGCCAAACATATGGGCATTGAAGACTCCGTGGAAGTCTTGATCGACTTTGACGATTTTTATTCGGATTTAATAAGGGGCAGCCGAGCGTCGCCGTATGTTCAGCTTATTCGACAATTGGCTGAGCCTAAACCAGGAGATCTCGAACAAATTGATCTTTCCCAGTATAAGGGCATTCAACCGCCTTTTGATTCCTGGGACTATATCGTAAAAACTTGTGAAGAAATTTCTGTTGAATTAGGTGACAAGCTGTAGGATGGAACCAGGGTTCGGAAATAATTAAAAATATTCTCAAACATCCGGGCTTGTCTGACCGTACCGATCATTTTGCCGGTCATCGAGGCACTGCAGTTTGATCTCATCTGGCTCGACCGCTAAATTAAGCAATTAACAATATAAAAGATGGTAAATCACGTTCATCGGGGGGACAGGTCCTTGCGACGAATTCAAGGCAGGTTCCATGTTGCAAGTGCCGGACTGGCCCTTTCGACTCGCTATGGACAAGCTGCTCAGCGGTTTGAAACGGCCTTCCTCTTTTCATTTGGTTGACATGGTTAAAAGCGAGTGATGATTATATCAATAAGATCGAAAATTCGTCATTACTTCCCAATTCCAATGGACTTTGGCCGTACTTGAAGATACGGCATGTTTGGCCGGATACACCTTCATGTTTGATTTGGTCATCCTCGATGCGAAACATCATCCCCTCCCGCAACCCGGCCACTACCACATCCCGGTTGACTTCAAGAAATTCGATAATCCTTTCCTCTCTGGATTCGCCGAAATGTCCATCAGGGGTCGCATCCAGATAATGGGGATTGATTTGAAAGGGAATAAATCCAAGTGCATTTAAGCTTTGGGGTTCGGTGATGGGCATGTCGTTGGTTGTGCGGATGGTCGGACAGGCCAGATTGGTGCCGGCACTCAAGCCGATATAAGGAATATTGTCGTTCAATACCCGGTCTCGTATGGGCTCTATCAAGTTTCTGTCCTGACATTCCTTCAACAAGTTAAAAGTATTGCCGCCACCCACCAGAACGGCGTCGGCTTTCATGAGTACATCGGCACCGCGATGCACACTGTTGACCTCGTAGCCCATCTCGTTGAATATGGCCTGAATCTTTTTCTCATAAGCGTCATATCCCACCAGATCCTCATATGACTGTTTGAGGCCGGCAAATGGCACGAAGGCAATCTTCAATTTTTGTTGGCCCAGAAAATCTTTTATGTATGGTCTGGGGTATTCAAGGAAGGCATAGCCGGTTGCTGTGGAGCTGCTTATTAATAGTAGTCTCATGCAATGTCCTCCTAACGCATATGATGTTTTACCCTAATTGATTGTAAACAAAATCGAGAACTAATATAAAAAACCTAATTTATTTTGTGAAAATAATGACCTGTCAACTTTAATCCTACGCCATCCACTAGTAGATTGTCTCCAAATTGTTGTTACAGATCCCTCATATGTGGGAGCGCCTTCGACTCGACCGCCCTCATCCATGAGCTCGGGTCGAATGGAGATGGCCGCGGGCCAGGCGTGATATATAGCACCCTCGCGGCAAGATGCCGCTCTCACAGCTATTGCAATAGAACTAAGGAAACGATCTTCTAGTTCATGTGAGAGCCCCATAAACGCAAAATATCATACGCAGCTTTTAACTTTTCGGCAAGTTCATTGATATGCTCCGGATTTTCATCAGGCCAGCCGATTCCCGGTTTGGAGATGATTTCGGTGTTTTCAGGACCTAACAGCGTCTCTCGCAGATATTCGGCCTGATAGGCGCCCGTTGTCAATGAGAGGATCTTTATACCGCTTTTGTGTTTTATCACACTTTCCCGTGCCATTGCGCGCAGCCAGCTGCCCAAGACCTGCACCTCATAACCGCCGTAATAGGGCTGGTTGAGGGCAATGGTATCATCTAATTTCTCATTTGCGATACCAAAGGCAGCCTGGTAGGCGCGTTTAATGCCGATGAGCTGATCGGCTGTCATGGTTAATACGTCGCTGGCGGCAAGCCGAGAGCCGTCTTTTTTTACTTTGGACTCACCTTTGGCGTTGCCCCGATTGCTGAGACAAACCAGCAGCGGCAGGCGTTCCGAAGGCTTACAGATATTACCGACCGCTCCATCCGGGTAGACACGCGAGTTCATTGTGTCATGGAAACACTGCACATGTAACCTTAAAGCGCTGTGAAATTGCGAGACCGTCATCTCTTCAATTGGCAGGCGATGCAGGTAGGCACATTTTTTTTCAAAAACCGTGTTGATTATGTCGTCACGAACCTTCGCATCCCATTATCTGAGGCGGATTTGGTTGTCAAGGGAGACATGCTGCGGGTGGTGAGACTTATTACTGCTTTTAACGTAACTTATCGGTATATAAATGGCCAATTTGTGACCGAAATAAAATCAGTCCCAAGAAAGCTGGAGACAAAGACTTATGCCGCCTGACCCTGTGTTATCTGTTGACAGCATCCAATCCGGATCATATGGTGCTGGAATGCTTGGGGGAAGCTGAGGCGATCGGCGCTGTCGAAGTTGCGATACAATAAATGACCGGCACCGAAATAAAAGGCCTCTCCACCGGGAAGATGGGTCACGCAACAAGTGCTGTCGGAGATCTGTTGGTCGGGTATATTAAACGTGAAGCGGACTACATTGTTCGATATAACTCGAAGTCAATATGCAGCGGAAATATGAGCCGCCGGCAACCGTTGTATCTGCGGCAATCTCAACACTTTTTCAATTCTGTTATCAATTTAACAACAGCCAACGAAAGGAGCAGATGATGAACGCAAAGCATTTTAAAATGGCATTTATCTCAATGGCTGCCGTGTTGATGGTGTGCATCGTTTCAAATCCGTCAGCAGCAGCGGACAAACCCATCGAAATCGTTTTTTCCACCTATATGCCGACATCCTATCCTTACCTGGTGGTGCCGCTGCAGGATTTCATAAAGAACGTGGAGGCCGAGGTCGGTGGGCGGGTGAAATTTAAGTTCTACCACTCCGGCCAGCTCTACAAAGGAAAGGAGGAGTTCGGAGCCCTGGAAAGAGGCGACATCGATATGGCCGCGCCCAACGATCTTTACCATACCGGCATCGTTCCGGAACTGGGGATCAGCAACTTGCCGTTTCTGTGGGAGAACCCGGCCAGCATGCAAAAAAGCCTCGATGCCGGCCTGTGGGATCTGGGAATCAAAGAAAAACTGATGAAACACAACATGGTTGTGCTGGGAATGGCCGCCGGCGGCCCCTACCAGGTCTATTCCAAAAACTTCAAGGTGACCGCCCCCGATAACTTGAAGGGCAAGAAATGGGGTGTTTCGGGAAGCACGGCCAGCAAAGCCATGGAACTGCTGGGCGGCTCTCCCACAACCATGAGTTCCGGTGAGCTTTACATGGCCTTGCAGCGAGGTACGATTGATGGCACCACCCGCCCCCTTATCACCGGATTGGGACGCAAATTGTATGAAGTCGTCGAGAATCTTTCTGTCACCAACATGGCCTTTTTTACCTGCTTCATGGCCATCAACAAGGAAAAATGGGACAGCCTGCCGGCAGATGTCCAGGCCGCTATGTTAAAAGCCGGCAAGAAACGCGATCATCAACAACTGGAGATGTTGCAGGCTTTTATGAAGGATGCCCTCAGGCAATACAAAGAAAAAGGGGTGAAGGTGCATATTGCCACACCAAATGAGCTGATGACATTCAGTGAAAAAATGGGGCCGGTTTACGATTGGTGGAAGGCGAAAGTGCCCGAGGGAAAGAAGTATATCGATTTTGTGAAAGCCAATCGGTAGATAACCGCAGCGAAAAAAACTGCGGTTCAGGCGCCGACGACAGTCCAAACATCCTTGAAAGAGGTTGTCAAAAATGCTTTCGATCATATCAAAAGGAATCAATCGCCTGACCTGGCTGGCCGAGCTGCTGGCCGAAATCGGACTGGTCGGACTTTTGCTGATTGTCATCCACGAAGTCATTGTTCGGTACGTTTTCGATTCTCCAACGCTTTATTCGGTGGAGCTGAGCGAATACCTGCTAGTTTTGGTGGTGTTCATGTCTATTGGCTGGGTACTCAAAGAAGATCGCCATGTGGCGGTCACTTTCGTTGTCGACCTGCTGCCGAAAAAGATGCGTTTGGGTCTGAAATTATTGACGTCGCTTCTGACAATGGCCTTTTTAGGCATCCTCGTGTGGAAAGGTGGCAAGACGACACTCACCGCCTATACCGGCAATTATCATTCCAGCTCATTGCTCGATTTCCCCATGTGGATACCCTATGCCTTAATTCCCCTGGGCGCACTGGTTTTGAGCTTGCAGTACATTGTCAAAATCGGTGAATTGATACGATCCTTGACGGATAGATGCTCCGGGTCCCAAACACCGGATGGGTAGATTGGAGATCTTATGTTGGAGTCGACAACGGTCATCACACTTATTGTCGTTGCAAGTTTTCTCGTTCTCCTTCTGTCCGGAACACCGGTGTATGGTGCCCTGGGACTTGCGAGTGTTATCGGCATCTTGTTGCTGCAGGGGCCTAGGGGGTTTGGCGCCGTCCCGGGGGTGATCTACGACCGCATGGCAGGATTCACCCTTGTCGCCGTCCCTCTTTTTATTTTGATGGGGGAGGTGATCTTCGTTTCCGGCATCGGATCGGACATTTACACGGCAACCCACCGCTGGCTCAACCGTCTGCCGGGGTCATTGGGAATGTCCAGTGTGGCGGCCTGCGCCATTTTCAGCTCCCTGTGCGGTGTCAGTGTGGCCGGTGCCGCCACCATCGGCAGCTTCGCCATTCCGGAGATGCTTAAACGCAACTATGAAAAGGGACTGGCCACAGGCTGTGTTGCAGCTTCCGGCGGCCTGGCATTGCTGATACCGCCAAGCGTGGCGTTGATACTTTACGGTGTGGTGGGTGATGAATCCGTTGGGAAACTGTTTCTTGCCGGTGTCGTCCCGGGTGTGGTGCTGGCCCTGTTGATGATGGGATACATTCTTCTCATCACGACCATACGACCCCACCTGGCACCACCGGTGACTGAGACGGTTACCTGGCGCATGCGTTTTGTCGCGCTTGGGCGCATATGGCCTGTGCTGGTACTCATTCTGCTGGTGCTGGGTTCCATCTACACCGGCATTGCCACTCCCACGGAAGCGGCGGCAGTGGGATGTGCGGGGGCCTTTGCCTTCGGCTTTTCCCGTAGAAAACTCAACTGGACCATAATCAAACAGATATTCCGTTCCACGATGATCACCACCGGGATGATCATGTTGATTTTCGCATCGGCCCTGCTGTTCGGATACGTCTTGACCCGCCTTCAAGTACCTCAAAAACTGGCCGAAACCGTCGCCGCAGCGCAATTGCC
>Ga0126332_10000157_pt1 | contig 27859 bp, 29 predicted proteins | sample InaspJWI42metaG_FD_94482 | JGI IMG/M metagenome (GOLD analysis project Ga0126332, IMG submission 94482) | Marine gutless worms symbiont microbial communities from Oahu, Hawaii - Inanidrilus sp. 2 OAHU.JWI-42 metaG | ecosystem: Host-associated > Annelida > Digestive system > Unclassified...
AAGAGAGACTTGTTGTGTACAGTTTGTCACGGGCAAACCTTGTTCGTAATTCAATTTAAGCAACTGAATTTTATCGAACTATTACGGGTTTGCCCTTTTTATTGGTGAAATATTCAGGCTAGTGGTCTTGCATGGACCGGCAACGGTAGCGTCGCAAGAGTCGAAGTGAGCGCCGATGGCGGCAAGACCTGGGTCGAAGCAAGGCTCCAGGAACCCGTGCTGGACAAGGCATTGACGCGTTTTCGTGCCCCCTGGCACTGGAACGGCGCCCGGGCGATACTCAAAAGTCGGGCCTACGACGCCTTTGGGCAGGTACAGCCGGAGCGCGAAATTCTGCTGCAAGAAAAGGGCGGCAATCAGTATTACCATTTCAATGGGATCATCAGTTGGTCGGTGGATACCGATGGTTTCGTCCGCCATGTATATGCCTGAAGCGGATATTTCCCGGCGGGTTTGGACCGAGGCGCTGGCAACGGTTTGCCTGCTTTGCGGACTCTTGCCCAGCCAGCATGCGCTCGGCGAGGAGATTACCCCCGAGCTGGGACGAACTCCGAGCGCTGCTGAACTCGCTGCTGTGTCCACGCACATTTATGCAGATGGCAGGGGCCTGCCCCCCGGCAGCGGCGACGGGGTGCAGGGAGAAAAATTATACGCCAGCCGCTGCGCTAGTTGCCATGGCGGTGCCGGACAGGGCGGAAGCGCCATGGAACTGGTGGGTGACCGCGCATTGTTGGCAACGGAATTCCCCGACCGCGGTATCGCCGTTTACTGGCCTTACGCGCCCGCTTTATTCGAGTATATCAAGCGCTCCATGCCACCCGACAAACCCTACTCATTTACCGCCAGCGAGCTTTATTCCGTCATCGCCCATCTGCTTGAACTCAATGGTTTGATCGAGCCTGGTCGACGAGTCGACGCCGGGCTGCTGACCAGCCTGCAGATGCCGAACAAAGACAACTTCCGCTCCGGCTATGTCGAGCCTGAATGAAGACCGAACCGGCGCCTTCGCGATGTAAAATTGTGAGATACGCGGGCTAGCCTTTCGGCAGATAAGGCACGCCCTGGGCAAGATCGGTATCGTCGATGACGTAAAAATTACTATCGGTCCCGGCCTGGCGCGCCTGTGCAAAGGGTGCGTAATCGGGATCATTGACAAAATTCTGGGCCGCCTCCACCGACGGGAACTCGATCAGTGCAATGACGGTCACATCGGGCAAATTGCCTTCGATCGGGGTGAGATTGCCACTGCGTGAAAGATACTTACCGCCGTGCTTGTGCACGATATCGTGTACCTTTTGCGCATATTCGGGAATCCAGGAATCGTCGTTAACTTTGACATTGGCTATCAGATAGGCACTCATTATTTATCTCCTGCAATGGGGCGTCCGAGTATATGCAGGAGGCAAGGGTAAGACAAATCACCGCCCGGGAAAACATTGATACAGTTTCGTCGGCAAAGCGCGATCGGCTGGAATTTTCAGTTAACAGCTCACCTGCTTCTGGGTGCAGTCGCTAGCCGCCGAGGTAGATTTCCGGTTTGGTATCGTTGCGGCGGAATTCCGCTGCGGCGCCGAGGAATCAGGCTCCGACAAGTTGGCGGATTAGGTTGATTTGATTCTCTCCGCTATAGAAATCCCGCCCCTGGAATCATCTACGGATCCGGAGTCTGGAAAGTTACGCCACTATTTGTCGCGTAACGGTACGCTAATTGGCCCACAGGATTTACGAATTGCCGCACAAGCCCTTGGTGCTGGTTTGATTATGGTGACGGCTAACATGAGCGAGTTTTCGCGTGTTCCTGGTCTAAAAGTCAAAAACTGGTTTTCAAAATAGTCGATGAGATTTCAGAACCTGCAACAATTTGGTTACGAAATCCCCGACTAAAAATCGTATCTCCAGGGAGTCCGGAGGTGAAATGACTCACACAAATAAGTCTCCGGAATCCTCGGGGCGATTCAACACACACTTTGCCGTTGATGGGGGCTCATTTATATAGTGTGTGCCCTGTTGTTACGCTGATAGAGCGTGATCGGCAGGAAATCGCAGTTGGTAGCTTAGCTGCTTCTGGATGTGGTCGTTGGCAGCAGGTGATGATTTGGCTTGGTGGACAGGAATGAGGCGTCCCCAAGGGGATTGGCTCGCACATCCATGAGTTCGGTCCTGCCGCGCGGCCTGCGGCCGCTCGACAGCACCGCCAGTTCGCTCCGGGCGAACTGGTCGAACCGGAGCCGTTGAATAACGAGGAGGGCTGAAGTATGGGGTATGATGGCTCCGGATTTTCATCCCGGCCTTGCGCACGATATCCATAAAAAAGGACCCTGACGGGTCCCTTTTTATGGATATGGCGTCCCCAAGGGGATTGCTCGGCGCATCCATGCGCCTCGCCCCTCCGGCTGGCCTGCGGCCAACCTGCGGGGCCGCGCTACGCGCGTCCAAAATCGCTCCGGGCGATTTTGTCGAACCGGAGCCATTGGGTAATGAGGAAGATTGGAATTTGGGAGCTATTGGCTCCGGGTTCTCACCCCGGCCTTGAGCACGATATCCATAAAAAAGGACCCTGACGGGTCCCTTTTTATGGATATGGCGTCCCCAAGGGGATTCGAACCCCTGTTACCGCCGTGAAAGGGCGGTGTCCTAGGCCGACTAGACGATGGGGACACTGCGGTTGTACCAGAAATTCTGGTGGAGCCAGGCGGGATCGAACCGCCGACCTCAACACTGCCAGTGTTGCGCTCTCCCAGCTGAGCTATGGCCCCGTGAGAGAGCGCGTACTTTAATCAAGCACCTGGGTACTGTCAAGCGATATGGTGAGGAAAAACATGGGTTTAGCGAGAATGCCGAGGTCTGCCGTTAAGGCGCCGGTTTGCGCTCGGCATGGCGCGGACTTAACCTGGGTGCGAGTCGTTGGCAGCGAACCCTCGCGGCATCCGCTGTGATGCATGGGCGGTTGGCTCCCGGTCGGCCACAACCGGACGAACTAGTCGGATAAGGCCGTAAACTGTCCCTGGTTTAGTCAAGCAATAAGCCAATTTACGCAGCCTATATCGGTTGTCGAAAGGTTGCATGGCAGGAACCCTGGTATGGCTTTATTGTCAATTGTTCAGCATTTTGTTAGTAAACCCGATTAAAATGCTTAGAATTGTGATGATTTTTGATGTTTTCGCCCAGAAACTCTGAGGGTGACCTACAATTAAATCGTTTAAAATCAATATATTCGACTATAAACTTGAATTCAATTATAGTTTCATATCGCGTGCAATTATATAAATCCGATATAGATGTCGGAAACCTTGAAGGATCAGGCGTTTGACTTCAGACATGTTATTCAAAGTTATGGGCGACCGCTGGTTACGGTTAATCGTGACCTTGCTACTGCTGGCCGCGCTCGCATACCAGATTTCGTTGGTGATCTGGCAGTGGGTGCCGGCGCCGGAGCTAGCGGCGGCGACGCAACGCGAGCAAGCCGTGTCCAGCGTCGCCAGCGTTGAGAGCGGCGCCCAGTTTCAACAGCAGGCGGCCGCCATTGGCCGCGCCTTTCTGTTTGGGAAGGCCGCAGCCAGGGCGGTCGTGGTCAATATCGAAGAGGTGGCGGAGACCCGGCTAAATTACAAGCTGCGCGGGATTTATTATTCGCCCGACGAGAGCCTGTCCTCGGCGATCATCGAAATCAAACCGAACCAGACCAAACATTACCTGCTGGATGATGAGCTCGCGGAAAACATTACCCTGGCCAGGATCGAGCCCGACCATATCCTGATCAGTCGTTACGGTAAGCTCGAACGCTTGAATTTACAAAAACGCGAGCCGCCGGGTGGGAAAGCCTTTAGCCGTAGCGTTTCCGGCGGCGTCAATGCCAGCCAGACGGCCTTGCTGACCAGTTATAAGCGCCGTTACAGCAGTAATCCGATGGCGCTGGCGACTCGTTTTCAAGCGATTCCGGTGCAGCAGGATGGTAAAAATATAGGTTTCAAGCTGAAGGCGTTGCGTGGCGAAAGCCTGTTGAAGAAACTCAATTTCGAGGCCAACGACATTTTTACCGCGGTCAATGGCGTCCCGCTGAAAAACCCGTTTGAAGCGCTCGATGCGTTGAAATCTCTGACCACCGCGAGCGACATCTCGGTGACTTTTTTGCGCAATGGCGCCGAACAAACCCTGGATTTCCAGATTTAACAAGGCGCCTTCGATGAAAAAGCTGTCCACTTTAATAATTGCGCTAGTCTGCCTCGGCCAGCCGGTTGCGGCCGAGGACGTAACGTTGAACTTTAGTGATGCGGATCTGGTGGCGGTGATCAACAGCGTGTCGCAGATCACCGGCAAGAACTTCATCATCGATCCGCGCGTCAAGGGCAAGATCAACGTGGTGTCGTCCAAGCCATTGAACGAAGATGAAGTCTACAACGTATTTCTGTCGATCCTGCAGGTCCACGGATTCGCCACCGTGCCGACCGCAAATGCGATCAAGATCATCCCCGACGCAACCGCGAAGCAATCGGCGGCGCCGTTTACCTCGTCCAGCCGGAATCCGGGTGACCAGCTAATAACCCGGGTGCTCGTTATCAAGCATATCAACGCCGCGCAACTGGTGCCGATTCTGCGACCGCTGGTGGCGCAGCAGGGTCATCTTGCGGCTTATCCGACTACCAACGTATTAATCATTTCCGATCGTGCCGCCAATATAAAACGCATCGATCGCATCATTGCGCAAATGGATAAGGAGGTCGATTCCGATATCGAGATCGTCAAACTCGAGCACGCCTTTGCCGCGGAAGTGGTGCGCTTGCTGTCGAGCCTCAACGTGACTGCGCCGGATCAAAAGGCGGCGGCCGGCGGCGGTGTCAAGATTACCGCCGACGAGCGTACTAACAGTGTGTTGCTCAGCGGCGAGCGCACCGAGCGCCTCAAGTTTCGCGCGATCATCGCCGACCTCGATTCGCCGGTGGAATCGAGCGGCAATACGCATGTGGTTTACCTGCGTTACGCCGACGCCAAGAATATCGCGACTATTCTGAGTAACGTCGGCCAGGAAGCGATCAAGGCGGAAGCCAAGAACGTCGGCAGCGGCGGCGCCGGCGGTAAGGGGGAATCCGTCAACGTACAGGCCGACGAAGAGTCGAATGCGCTCGTTATCAGCGCCCCGGCGTCGATTTATCCATCGTTACGCGCGGTCATTCAGCAACTCGATATTCCGCGCGCGCAGGTACATATCGAAGCCATCATCGCCGAAGTATCGCTCGATACCTCACGCGAACTCGGGGTGCAGTGGTTTGCGGGGGATCAAGACAATGGCGCTTTTTCGACTCAGTTTAGCAATGTCGGCGCGACAATTCCCGGCCTCGTCGCCGGCACGGCCGGCATTCCTGATGGCACAGCGCTCGGACTGGGCTCGATCAGCGATAGCGACCTCAGTATTGCAACGTTGATTACGGCGGTTGCCGGCGATTCGGATACCAATCTGCTGTCGACGCCTTCATTGGTAACCCTGGATAATCAGGAAGCCGAAATCATCGTCGGCCAGAATGTGCCCTTCGTCACCGGCGAGACCACCAGCAGCAGTACCGACGCGACCAATCCGTTTCGTACCATCGAACGCCAGGACATCGGCGTCAGTCTCAAGGTTAAACCGCAAATTAACGAAGGCGATGCCATCACCATGGAAATCGAACAGGAGGTATCGAACATCTCCGGCACCGCAACCAGCGCGGTCGACATAGTCACCAACAAACGTTCGATCAAGACCACGGTCCAGCTCGAGGACGGCGCCTTGCTGGTGCTGGGTGGTTTGATCGATGAATCGATTAGAGAAAGCGAGCAGAAGGTGCCCGGGTTGGGCGATATTCCGATCCTGGGTGCATTGTTCCGTTTCAAAACAACCCGTAACGAAAAAAAGAACCTGCTGGTGTTTATCCGCGCAACCATCATCAAGGATCCGGACCGCGCACAATTGCTGAGTTTCAGGAAATATAATTTCATGCGCGACCTGCAGCAGAGGGCGATTAACGGTGAGCTCAACCGTTTGCCGCCGACACTGGTGCCTTACGAAGGGCCGATCATCCCATCCGAAAGCCCGAAAGGCCCGGCCGAAAATTCAGGGGTAGCGCCCAAGGCTTCGAGAGCGGTATCCAGGCTCGATACCACAAGTATTCGGACCGACCGCAAGTAGTATCAGAAAATTCCTACAAATCCTGTCGCGGCTTGCGCTATGCGTTGCCGCGCGCAGCGCGTAAGTTTTGTTGTGCAACTAAGCACGGAAGTCAACATGTAAAAATAGAACAGGGAGGTCATCATGGCAAAGGGAATTGCCCGACTGGGGATATTATTATCACTACTACTAATCAATGCCGGCGTTGGCGCCGTGGCGCTCGGCGAACCGCTGTTTAGCGAAACGCGCAGCGCATGGTTCGAGCTCGACAAGCCGGGCGCCGAAGCAATCAATCTGCGCGACATAGTCATTGGCGACGACGGCGGTGACAATCGCCAAACCGAGACCGATTTGTTGATCTTACCCGGTTATTTCCGGACCCTGGCGCGCCACCGCGACCGCAGATTGAACGACGGCATCGGCACCGACTATGTATACGACATTTTCTCCCTGAGTGATGCGGGTGACGAAATCGTTTCGCGGGCCGGATCGCAGCGGCAATTGCGGTTCGAATACGGCAGCGGCTTCGACGTGACCCACCGCGGGGTGATCCCAGCCCCGCGCTGCGCCGGAGTGTCGTCATGACGAATTCCCACCATCACACTTACATACTTGCCAGTAAGCGCCGCGGCGCGCTCTTCGTCGGTAATAGCGCGGATCTGATCGACAGCGTGCTCGAACACAAGGGTAACCTGATCGATGGTGTTACCAGCAGGTACGCGATTCATCAGCTGGTTTATATCGAACGGTTTGCCGCGATTGGGCCCGCATTGCTCAGAGAAGCCGAAATCAAACAAATGCCCCGTTGCCTGAAGCTGCGTCTGATCGAAAAACACAATCCTGACTGGGACGATCTCTATGAATATTTTGTCGAGTTTAACCGCCAGCCAATTCAGGAATCGGCGTAGCGGGCACAGCGGGTGTCCCGGCAGGGAGAGTTGTCGTCCGAGGAGGGCGGACATTATGAATAAAAAGTTCTATACATACATCATGGCCGGTAAGCGCAACGGCAAACTCTATGTGGGTGTAACCACGGACTTGATTAAGCGGGTGTCTGAACACAATGCCGCTCAGGTCGATGGCATTGTCGGCAGACCAGTTGCCCGCAGACTGGTGTACTTCGAACAGTACGCCGATGCCGCCGCTGCCAGACGGCGCCAAAATCGGTTGAGGCAATGGCATCGAAACTGGATTTTCGCCTTAATCGAAATTGACAATCCGAATTGGTGCGACCTGTGCGCCCAAATCCAGGTATCCCGTCGTTCAAATACCTTAGGCCAGGCAGCGGCCTGTCATACCAGCGCTTTAACCGCGGGTCTGTGAATGGCGCCGTGGCTCTAGCGTCACACGGGCATATTGTTATTCGAAGATTGCTTTGTTTTAAATATCGAAGGTTACGGGCCGTTCGGTCAATTCGACAATGTTGTTAAATGTGACGACCCACAATGGGAAAAAACCTGCGCCTGTGATAGTTTTACCCGACATTGAAATCTACCAGGGAAATGATTTGAAAACCGTCATCGTTACCGGTGGAGCCGGGTTTATCGGTTCCGCGGTTATTCGCTATTTGATCGAGCACTCCGACTACCGCGTTATCAACTTCGATAAACTGACCTATGCCGGCAATCTCGAGTCGCTGAAAATGGTGACCGATCATCCACGCTACCACTTCGAACGAGGGGATATCTGCGATGCGCGGCTGGTGAAAAACGCATTCAACGAATTTGAACCCAGTGTCATCATGCACCTGGCCGCGGAATCGCATGTCGATCGTTCGATCGATGGACCGGCCGATTTCATCAACACCAATATTGTGGGCACTAGTGTACTGCTGGAAGCCGCTCGACAATACTGGGGCGATCTCGATGACGGCGACTCTTTTCGCTTCCATCATATCTCCACCGATGAAGTGTTTGGCAGTCTGGGCGCCACCGGGCTGTTCGATGAAGATAGCGCTTATCAACCCAATTCGCCCTATTCGGCGAGCAAGGCTGCGTCGGACCACCTGGTGCGCGCCTGGTCCGAGACTTACGGCCTGCCGGTCGTGGTTACCAATTGCTCGAACAACTATGGTCCTTACCAGTTTCCGGAAAAACTGATTCCGCTGATGATTCTGAACGCGCTCGACGGTAAACCGCTGCCGATCTACGGCCGGGGCGATCAGGTGCGGGACTGGCTTTATGTCGACGATCATGTGCGCGCGCTTTGCCTGGTGATGGAGCAGGGTGCCCCGGGTGAGACCTACAACATCGGCGGCCATAACGAAATGACCAACACGGACGTCGTTAATACCCTGTGCCGGCTGCTCGACGAAAAAATCGATCGACACCCGGCAGGCGTCACCCGCTTCGAAGAGTTGATTTCTTACGTGGCCGATCGTCCGGGACACGATCAGCGCTACGCGATCGATGCCGGCAAGATTAAGCGCGAACTCGGCTGGGAGCCGCGGGAAACTTTCGAAACCGGGCTTGCCAAAACCATCGACTGGTATCTCGGTAATCGCAGCTGGTGCGATCACGTGCGCGACGGCAGCTACCAGGGCGAGCGTCTCGGGCTGGCGGCGGGAGAGTAATATGAAAGGCATCGTCCTCGCCGGTGGGTCCGGCACGCGACTGCACCCGATTACGCTGAGTTTGTCGAAACAGTTGATTCCGGTATATGACAAACCCATGGTCTATTATCCGCTCAGCACCCTGATGCTGGCCGGTATCACCGAGATTCTATTGATCTCGACGCCGCAGGATACGCCGCGCTTCGAGCAATTGCTCGGTGACGGCAGTCAGTGGGGTCTGCAGCTGAGTTACGCGGTACAGCCGAGCCCGGATGGACTCGCGCAGGCGTTTCTGATCGGCGAACAATTTATCGCCGGCGATGCCTGTGCGCTGGTGCTGGGCGATAATATATTCTTTGGCCACGATCTTGCAGTATCCCTCAAACAGGGTGCCGGCAACCCGGATGGCGCCACGGTTTTTGCTTATCCGGTAACCGATCCCGAACGCTACGGCGTGGTTGAATTCGATGCGGATGGACGCGCGATCAGCCTCGCGGAAAAGCCGGCCAAGCCGAAGTCCCGTTATGCCGTTACCGGATTGTATTTTTACGATCACGACATCGTCGATATCGCCAAATCGATCGAACCATCGGCGCGCGGCGAGCTTGAAATCACCGATGTCAACAAGTGTTACCTGAAGCAGGGCAAACTCAACGTGGTCAATCTGGGGCGCGGTACCGCCTGGCTCGATACCGGCACGCACGAGTCCCTGCTCGAAGCATCGAGCTTCATCGAGACCCTGGAAAAACGGCAAGGGTTGAAGATTTCCTGCCCGGAAGAAATTGCCTGGCGCCGCGGATTGATCAGCAGCGATCAACTCAGAGCCTTGGCCGAACCGCTGGTGAAAAGCGGGTATGGTGAATACCTGCTGCAAATCATCGATGAACGTATCTTTTGAAGCTAAACATTCGCTGGATTACCCGTCATCCTCGCGTAAGCGGCGGTCCGACGCAGCGGGATCTTGCAATTCTCTCCGTGATAAGATTCCCGCCGGGACCCACGGGGCCTAAAGCCGCACAGGCTTAGGCGGGAATGACCGAGGTGCGGGAATGACCGGGATAGCGGGAATGACGGGATATTTACAATGAAGGTTATCGACACCTCGATTCCGGAGGTAAAGATTATCGAGCCCGAAGTGTTCGGTGATGATCGCGGTTTTTTTTACGAAAGTTTTAACCGCCGGCGTTTTTCCGAACTCACCGGAATCAATCCCGATTTCGTGCAAGATAATCACTCGAAGTCGGCGCGTGGCGTGTTGCGCGGGCTGCACTATCAAATCGAACAGACGCAGGGCAAGCTGGTGCGAGTCGCCGGCGGCAAGGTTTTCGACGTCGCGGTCGACATGCGCCGTTCGTCGACCAGTTTCGGTCGCTGGACCGGGGCCGAATTATCTGCGGAAAACCGCCGGCAAATGTGGATCCCACCCGGATTTGCGCATGGCTTTTTGGTGCTCGTCGACGAGACCGAGTTTCTTTACAAGACGACCGACTATTACGCCCCGGAGCATGAGCGCACGATTCAGTGGGATGATCCGCAGCTTGCCATCGATTGGCCGATCGCAGGCTTGGAATTGCGGCTTTCCGACAAGGATAAAAATGCTACACCCTTCGCCAGTGCGGAATTATTCAGTTAGATGGCCAAATCAATTCTGATTACCGGCGCGGGCGGGCAGGTCGGGCATGAACTGGCGATAGCGGCCAGCCCCCACCAACTTATCGCACTGGATCGGCAACAGCTCGACATCACCGATTCGAAGCAGCTGGCGGCGGTAGTTGCGGCGCACAAGCCCCATATTATCGTCAATGCCGCGGCCTATACCCAGGTCGATCGCGCCGAGCATGAAATCGAAACTGCGTTTGCCGTCAACCGTGACGGCGTCGCCAATCTCGCGGCGATCTGCCGGCAGGCACAAATCCCGCTGCTGCAGTTATCGACCGATTACGTTTTCGACGGCAGCAAACAAGGCGCCTACTGCGAAACCGATCCGATCGCACCGCTTGGCATCTACGGCGCAAGCAAGGCGGAAGCCGAGACGCTGTTGCAAGCAAGCCTCGAACAACACCTCATTCTGCGCACTAGCTGGGTGTTTGCGGCCAGTGGCAGCAATTTCGTCAAGACCATGCTGCGACTGGGCAGTGAACGCGAACGGCTCGGCATCGTCGACGATCAGCACGGTTGTCCAACTTCGGCCCGGAGTATCGCCGAAGTACTGCTGCAAATTGCCGATCGCTATCTTACGGAGGCAAGCATCGAATGGGGCGTTTATCACTATTGCAATTCACCGGCGACTACCTGGTTCGGTTTTGCCCGGGAAATTTTCAAGCTGGCGGGCGGCTACCGCGATTTGGAACTCGAGCCGATTGCGACCAGCGAGTACCCGACGCCGGCGCAGCGTCCGCTGAACTCGATACTGGATTGTTCGAAGATAGAAACCGAATTGGGTATCCGGCCGAAAAGCTGGATCGAAGAACTCAAGCGGGTTATTTAAGCCCTTTATATGGCGGGTCAAGCTCATGCTGCGGCGACTCGTCTTAGCGCAGCTGCAATCCCGGTTAAAACAGGTTTGCGGACAGTCGTTTTAGTAAAATAACGGGGCTCGCATAAGTTATAAATTGAATGGTGTAAGAAAGGGAATTTGTGTATGTTGGCGCAGTTTCTGAAATGTTAGTCAAGGTGTTAAAACGATGAAAGTTACTATATTTGGCTCGGGTTACGTGGGCCTTGTTACCGGAGCCTGTCTGGCGGAGGTCGGCAATCAGGTGATCTGCATGGACGTCGATCGCGACAAGATCGATCGCCTGAATCGCGGCGACGTTCCGATCTACGAGCCCGGGCTGGATGAGTTGGTCAAGCGTGGCATGGAGCAGGGTCAACTGGAATTTACCACGGAACTCGATAAAGCGGTTGCGCACGGACTGTTTCAGATGATTGCAGTCGGGACGCCGCCCGGTGAGGATGGTTCGGCCGATCTGCAATATGTCCTGGCAGTGGCCGAGTCCATCGGTCGGCACATGAATGAATACAAAATCATCGTCGATAAGTCGACCGTGCCGGTCGGTACCGCGGATCAAGTAAGCGACACAATTAGCCAACAGCTGTCGGAACGCAATTTGTCGCTGGAGTTCGATGTGGTTTCAAACCCCGAATTTCTGAAAGAAGGGGCGGCGATCGAAGATTTCATGAAACCGGACCGAATTGTTATCGGTACCGACAATCCGCGTACCACCGAGTTATTACGCATGCTTTATACCCCGTTCAACCGTAGTCATGACCGGATCATCGCGATGGACGTAGCCTCGGCCGAACTCACCAAGTATGCCGCGAATGCGATGCTGGCGACCAAGATCAGTTTCATGAACGAGATGGCGAATATTGCGGAGCGGGTAGGCGCCGACATCGAACACGTGCGCCAGGGGATCGGTTCGGATCATCGTATCGGTTTCCAATTTATTTACCCCGGCTGCGGCTACGGCGGGTCCTGTTTCCCGAAGGATGTTCAGGCCCTGAGTCGTACCGCACATGCCATCGGTTATGACTCCAAGATCCTGGATGCGGTGGAAGCGACTAACTATAGGCAAAAGGAAATACTGTTTGCCAAGATCAGCAAGTTTTATTCGGATGATCTGGCGGGCAAGACATTCGCGCTCTGGGGCCTGTCTTTCAAACCTCGAACCGACGATATGCGGGAAGCCCCGAGTCGTACCCTGCTAGAGAGTCTGATCGCTGCAGGCGCGAAGGTGCGCGCCTATGATCCGGTAGCGATCGACGAAGCACGTCATCTATATGGAGAAATCACCGGCCTCGATTATTGCGAAACTGCCGACGAAGCCCTACAGGGCGCTAACGCGCTGGCGGTTGTGACGGAATGGAAGAATTTCTGGAGTCCCGATTTCAGCAATCTCGCCGCACAGCTTTCCGACAAGGCGATCTTTGACGGACGCAATCTCTACGAACCCGATACCTTGAAACAATTCGGCTTGAGATATTTTGCGATTGGCCGCGGCGAGCAATTGGCTTGAAACGAGAAATCTACTCCAAAGCCTGTGGGTAAAGCCGATCGCTGCGGTCACGAATAGCCGGAAGAGGACCGCCGCTTTAACGGGATCGAACGCAGGAAATGAGATGCGGGAGGGTGCCGCCAAATTTTTGTAACTAATTAGCGAGGCTTCGCATAAGTCACCCTGACTTAGCAATATTCGGATATATTTGGTGGATTTTGTGGTCAAATGTAAACTTAAACCCTACTATAATTCAGTAACATAGATATAAAAGTTATCAAATGGCTTCAACTAACGACCTTCCGTATTCATTTTGCAAGCGCTATGGCGTGATAGCGGCGTTATCGCCGGTGTCGGGCAAGCTCAAGCTGACGCTTAAAAAAGGGGCGCCGGCGGCGGCGGTTTGCGAGGCACAGCGTTTGCTCGGGATGATCGACGAAATCGAGGTCGAGTCCGATCTCGAATTCAATCGGCTGCTGAGCCAACACTTCGAGAACAATCGCGAAACCTCGTTTATCGAGGCCGAGAAAATTGGCGGCGAGCTTAATCTGGATGAGGTGGCTCGTGAACTTTCCGAACCCGAGGATTTGCTCGAAAGCGACGATGACGCACCGATAATACGGCTCATCAACGCCTTGATTACCGAGGCAATCAAGGAAAACGCGTCGGATATTCATGTCGAGCCGTTCGAGTCGAGGCTCTCGATCCGGTTCCGTGTCGACGGCGTGTTGCGCGAAGTACTCGAGCCGCCGCGCCAGATAGCTAGTCTGCTGGTGTCGCGCATCAAGGTCATGGCGCAGCTCGATATCGCTGAAAAACGGTTGCCGCAGGATGGACGCATCGCGCTTAAAGTGGCCAATCGGCCGGTTGATATCCGCGTTTCGACCCTGCCGTCCGGGCATGGCGAGCGCGTGGTGATGCGCTTGCTCGACAAGCAGGCGGGGCGGTTGGATTTGAAACAGCTCGGCATGGGCGACAAGGTCGAAAAGCGGCTGGAAAATATGATCCAGAAACCGCACGGCATAATTCTGGTGACCGGGCCCACCGGTTCGGGCAAGACCACCACGCTGTACGCGATGCTGTCGGTATTGAATGATGCCAGACGCAATATCCTGACGGTCGAGGATCCGGTCGAGTACGATCTCGACGGTATCGGCCAGACGCCGGTTAATACCAAGGTCGATATGACCTTTGCCAAGGGTTTGCGCGCGATTCTGCGCCAAGATCCAGACGTTGTCATGGTCGGGGAAATTCGAGATAACGAAACTGCGCAGATTGCGGTACAGGCGAGTTTAACCGGGCATCTGGTGCTGTCGACGCTGCATACCAATTCGGCGGTGGGTGCGATTACGCGGCTACAGGACATGGGGGTAGAACCTTTTCTGCTGTCGTCGACCTTGCTCGGCGTCATTTCACAGCGACTGGTGCGCAAGCTGTGCGCCGAGTGTAAATCGGTGACACAGCTCGATGTCGAACAGGTGAACGGCTTCGAGATAAGCGGCGATGATGTGATTTACCAGTCGAACGGTTGTCCCGCCTGCTTGCAGACCGGTTTTCGCGGGCGCACCGGTATCTATGAAATGATCGAGATCGACGATTCGCTGTCGACGATGATTCACGACGGCACCAGTCAGACTAAATTGGAACGGTATTGCCGCACCCAGAGTCGAAGTTTGCGTGAAGACGGCATCCGCAAGATGGTGCAGGGTGAGACCACGCTGGACGAGGTTTTGAGGGTTACCCGAGATGGGGGCTAAGCCGCGTCATTCCAGCGCCGGTTGTCATCCCCGCGCGGGAATGGCAGAAATGTCGGGGAAGACGGCGAATCGTGGAATGGCCGGCTTGGTGGGATGACAGGGCATGGCTGCGTTTGAATATCAGGCACTGGATGGCGACGGCAAGACCCAGAAGGGTTTGATCGAGGCCGATACCGCGCGCCAGGCGCGCCAACAGTTGCGCGGCATGAGCTTGATGCCGTTGGAGATTGGCGAGGTTACGGCGCGTGAAGCGAGCGGCGTCGGCAGGGCCAAGCGCGACAAACTAAACGTAGCGACAATATCGTTGATCACCCGCCAACTGGCGACCCTGATCAGTGCCGGGCAGCCGGTCGAATCGGCTTACCATGCGGTATCGCGGCAAACTCCGAAGCAGTCGGCCAAGCACGTATTACTGGCGGTGCGCGCCCGCGTGCTCGAGGGCTTTGCGCTGTCCGACGCCTTGAAAGAGTTCCCGCGTATCTTCGACTCGATGTATTGCGCCTCGGTACACGCCGGCGAACAATCGGGCTTGCTCGATATCGTCATGGAGCGTCTCGCCGATCACATGGAGGCGAAACAGGATTTACAGCGCCGCACCGGGCAGGCGTTGATTTACCCGATTCTGCTGAGCGTGGTCGCGATCGTACTGGTAGCTTTGTTGTTAACCTTCGTGGTCCCCAAGATCGTGCAGGTATTCGAGGGCTTCGATACGGAATTGCCGTTGATGACCACCTGGCTGATCGCCATTTCCGACTTCTTCAAAAACCATGGCGTGGGGTTGATCGTTGGCATGTTCGCGTTGCTGTTGATTTATTCGCAGCTCGTCAAACTGCCCGCATTTCGCGCCATGCGCGACCGCATATATCTCAGGACGCCTTTTATTTCCTATCTGGTACGCTTGTCGAACACTTCGCGTTTCACCCGCACCATGAGTATTCTCGTTTCGAGCGGAGTCACCGCCCTCGACGCAATGCATATTTCGACCGAGGTCATCAATAATCAGCCGATTAAGGCGGCGGTATTGAAAGCGGCGAACCGGGTGCGCGAAGGTGAGCTTGTTTCGGTTTCGCTCGATAATACGACCTATTTCAGTCCCCTGGTGGTGCAACTGGTGCAAAACGGCGAAGCCAGCGGCAAGCTTGGCGACATGCTGGAGCGCGCGGCGCGCGCCGAGGAAAATGAGTTTGCCGGCGTGACTGCGCTTTTCATCGGGCTATTCGAGCCGGCGATGATCTTGTTGATGGGGCTCGTGGTGTTGTTTATCGTGGTTGCGATCCTGATCCCGATTTTCGATATGAACGAACTGGTGTAGCCGTGTGGCGGCGCATCAGGAATTCCCCGGATTGGCATTACCTTGCGGTCATCTTGCCATTGATGATCCTGCTGCAGGTGATCGGCCCCGAATACTTTCGTTTCGAACGCGACTGGATGGCAAGCGGTGAAATCTGGCGGCTAATCAGCGCGCACTGGGTGCATGTCGGCTGGATGCATCTGCTACTCAACGGCTTGGGGCTCGTGATCTGCGTTATTCTGACTACGCCGGGGTGGCCGTTTAAACGTTGGGTGATTACTTCACTGCTAATGGGACTCGGTATTTCGCTATTGGTGACATTCTATAACCCGGAAATTAAAGATTACGCCGGGCATTCAGGGGTATTGTATGGGCTCTATGTGCTCGGCGGGGGTATCGTTGTTCGCGCGCGATCGACTAATCGCGATCTTGGTAATCGCCGCCATCGTGATCAAGATATTGCTGGAACAGTTTGCCCCTTTCGATTTCACCACCGGCGATTTGATCGGCGCGCATGTGATCGTCGACGCCCACCTCTACGGCTTGCTGACGTCGATTGCAATTGCGCTGATATGGTCTAGGTATACAATGAACCATGATCCAAGCGAACACTCTAACTGACATGACAAAAGTACGTTTAAACCAGGGTTTCACTCTGCTCGAAATCATCGTCGTAGTCGCGATCATCGCGATACTCGCCGCCTATATCGCGCCCAAGGTAGCCGGTCGGGTCGACGATGCCCGCATCAGCAAGGCGAAAAGCGATATCCGCGTGCTCGAATCCTCGCTCGAGCTCTACAAACTCGATAATTTCGTCTACCCGTCCAGCGGTCAGGGTCTCAACGCGCTGGTAACCAAGCCGTCGGGCGAGGGCGGCAAAAACTGGCGCGAAGGCGGTTATATCAAAAAACTCAATAAGGACCCCTGGGGTAATGACTACCAATACGCGTTCCCAGGATCGAACGGCGAATTCGATGTGTTCTCGCTGGGCGCTGACGCGGCAGTCGGAGGCGAAAATGATGCGGCCGATATCGGCAACTGGAATCTCGATTCGTAAACTCGAATTGCGGCGCGGCTCGAAACAGGAGGGGTTCACTCTGTGGGAATTGCTAATCGTCGTCGCTATCATCGCAATCACGATATCAGTGGTACGGCTGGCGCCGGGATTAAGCGATGATACCCGAGATCTGAAACGCGTCGGCAAGGATCTCGGCAAACTGTTCCGCCTGCTGAGCCAGGAGGCGGTATTCGAAAGCCGCGACTACGCGATCTCGGTGAACGAGAGGGGATTCACCGTGCTCGAATTCAGGGAAGACAAGTGGTTGCCGGCCGGCGACTCCTTTTTAAGTCGATTCAAGATGACCGAATACCAGCGTTCGACGCTGATACTCGAAAACCAGGTGATCGATATTTCGGATACCTCCGAACCCGAACCGCACATCTGGATTCTGTCCAGCGGCGAAATGACACCGTTCGAGTGGCGTATCAGCGACCAGGTTTCGAACTCGGGTATCGTGTTGCAGGGTAATCTAATCGGAGGCGTATTGATGACCGGACCGGAGCCCCTAACGTGAATCCAACCAGCCCATCACGCCGATTTTCACCTGCATCGATGCCGCCGGCATCCCGGATTTCGCCACCAATTCGATTTTTACCGTCATACCCGCGTAAGCCGCGGCCCGACACATCGGGATCTGATATCGATTCGCCGTTAAAGGCTTCCATGTCCCGTCACCGCCGCAGGCGCGGATTCACCCTGCTGGAAGTCATGATCGCGTTGTTGGTCATTACGCTCGGGAGCGCAGCGGTGATCAATACTACCACCGAGTCCGGCTGGAAATCGGCACAACTCAAGCAAAAGACCATCGCCAGCTGGGTGGCGCAAAACCAGATTGCGCTGTATCGCGCCAAACGCACCTGGAACAATGCCTCGAGTAAATCGGGTCAGGTCGAGATGGCCAACGCGACCTGGGTCTATCAAATGAAAATATCCGCGACGGACGATCCGGCGTTGCGCCAAATCGACGTCGATGTATTGCTCCAGGGTGAAGACGGCGTCAAAGCCAGCGTTACCGGGTTTATCGGCAAATTATGACTACCTGTCGCAAAGCATTCAGGCAATTAATTCATCCCGATGCGTCGGACCGCCGCGCGGACCTGCGCGGCTTTAGGCTCGTTGCGTCCCGGCGGGCTGCGACGCATCGGGATCTAATATCGATTGGCGACGGCAAGCTGCCGATTTTCGCCATGGAATCCCCAATCTGTGGCGTCGCATGAACAGCTGTAAAGGATTCACGTTGTTCGAAATGGTGATCGCGATCTCGATCTTCGCGGTGATGGGGGTTATTGCTTTCACCAGTCTCGGGATGATGACGCGCAATGGGCAAGCCGTGGCCGACGCCAATAACCGCCTCTCGGATCTGCAATTCGCGGTGGTTTATTTCAGCCGCGACTGGATGCAGGTCTCGCCACGCGGGATTCTCAATCAGTACGGCGACGCGGAAGCAAACGTCACCATCGAAAACGATGTCATCACTTTTACCCGTAGCGGCTGGAAAAACCCACGCGGTTTAGCACGCAGCACGCTGCAACGCGTGCAGTACCGCGTGCTCGACAATCAATTCGTGCGTTTGCACTGGCCCTCGCTCGATCAAGGCATCGGCGAAGAACCAATCCGGGTCGTATTGCTCGACCAGGTCGAGTCGATGGAGGTCGGATTGCAAAATCCGCTCGATAAACTGGTTCGCGTTTGGCCGCCCGATCCGGGTTACGACGACGGCGATCCGATCCTACTGGCGTTCAAGCTCGAACTGCCCGACATGGGTGACGTCATGCGCCTACTGGAGGTACCCAATGGCGTTCTCTAAGCGTCGCAGTCAGCGCGGACTCGCGCTGTTGATCGCATTGATGATCGTCGTAATCGCCACCACCATCGCGGTCAGCATAATTTACGAGGAAAAGTTCACCATCCGCAAGACCGGGCATATTTATGCGATGGATCGTGCCAATGTGCTCACCGTCGGGATGGATGACTATGCCCGCGTTATTCTGCGTGAAGACCAACAGGATTCGACAACCGACAGCCTGGATGAAACCTGGGCCAAAGGTGTTGCAGGGCAACCGTTCGAGGGTGGATATTTCACCGGTTATCTGGAAGACGAGCAGGCTAAATTCAACATCAATTCGATCGCCATTTCAGCCGTCGCGTTAAAAAGATTCGAACGTTTGTGCGATAATCTCGGCGTCGACAAAAAAATAATCCCGGCCTTGATGGATTGGATCGACAAGGATTCCGATATCCGCTACCCGGACGGCATGGAGGAAATCCACGAAAATTATCGCATCGCCAACCGCGAGATAGCGGACATCAGCGAACTGCTGTTATTGCATAACATCGAACCGGAAATGTACGAGAAATTAAAACCGTATATCACTGCTTTGCCGGCGCCTTCCAATTTGAACGTCAATACCATGTCGGGCGTGGTTTTTCAGAGCCTTGGGCCGGGTGGCGAAACCGATAAGTTTACCGAGGAACGCGAAGATGACCCCTACGACAGCGTGGCCGATTTTGTCGATCGCCTGCAGTTTCCGGTCGAAGAAGAGGGGTTGTCGATTGATACCAGGTATTTCCGCGCCTACGGGCAGGTAACATTGGGCGAGCAGGTCTATAATCTGAGTTCGCTTATCTACCGCGACGATAAAGGTAATACCACCGTGCTCAACCGCACCCTGGGAAAATATTAAGATGCGCCTGCTGATTCAATTCACCGACGACGAGCTCGCCGATTTCCGTTGGGCGAATTACGACGAGGTTGCGGGTCGTGCCGAAATCGATTGGCGCTCGGCCGTCGAGAGCGAGTTGGCGGCCGTGGCGTCGCAAAATCCGTATCCGGCCATCATCGTGATCCCGCAGCAGTGTGTTTACCTCGCCCAGGTAGTACTACCGGAAAAAGCCGGCCGTCAGGTGCTCAGCTCTATCGAATATCAAGTCGAAGATCAGCTTGCCCAGGATATCGAGTCGCAGCATTTCGCGCTCGGCGACACCACCGAAAACCCGGTTTCCATAGCGGTCGTTGCACGCACTATCATGGATCGCTGCATGGCGTTGGCGCAGGGACACGGACTGCGTCTGATTCAGGTGATTCCGGAGTTGTTTCTGTGCCCATGGCCGGGCAGGGGCGTTGCCATGGCCGCAGGTCACGACGGATGCCTGCTGCGATACGGTAATTACCGGGGTCTCAAATGCCACCCGCAGGCGCTGCCGGCGATGCTGGATTTGATCGGGCAAGACATCGAGATGGACCAAATTCGTCACTACGCCGGCGAGCTCGAACCTACCCCCGAACTCGAAGCTTACCAATTGGAGCGTCAGGCGCTCGATACGGTGAAACCGGGATTCGTCGATGCACCGCTGATCGATTTGCAACAGCGCGGCTACCAGCTTGCGTCGAAATGGCACGATCTCGCCCGCGCCTGGAAATGGATGGCACTGCTGCTGGCGACGCTGCTCGTGATCGGCGGCTACAACAAGGCCGTCGCTTTACAGGCGCTGGAGCGTGAACTCTCCGACATAAAGCTACAGCAGTATGAATTGCTCGAACCTTATCTACCCGCGGGCACCGCCAGCGATGCCAATTTGAAGAAACTATTGATCGAACGTATGAAGCAATTGCAGGCCGGCCGGCAGGAACAGGGATTCCTGTCGCTGATGCTCGAATTTACCCGCGCCAGGGCAGCCTATCCGGGTATCGAGTTATCCCGTATCGGCTTCCAGGGCCGTCGGCTCAGCTTCGATATCAACAGTAAGCAACTAAACGATATCGAGGCCTTGCTGGAAAGCGTCAAAAAACTGGGTGTCAATGCCAGACTTGAAAATCTGAACATCAAGCCCGAATTAAGCTCGGGACGCCTGGTACTGGTAGGGGGCGGGGATGCTTAGCCTGCTCGAACGTTATACTTTGCGTGAGAAGACGATTGTCGGGCTCGCGCTGGTGGTCGTGATCGTACTGGGGGTGCACGCTTTCGTGGTCGAGCCTTACCAGAAGCGTAGCTCGGCATTGCGCGAACAGATTGCGCAGAAACGTAGCGATCTCGCCTGGATGCGTTCGGCGGTGGCGGGAATGCCGGCTGGAGAAATTAGCGCCGCCGCGCCGAAAATCAGCGGTACGCTGGCAAATTTCATCGATAAGGCGGTGCGCCGCCAGGGTCTGTCCGGGCAATTGTCGCAAATGTCGCCGATTGGCAGTGATGAAATCAGAATGCGTTACAACGCGGTCGATTTCAATCGCCTGGTCAGTTTCATCGCCCAGGTAAACTCGAACGGGCTCGATATCAAGGATATTCGCATTTCAGCGGCCGATAATCCCGGCGTGGTCGATAGCAGCCTGGTGCTCGTGCGTCGCTAGATGAAAAAAATCTGGAAGTACCTGCTGTTTTTTTTACTGTGTTTCGCATTTGCATTGGCGGTTAATTTGCCGATCCGACAGCTGTTAGCGCATATCAAACTGCCCGATACGGTCGCTTTCGGCGGGGTCGAAGGCACCGTTGTTCGCGGTTGGGCGCGGGAAGTCTACATCGAACAGTTCGTGTTGCGCGATGTTAGTTACCGCTTTAAGCCATCCTGCTTGCCGTTGTTGAAACTCTGTTTCCAAATTGAATACGAGCAGGGGGTCGGCCGGGTGGCATACGATCTGCTAAACGGCGACACCGAGATCAGCCAGGCCAGATTCGAGTACCAGGCCGCCGATCTCGCCGTAATTATCCCCAACCTGCTGGTACAGCCCGTGGGATTACTCGAGTTGTTCGTCGATGACATGGCGATTGTCGCTGGCAAACCGGCCGCGCTGAACGGCCGGCTGATCTGGCGTGATCTTGGCGTAGAGGAGGAGGGGACACCGCTCAACCTAGGCGACTATCAAGTCGATTTCAGCGGCGCTTTGCAAAAATACAAATTAAAGTTCAACGATCTCGACGCCAGTCTCGAGGTCGACGGTAAAGGTGACCTCGGATTGGATGGCCGATACGACCTCGATATCAAGATATCTTCCGCCGACGCAATCGAGCCCAGGGTAAAAAGCGCGCTCGATCTGTTCGCTGCCAAGGTCGGTTACAATAATTATCGCTTCGAACAATCCGGGCAGTTGCCGCCGTACATAACCCGTCAATTATTCCAGTAGCCACCAACTTCAATTCATCCCCGCCACCCAATGTCATTGTCGCGGGAATGACGGAAGTTGCGCGGGCTGGCTAGCGGCCGATACCGTAGTAGGTGAATCCCAGCGATTCGATCTGTTCGCGTTGATAAACGTTGCGCCCGTCGACGATAACCGGCGTTTTCATTTGCTTTAGCATCAACTCGAAATCGGGCGACCAGTATTCGGGCCACTCGGTCAGCAATACCAGCGCGTCGACGTTCTTGAGTGCGTCGTACTTGCCGCTGATGATTTCCACATAAGGGTTGTCGTGATACAGGTGGTGCACATTCTCGAGCGCTTCGGGGTCGTGTATGCGCACCTCGGCCTGTTGCGCGACAATGGCGTCGATCACTTTCAGGCTGGGTGCGGAATCGAGCGAAGCCGAGCCGGGTTTGAACGAAGCTCCCCAGACGGCAATCTTGCGGTCATGTAAATCCGCCTTGTAGTGCTGCCACAGTTTGCGAAACGGCAATTCCTTCTGTTTTTCGTTTTCCAGCAGCACGGTGCGCATCAAGGTCGATTCATTCTGCTCAGACAACAGCTGCGCCAGGCTGTCGAGCGTCTGCGGGAAGGTATTGCCGCCAAATCCGCAACCCGGTGCCAGGTGGTGTCTTCCAATGCGCGGGTCCGCTCCCATGCCGCGGCGAATCACATCGATATCGACGTCAAGCTGTTCGCCGAGGTTGGCCAATTCGTTAATATAACCGATGCGCAGCGCGAGCATGCCGATGATTGAAAGCTTGGTGAATTCAGCCTCTTTCGGGCTCATCACGAACAGATTCTCGAGTTGGGTGCTAAAGGGTCGAAACAGCGCCTCGACGGTTAGCTGCGCAGCTTTATCGTCACATCCGATAATCATCGACCTGGGGTTGCGGATACGGTCTAGCGCTTCGCCTTCGGAGATGTTTTCGGCGAAATAGACGACGATCTGTTTTTTGCGCCGGTTCAGCAAGGCCTGCAGTTTATTGCTGGCGCCGACACCGAAATGACTCTGATTGATGATCAGCAGCGGGCCTTCGGCCTTGGCCGCGATCTTGCGGACGATGTCGCAGGCGGCCTCGAATTCACTTGGATTCATACTCAGGACATGGGTTTGAATCCCGATTGCGGTGCGGGTTTGAACAAAGCGCATGCGGCGGTGCTCGAACTCGTCGCTGATCAGGTCGCGCAATCCGGGTTCGTTGCGAATACTGCTACCCATGAGCGTGATCGGGTCCTTGATCTGACTATGGCTGACAAAATATATATCGTTGCCGGTTCTGGCCAGCGCGCCGGCGGTAGCCCAGGCGGTCAGTTCGCTGCCCCAGATCGCAATCTTCATGAATCACGCTCCTGTTGCTCTAAAATCCACTTGAGCAATCCATTGGTCGAGGGGTCGAATTGGCTCGCTTCCTGCTGCTGCGTCAGTGGGTCGATCAAGCTAGTCGCCATTTGTTTGCCGAGTTCGACACCCCACTGATCGAAGGGATTAATATTCCAGATCACCGATTGCGTAAACACCTTGTGCTCATAGAGCGCAATTAATTGGCCGAAACTATAGGGGGTGAGTTGGTCGAGCAATATCGTCGAGCTGGGTTGATTGCCGCGGTAGCGTTTGAAAAAAGGTGCTTTTTCGTCGGCATCGACGACGCTGTCGCCAAGCGCCAGAATGCGGGATTGCGCCAGGCAGTTGGCGAGCGTCAGTCGGTGTTGTTGCTGCAGTTCGGCATTGCCGCTGTCTTGGTAGCGCCTTGCGGCCACCACGAAATCGCACATCACCGACTCGGTACCCTGGTGCAGTAACTGGTAAAACGCATGCTGCGCGTTGGGCCCGATTTCGCCCCACAGTATCGGACAAGTGTTGTAATCGATCGCCTCGCCGTCGCGGGTGACGTTCTTGCCATTGCTCTCCATTTCGAGCTGTTCGAGATAACTCGGCAGGTGGCTTAGGCGCCCATCATAAGGCAGGATCGCATGGGCGCGTATGTCGAGAAAATTGATGTTCCAAATTCCGATCATCGCCAGTATCACCGGTAAGTTCTGTTCGAAGCGCTGGCTGCGAAAATGTCGATCCATCGCGTGCGCCCCGGCAAGCATCCGGCGAAATTTCTGCATCCCGATTTCCAGCGCGATCGGCAGGCCGATTGCCGACCACATCGAATAGCGACCGCCGATCCAGTCCCACAGTTCCAGTCGGCTGTTCGGCGGGATACCCCAGGCCGCCATCTTATCGGGATCGGCCGAAATGCCGATGAAATGCCGTCGATACAACACTTCGTCATCGGCACCGCTGGCCTGGCGCAGCCATTGCAGTGCGGTATTTGCGTTCGACAGGGTATCGATGGTGGTAAAGGATTTTGACGAAATGATAAACAGCGTGGTCGTCGGATTCAGCGAATCGAGCCGGTAGGCGATCTGGCTGCCGTCCATGGTCGAAACAAAAAACATTCTGAGTCGACGCGCACCCGGCGCCCGATCGTCGGAAAGCGCCTTGGCTGCCATGTAAGGGCCGAGATCCGAGCCGCCGACGCCGATATTGACGATGGTGTCGATCGGCATCCCTGAAAAGCCACGCCATTGCCCGGCGTGGATACGCGCCACGATCTGTTCCATCCGCTCGAGCGTCTCTTGGATACCGTCGACGATATTGATACCGTTTAACGAAAGCTTACTGTCCTCGGGCGACCGCAGCGCCGTATGCAGAGCGGGGCGGTTTTCCGAGCTGTTGATCGCGTCGCCGCTAAAGAGTTTGTCGATCCAGGAATTTAGATCGCATTCGCGTGCCAGCCGACACAATAGCTCGATGGTCTTGCGGTTGACGCGTTGCTTGGAAAAATCGAAAAGCAGGTTACCCTGCCGCAGGCTGAATGTTTTGTGGCGTTGGTTATCGTCGGCAAGCAGTTCGCTCAAGTGCAAGTTGCCGTTCGCGAGTGCGTGTTTGCACAATTCCTGCCAGCTAGCTTTATCGGTCAGGGCCATCGACTAAAACGCCTGTTGTCTGAGCCAGGACGCGAGCCCGGCGCCGATTTCGGGGTGTTCGAGCCCGTATTTGATATTGGCGATCAGGTACCCGAGCTTACTGCCGCAGTCGTAGGTGCGTCCCTGCATGCTACTGGCCTGGACCGGCGACTCGGCAATCAAGGCATTGATCGCGTCGGTGAGCTGGATCTCACCCCCGGCACCGGGACTGGTTTGTTTTAGCAGCGTCATGGTGCGAGCCGGCAATACGTAACGTCCGATAATCGACTGGTTGGACGGTGCCGATCCCAGGGCTGGTTTTTCCACCATTGCGAGCACGTCATGGCTTTCGCCGGGATGAAACTCGATACCGCCACAATCGACGATACCGTAACTGCTGACTTGCTCGTCGGGCACCGCTTCAACCATGATTTGCGCGGCCTGGTTGCGCTTGAATGCGGTGACGATGTTTCTGAGGTCCTGCGCGTGATCGCCGTCGGGATGGAAGATCAAAACGTCGGGTAGGCTCACCGCGAAATCGTCGTCGCCTACCAGCGGCGCGGCGCATAGTACCGCATGACCCAATCCCAACGGTTCGTCCTGAAATACAGTGGCGATGGTCACGTCGGCCGGCAGGATGTCGCGCACCGATTCGAGCTCGGTGTTTTTACCCTTGGCTTCGAGCGCGGCTTCAAGTTCGGCCTGCCGTTCAAAGTGTTTTTCGATCGATTGCTTGCTCGGACGAGTCACCAAGATGATTTCGCCGAATCCCGCGGCCACCGCTTCTTCGATTACATACTGGATCACCGGCTTGTCGACCACGGTCAGCATTTCTTTCGGTATGACTTTGCTCGCAGGCAAAACACGGGTGCCGAGACCCGCTACCGGAATGACAATTTTTGTCAGTTCAGCCATATGTTAGCCAACATTCTTCGAGTTGATTCTAGGATGGGACGCTATTCTAAAGATTATAGTCGAGAAGCACTAGTCCGAATACGATCTTGAGTATTTGCGGTTTCAATCTAAAAACACTGGGCAAAATGTCGTCACCGCCGGCACAGGTGATATTCATTCCAATATCAGCGGGGATTATCCGTAGCTGACAATATCGGCAACCTAAAAAATGTTACGCAATATCAGTGTTCGGTCCGCGCCAAACATGCCGGCAACTGGAAAGAAGAGGATAAATACTCGGCGAAGGGCCGCAGTTTCTACTTCCGCAAATCCCGCGGCAAGTGCGTCAGCACCGACACTTCCGGCGGGCGGTTAACGTCGTACTCCGTTGTCGGAATAGCGGCGCATCCCAAAGCGAGATACGGCGACGTGTTAAACGCCGCCGTACCGATACTCAACTAACTGCCAATATATTTGTACAGTCTTGTTTAAACGTTAATTCAGATCAAAGCGATCGAGAGTCATCACTTTGCTCCAGGCAGCAACGAAGTCATTTACAAATTGCTCGTTGCCATCTTTAGAGGCATAGGCTTCTGCAACCGCACGCAATTCGGCGTTCGATCCAAAAATAATATCCACCGGCGTGGCGGTCCATTTAACCTTATTAGTAGCACGGTCTCTTCCCTCGAAAATGCCTGCGGCCGAGGTGTGTTTCGTCCATTTTGTGCGCATGTCGAGCAGGTTCACAAAGAAGTCATTGTTCAAGATTCCCGGTTTATCGGTAAATACCCCATGTTTAGTCTCTCCGGCATTGGCATCGAGAGCACGCAGCCCACCAACCAGTGCCGTCATTTCCGACACGGTGAGGCTTAACAGATCAGCCTTTTCCACCAGCATCTTTGCTGGTGAGCCATAGCTATTGTCGCTGTAGTAGTTACGGAAAGCATCTGCGGTCGGTTCGAGTACGGCAATCGAATTTACATCGGTCTGTTTTTGTGAGGCATCAGTGCGCCCCGGCTTAAAAGGAACTTCGACGCTGTATCCACCCTTCTTGGCGGCTTGTTCGACAGCCGCCGCGCCGCCCAGAACGATTACATCGGCCAGCGAGATCTTCTTGCCACCCGACAGCGACTTGTTAAAGTCATTTTGAATCTTGGTCAGAGACTTCAACACCTTTGCCAATTCTACGGGATTGTTTGCTTCCCAATCTTTTTGAGGAGCAAGGCGAATTCGCGCGCCGTTGGCACCACCGCGCATATCGGAAGCACGGAAGCTAGAGGCCGATGCCCAGGCAGTTCTGACCAGTTCAGGCACGGTCAATCCGGATTTCAAAATCCTTGCTTTCAGTTTGGCGGCATCCCGATGGTTAATTAACTCATGATCCACAGTCGGGACCGGATCTTGCCAAATAAATTCTTCCTTTGGAATTTCACTACCCACATAGCGAGTACGTGGACCGAGATCGCGATGTGTCAGTTTGAACCAGGCCTTGGCAAATGCGAGATCAAATTCTTTTGGATTTTTTAGAAAACGCTCGGAAATTTTTCGAAAACCGGGATCTTTCTTAAGCGCCAAGTCCGTTGTGAACATGATCGGAGCATGTCGTTTTTTGGGGTCGTGAGCATCCGGTACCAGACTAGCCGCAGATTCATCCGTTGGGATCCATTGCGTTGCACCGGCAGGGCTCTTGGTTTTTACCCACTCGAATCGAAACAGATTGTCGAGGTAGAGAATAGACCATACGGTGGGTGTCGAGGTCCAGGCACCTTCCAGCCCACTGGTCACCGTGTCGGCAGCTTTGCCGCTGCCACACTTGTTTACCCAGCCCAGGCCTTGCTCTTCGATAGCGGCGGCGGCGGGTTCCGGGCCCACACAGTCGGCCGACCTGGCGCCATGGGCTTTACCCAGGGTGTGTCCGCCAGCGACAAGTGCCACGATCTCTTCATCGTTCATTGCCATACGGCCAAAGGATTCACGTGACATGGTCCAATAGATTGATACCACCCAGTTAAGAGATAATGAAACTTAACTGAGGTAACGATTAATGACAACGAGAAAGAAATATTCGAAAGAATTCAAACTGGACGCAGTCAGTCTG
>Ga0126332_10000158_pt1 | contig 27821 bp, 22 predicted proteins | sample InaspJWI42metaG_FD_94482 | JGI IMG/M metagenome (GOLD analysis project Ga0126332, IMG submission 94482) | Marine gutless worms symbiont microbial communities from Oahu, Hawaii - Inanidrilus sp. 2 OAHU.JWI-42 metaG | ecosystem: Host-associated > Annelida > Digestive system > Unclassified...
CCGGGTGCTTCTGCTGCAGGTTTCCAGTGTAGTTGGCACCTGAAATCGGGATTTGCATTTTTGGACGTTGATCGTCGTTGCCGGCGCTTTCCCATTTGTCCAGCGCCACCGGGTATCCGGCGGCCGCCAGGCTGCAGAGAGCGTCTGCCAGATCCAGAATGCCGAAGCGTTTGCCGCCGGAGCTGTCCACGGCAATTGCGTGAATTTCTTTACCCCTCAGAATGGAAGTGATCAGGCCGGACAGAATGCTTTTGGGACCGACCTCTATGAATGTTCGCACACCGGATCGGTAAAGGTTTTCAATTTCACCGGCAAAATCCACCGGGTATAGTAAATGATCGGCAAGCATCTCGACCGCTCTATCCGTGTCAGCCGGATAGGGTTCGGCGGTGGTGTTGGAAAAAACCGGAATTTGGGCGGGGGTAAAACCAATCTGCTTTAAGACATCGGCAAAGGGCGCTCTGACATCTTGCACCAGCCGACTGTGAAAGGCAGCTGAAACCGGCAGCCTGACGGAGGTCAATTTTTGCTTGTGAAAGCATTTTTCCGCCGCGGCAATCGCTGCCTGGCTGCCGGAGACAACGCCCTGTTCGGGGCTGTTTCTGTTGGCCAGCACAACGTCCAGTCGATGTTTTTTTATAAGGTTGGCGATGTCGTCCAGCGGTGCTTTCACCGCCAGCATACCGCCGCTTTTCGAACCTCTCCGGCCGCCTGATGCTGCCATCAATCGGCCGCGGCTGACGGCCAGCTTGAAAAAAGCATTTTCATCCAGCCATCCGGCAGCATGCAGCGCGGTGAGTTCTCCAAAACTATGGCCGCCGGTGGCGTTCGGTGTGACGCCGAAATTTGCAAGAATTTTTAACATGGCCCGGCTCACGGCACCAATGGCCGGCTGGGCGATTTCCGTGCTGCGCAGCTTTTCAGCCTGGATCTGTTCATCTTCTGCGGATTTCGGCGGCAAAGGATAGATATATTCGCTCAACCGCTCGTTCTGGCCGAAGGCGATATCGGCGGTTGCAACCGATCTGAATGCCTCCGGAAAGCAGCACACGAGATCACGCCCCATTCCCGGATACTGACATCCCTGGCCGGGAAAAAGAAAGGCTATATCACCAGGATGCCTTCCTGTACCGAAATGCAGTCCTTTTTGATTTTCAAACCGGTCATCCGGTTCTTTTTGCATTACCGCCAGCCACTGGCGCAAACGGTCGGCTGCTTGACCGGAATTGATTTGCTGATGATCGAATATCGCCAGCAGCCGGTATGGATCCTGATGCGAGAATTCACGTCTGGTTTGGGCTGCTGCGGCTGAAAACGCATTGCTTGCCTTGCCGCTGGCGACCTTGCCCTGGAACTGTTGCAGTTTTGATTGCAGTTTGATTTTTGAAGCGGCGGACAGCGCGACAATTTCAACCGATCCGTCCCAGGCGATTTTATTTTTTTCCGGTTGATACTCTTCCAGTACGACATGAAAATTACTGCCGCCGAATCCAAACGAGCTCACGCCGGAACGGCGTACCTGTCCGTCACCGGTAAACCACGGACGGGTGCGGGTATTTATGTAAAAAGGGCTGTCGACGATGCCGAGTTTCGGGTCCGGTTCGTCCACTTTCAGGGTCGGGGGCAGTATCTTGTGGTGCAGGGACAAGGCGGTCTTGATCAGACCCGCGGCACCGGCCGCCGCTTTGGTATGGCCGATCATGGATTTAACCGAACCCAATGCGCACTTGTAACCGTTGCGGTTTTCGTTTTCGAATACCTGGCACAGTGCATTAAATTCGACTCTATCGCCGACCGTCGTTCCTGTGCCGTGCGCTTCAAGGAGTCCGACGGTTAACGGATCTACACCGGCTTTCTGATAGGCCATCCGCAAAGCTTTTGCCTGGCCTTCCGCCCTGGGCGCATAAATACTCTGGGATTTGCCGTCGCTGGATGATCCTATGCCGCGAATGACAGCATAAATCCGGTCGCCGTCTGTTTCGGCATCTTTCAGTCGTTTAAAAATTAGAATGCCGATACCTTCTCCGATAACAGTGCCGTCGGCATCTTTCGAAAATGGTCGGGCGTCTCCGGTAGGAGATAGAATGTGGGTTTTGGAGAAGCACATGTGCATAAATATGTCATTTAAGGTATCCACACCACCGGTGACCACCATATTGCTGCGGCCGGCATAAAGCTCGAGCAGCGCAAGATGGATGGCGCTCATAGAACTGGCACAGGCAGCGTCCACCACACAATTTGTCCCCCCCAGGTCAAGCCGGTTGCAGATCCGACCGGCAACGACGTTGCCCAGAAGACCCGGAAAAGAGTTTTCCTGCCATGGAACATACGACCGCGATATCCGGGTCATGACATTTTCGGTGACGTCCGCAGAAACACCGGCCGCTTCCAGCGCGCGGCGCCATTTTGGAAAACCGAGTCGCGAACTCAGGGGAATGACCAATTCCTGGGTACCGGTAACGCCGAGGATAACGCTGGTGCGGTCGCGATCGAACGGCTTGCCACTGTCGTAACCCGCATCCTTCAGTGCCAATTTGGCCGCCACCAGACCGAGCAGCTGAGACGTATCCGTAGCTTCAAGGGTATTGGGCGGGATACCGAATTCGGTCGGATCGAACATGATCGGCGCAAGGAATCCGCCCCGCTTGCAATAGGTATGGTCGGTTCTTGTGGCATCATCGTCAAAATAATCTTCCGGTGACCAATGGGTTGACGGTACTTCCGCGATGGCATCCTCACCGTGAAAGATCAGACGCCAGTAGTCTTTCAGACCGGAAGATTTCGGGAAAAAACATCCCATTCCGATAATGGCAACAGGTATATCCTGTTTGTTTTCAATTGCTTGTCGTTTCACTGCCATAATCCCTCAAATCAGTTGCGATAATCGTCTTGTTTCCATCAACGGCATTTTGACGGTCGACGTCGAAGCCTTGCACAGCGTCAAGGTCAGTCGCAGCCCGCAAAACTCTGCATATACTGTGCCAATTCCTCAATTTGATTACGGATGATTGCTTTACTCGGAGGCCATGCCTAATTCAATTTCGTTTTGAACAAGTGCCGCTGTATATCCATTCGATAAGATGATTAATTTGTCTATATAATGCATTACAAAAAAAATTGCAAGTCATTGACGTGAATGATATTAGTTGATATATTGATTTAACAAGTTCATAAGAGGGGAACAATGATACGTTTTTTCAAAAACCGGGAATTATCTCAAAAACTGGGCGTCAACCTTGCCCGTTGGAAACGCTGGTCGCGTGAATTTTTACCCCCCGACCCGCTGGGTGGGCTGCAATCCGGTGTTGCGCGCCACTACAGCATTGATGATGCCCTCACCGTTTATCTGGGAGGGCACCTGGTTGCCAATCTCAAGTTCAGCATACCCGAAGCCCGATGCGTTCTGGAGGATCTCCGCTCCTGGTTTGGTGCGACGGGCGTTTATCTGAATGGCCAGCTGCCGGAAAAAATGGATGACACAATTCCGCTGCCGGTAATAGATTACATCTTCTTTATCAGCCGCAAAATGGAAAAACCCGATATTGCGTCCGGTTTCCGTTATTCTATTAGAGCGATTGTTTCCCGCCGAACCGTCAGAGAAAAGGGGGTGCCGATTGAAGAAGAGCGCTTTTTCGAGCGCTGGCTGGATAACGGAAACGAAGATCAACTGCAGCATGACATGCTGAGTCTGAAGATGCTAAACATTGCCGAAATTCTGTCCCGGTTTGCCTCAAAATTGAGCCTCCCGGCCAACCTGTTTCCGCTCCTGAAAAATAGATCGATTTGAGATGAGCGGCACTGCTTTGGCAAGTTGTATTATTAATATACCAAGTATAAAGTTTTTATATTGACCGGGCTTGTCGCGTCCTAACCCTGGCGAAGACGGGTTAATCATCGCGTGCATCCAGCAGTTGCTCGAGTTCGTGAAGCGGAAGCGGCTTGAAAATTCCCGCATCAGGTGGTACAAGGGTGTTCTGGCTGCGAAGCCAGTTGAAACGGGTGACAATCGAAGCGCCGAGCAGCAAGTTCAGGGCCACTGTTACCGTTTTTCGATTTTCAGGCATTGCCAGAAAGGAACCCGTTGTCCATTCGTTAAAAGCCCCCATGGCGGGCCCACACCAGATTTGATAGTCGATTCTGCGTGTCGGTTCACCCGTGTTGGCCCAGTTGGAAGAGCGGCCGAGATAAGATCTGAAGACAAGTGCCATCTTGTGTTTCGGGTCCTTTTCAGCCCTCTGTATCTGCTGCGGATCCCTTGTGCGAAAAAAGGCTTTGGTCTGCTTCCATTCTTCTTCGAAGGACTGTCGGAAAAAATCACGTTCCAGAACAGTTTTTTCCTTATCCGGGATCTCATCCAGGTTGGTATAATGGCCGTAGAGGTCATACAGCCGCATCGCCCGGAATGGAAACATGGTACCGCGCTTTAGCACTTGAACCTTGACGCCCATTTCGAACATATCCGCCGCCGGTGCCATTGTAACATCGGCCTGGCTGGCTTCTGCCAGCATCCGGCGCACCGCCTCGCAAGTGCCGGCTTCGACACAGGCTTGATTGACCGAACCGGTCAGGATATAGCCGGCACCCAGAGCAAAAGCCGCAGCCGCTGAACCGGGGGTGGCAATGCCGCCGCCCAATCCCACGCACAGCGGCATGTCGTAATGATATTTTTCAACCATTGCATCACGCAGGGCGAGTATGGTCGGCAGCAGTGCAATAGCGGGTTGATTGTCCGTGTGACCACCGGAGTCGGCTTCGGCCGTCATGGTGTCGGCCAATGGAATCGTTTTCGCCAGCGCCGCCTGGTCGGGCGTTATCAAACGGCGATCCAGCAGTTGGCTTAAGAATTTATCCGGTGGCGGTGCAAAAAATTTTCGGGCAACCTCTATTCTCGATATCTTGGCAATGATCCTGTTGGGGCAGATCGTGCAGCCTTTTTCATCGCGGTGGATATCCTTGATGCGGTAGTATACCAGGGGAAGCGTCAGGTCCAGATAGGCCGATGCACTGATAAGACGTACCTCGCGCTTCAAGTAAAGATCTACGGTTGCGGCCTCGAGATCCGGCTCGTTGGGACTGTGGATGAGGTTAAATCCGTACGTAAATCCTATCAACTGCTGCTGCAGCCGGACAATTGCCTGCTCGATTTCATCGGGGGACAGCCCGGCGGCACCAAAGAAGCCCAGCATGCCGGCGCGACCGGCTTCTGCGACCATTTCCACCGACGCAATACCGTTTGCCATGGCGCCGACCACATACGGATAGCGCAGATTGTGAGTCTGTTTGAAGAATGGATCACCGAGATTTTCCGGGTGCAGCGGGGGGACATAGGCCAGGAGCGGGTGCTGTTGCGAGTCGAATTTGGAAGTTTCCGGCTTTATTAAACCGATGGTTGCCGTACCACCCCGGCCGACACCCGGACTGTCGCTCATGTCCAGCAGACAGACCGGGTCAGACACGCACTGGATGGCTTTCTGGATCGTGTGAAGGCCGATTTGCGGCGGAAAATCGCCTTCCGTCCACAAGCCGATAGGGTTGGTATGATGACGTATAGATGGCTGCATTTCGTTTTTATACCTTAACTATCTATCCGCTGCTTTGGTGGGGATATCTTTCTCGTCTGTTTTTTTCGTCCTGCCGCAGGATATCCCTTGCCTTATCACAAATGATTCACTGGTTACATTTATGCCGCACAGTGTTGTTTTTAAAAGACGAACGTCGAACATCGAACATCCAACGTCAAATGAAAGCTAAAAATCCAATAGCGAACATTCAACACCTATTTCTTTTCCTATTCAAAATTCAATGTTCGATGTTCATCTTTTTCTGTAAATCTTCCCTAAATATTTGACGATGGAGCTTGGTTTTTATAAAAGGCTCCTCATTTAGACGAAAAAATGCTGCATGTCAAGATTATCTGTTATCCCCGGGGGTGAAATTTTTGATGCATATTTTTCAGATGATCTCGGGCAACATGGGTATATATTTGGGTGGTGGCAATATCGACGTGTCCCAGCATAATCTGAACCGCACGCAAATCAGCACCACCTTCCAGAAGGTGACTGGCAAAGGAATGGCGCAAACTGTGCGGTGTGATTTTTCTTTTAAGTTCGGCTTGCAAAGCATAGCGTTTAAGCAATTTCCAGAATCCCTGGCGGGTCATAGGTTTTCCGGCTCTGGCCACGAACAGGTACGGGCTGGCGATATTCTTTAAAAGTGTGCCCCTGGCGGATTTAAGGTAATGTTCAATTTTGTGCTTTGCGTGCAGCCCGATGGGCACCACGCGTTCCTTGGAACCTTTTCCAAAAACGCGAACATAACCGGCCTCAAGATTGATATCCCGCAGTTTAAGGTTCACCAGTTCCGATACGCGCAGACCGGCTGCATACAACAGCTCGAGCATGGCGCCGTCGCGAACACCCTTGGGCTTTTCGCTGTCGGGTGCATCCAGAAGAAGTTTGATCTCTTCAAATGACAGTACTTCCGGCAGTTTGAGACCGGTTTTGGGCAGGTCGACCAATCTGGCGGGATCATGCCGCAGGACTTTTTCCTGAACCAGAAAGCGGTATAAGCCCCGGATGGTCACCAGATGCCTGGCACGTGAGCGAGCCGTTAAACCGGCGTTGCGCATGGCGATCAGGTATTTGAGTATTATTGGGGTGTCGTCGTCCGATACATTGTTAATCTGATGTTGTTCAAGGAAATCAACAAACCGGCTTAGATCAAGGCTGTAAGCTTCGATTGTTTTCGAAGATAATCCTTTTTCTACTAGAAGATAATTTAAGTATTGATCAATAAAAGTGTCGAGTGAATCCAACGCAAATCCCGCTGCTTTCTTAAGTTATACCTGAATCTTCATGCAAGATTCAGGTGATAATTAGCCGGATCAATACGGTTCAGTACTTCAGCGCCGTCATCACGTACGACGACCATGTTTTCCAGCCGCACGCCGCCCCAATCCGGTAGATAAATGCCGGGTTCGACCGTGGTTACCATACCGGGTTCGAGCCGGAGATCTTTCAGGGGGCTCAGACGCGGGGATTCATGGATCGCAAGACCGGCGCCGTGTCCCAGACCGTGACCGAACTTTCCACCGAATCCTTTTTCTTCGATGAAATCTCTGGCGATCTTGTCAACCGCTTTTGAACTCATGCCCGGTTTGATGGCATCGATCGCCAGACGCTGTGCATCAAGAACGGTATGAAAAACCTTTTTGAAAGTACTGTCCGGACTATCGATGACAACCGTACGGGAGATGTCCGAGCAGTAACCGTTTAATCGCGCGCCCCAGTCGAATAGAATCGGCTCGCCTTTTTGAATCACGCGATCACCGGGGATGGCATGGGGCAGGGCGCCGTTGGGACCCGAAGCCACGATAGGGGGAAACGATAATCCTTCAGCGCCGGATTCACGCATCCCTTTTTCCAGCTGCCAGGCGAGCTCTTTTTCCGTCATCCCGGCTCGCAGCTGCTGCATAAATGCACTGAACACCTCTTCAGCAATATGCAGTGCCTGGCGCATCAGATCAACTTCCGGCTCTTCTTTGATGATGCGCAGATTTTCTACAATCTCTTCTACCGCAATCAATTCCGTCGGATAATCTGCCTTTTCGAGTGCTTCAATGATTTTTTGGTATTGCATGCAGGACATGCGGACACTCTCAAATCCGAGTCGATTTGTATTCAATTTTTTCAAAACACCGGGAAGTTCTTTGGTCAGCCCTTCCCGGTAGCAAATGATGTCGTATAGCGGTGCTTCGATGCGGGCTTGAAGCTCATAGCGTGAATCCGTAGCCAGTACCAGTTCCGCTTCGCTGATCAGCAACGCACCGGCTGATTCGTCAAACAGGGTGTCTTCACCCGTAAAGCCGCTTAAATAACGACGATTTTCTCCTACCAGCACCAGCAGTGTATCGATGTCGGTTTCTGAAAGAGATTCCCGCAATCGCTTGATCCGATTTTCGATTGAACTTTTCAAAATAACCACCTCTCATACGGTCTTTAGGTCTAAGGGATATTTTTTTGGCGTTATCAGCAAAAAGGGGTGAGTGCGATTAAATTTTACATTCAAAATAGAATCTTTCAAATCTGCTGTCAACCACGTCTTGAATTGAAAATACGGATGGAAACGCAAATTTTCAGTATACAATTGCATGCGTATCCCTGGAAACTGATCAAATTTGGTGGTATCCTATACCCTGATCGAGCTTTTTGGCTCGATTAGGGTAGTATAGCTGAGTCAATGTTATTCATTGCGTTCTATGTTTTGTTTCGGATTTGAGTTTTGCGATTTGGGATTTATAAAATTTCATTCTGGGAAAAATCATTAAATCGATCATAATTTTGCATATTACATATGGGACACGACACTAGGAAGGTATCGCCCATGAACCGATGTCAAACTGCACTGCGTTCAGCGTTGTTTCTTGTTCCGGTGCTGGCGGTTGTCCTGATGGCGATGCCGGACAGCGCCTGCGCGTTTGATCGGTACAAGCGGGTCGTCAAATACGATAAATACTTTTCAAAGTATTCCAAAAGATATTTTGGGCCCGCTTTCGACTGGCACCATTTCAAAGCCCAAGCCATTGCCGAATCACACCTGGATCCCCAGGCCAAATCCCCCGTCGGGGCAGCAGGCATTATGCAGATCATGCCGCGCACCTACAAGGAAATACTTCGCAAGAACCCGAAAATAAGAGGCAGCCGCATGCAGCCGCGCTGGAATATCGCGGCCGGTATTTACTATGACCGGCAGATCTGGAATTTATGGAAAGCCCCGCGCCCGTTTCGCGATCGTCTTCATTTTATGTTCGGTTCCTATAACGCCGGTAAAGGAAATATACTAAAAGCCCAGAAGATTGCCGAAAAGCGCGGCCTCAATCCCAATATATGGTCGTCCATTGAACCGACCCTGTCGGCGGTTACCGGAAAACGCAGCCGCGAGACGATCGGTTATGTCAAAAAAATTGATAAAATCAAAGGGGTGCTGAAGTAATGGAGATCCAAATCGTCATAATGAATTTTGTTTATGCCGTCCTCGGGGCACTGATCACCATCATTCTTTATGGTCATCGGATATAAGCTGTTCGACGCCCTCACGCCTTTCAACACGTCCGAAGAACTGGCCTCCAAAAACGTCGCCGTCGGCATCGTGGTCGGATCCATATTCATCGGTCTGGGCATCGCCATCGGCCTGGTAATCGGCATGGGGCTCAATTAGGGGTCGGTTGGCCGGTTAGCCCGTTTGCCGGTTGGCCCGCTGGCCCGTTTGCCGGTTGGCCCGTTTGCCCGTTAGCCGGTTTGCCGGTAGGCAAGTTGAGATAAAACGGCCTGATGGATGATAAATGTGACTTCCCGCAGGCCTTGCATGAAGAGGACTGTGCTATTTGAGTGAAGATAAATAAGGGGATGCAACTCTAAACCGGTAGATGTTAATTACATATATTTGGTAAATATAAAGAAGTGCAACAAGATTGGGTATAACCTTTCAGGTGAATACAGCCCATGTAACGGGTAACCGCCCAACGGGCCAACCGGCAAACGGGCAAACGGGCCAACCGGCAAACGGGCCAACCGGCAAACGGGCCAACGGGCAAACCGACCTACAAATTCCCGGCCAGTTTCAACTGGTTTTTTAATATAGTGAATTTGAATACCGGCTGGGTCAGGTCATGGTGTTTTTTATAAAAAGGAAAGTAGACCAACAGGTAGCTTTTGGGGGTGATTTTGATGGTGTTTAACCGGGGATACTGTTTTCTTCTGGGTTTGATAAAATTGGCCAGCGTGATTTTCAGGCTTTCGACCGCTTCTTCCACCGGCAGGGTGACCGGGTAGAGTTCACCTTGGGGCAGCTCGGCTGCCAGAGACTCCCGGGGCTGGGAAAGCGTTATTTTGGTAGCCAGGGGCAGGAAGGTTTGCGGCCGAATCTTGAAGCCCAGGCTCCAGAAATGAAACGGGATGTCCTGCCATTCATCTTTTAAGACTTTGGGAAGATTTGCCGTTTTCACCAGATCCGCAAAAGACGCCAGATCGATTCCGGCAATATCGGCCTTGATGCGCCAGAAGGGCATGTAGATCACTTCTTTCCCGCCCTCGGTGGCCGCCATGTGTTTGAATTTTAATCTTTCTAGGCGGGTTTTACCCGGTTTCCAGGCCGAACTGCAATTTTTACAGAGCAGGACCAGGGCGTCTTTGGCACCGTCCAGATCCCACCCGCAGTTGGGGCACAGCGTCGGCAGAAATTCCAGGCGCCAGTCCGGCCGACCACCAGCGCCTGCGGTCTGCTCGAAATCCGGCGGCAGTGTTTTTGACGTGGGTTCGTTCAATACAGCATCATACAGCTTGTCGGCGGCATAATAAGGGGCATAGATCAGGCTGATGCTTTCACCAATGTGGGCCTGGTGAAAGACCGGTTTCGGCAGGTTGGATTGAAATCTTTCTTCAAAAACTTGCATCACATGGTCGAAGGTTTGGTTCGGGTGCAGAAATATTCCTTCGATTTCCGGGGAGACAAAGCGCAGCTTCTGCGTCTGGCTGCGGAAACCCAGAGAGTGCGGGAAGCAATGCGATGCAAGTGCCTGGTGGCTGACGTCGATGAATGTTTGCCGCACACCGTCGGAAACACAGGAGAACAGCATCCCCTTAAAACGCCAGTAAGGGAGATAGAGCAGGGTTTTGTCCTCCGGCGCCTTGTCGGGCAGCAAATACCGGAAATAGTCCTTCGTATTCAGATAGGACCTCACCCGGCAGAATCCGCAGGTAAAGAGCCGATCGGTTTCGTCCAGCGTCACCGGTGCGCCGCACTGGGGACATTGATGTTCTATTTGTAAATTAAAGCTTTTCACCGCACTGGTTGCAATACAGAGAATCGTCCAGATTTTCAGTCCTGCATTTCGGGCAGTGTTTGGGTTGCGGCTTTTCTGCGGCGGCCTGCCCGCAGCGTGAGCAGAATTTGGCACTGGGGGTCAGATTTTTTCCACAATGGGAACATTGATCAAAGACCAGTTGCTGATGACCGCATTGCGGGCAGAACTTTGCGTCTTCCCCAATCGGATTATGGCATTCCGGACACTGATACGATTGCGGGGCCGTCGGTTTTACACCGGGTTTGGCACCGGCGAAGTACTGGGCGAACATCGCCGGCATCATCAGACCCAGGCCGGTACCCATACCCATTCCGGCACCGGATCCACCCTGCGCTTCCGACGCTTTTTCCATGGCCATGGCAGCCTTCATTTGCATTAGTTTTTCCATATCCTTGAAAACACCCATCCGGCTGCGGTCGTCGATGGCCTCCTGCACTTCAGGCGGGGGGGTGACCGAATTAATATACAAATGCGTCATGCGGATGCCGAAGTGACTGAAATCTTCGACAAGCCGACGGGTGAGTCCTTCGGACAGCTCATCGTATTTTGCGGGTAAATTCAGAACAGAATCGAGTGTTTCGCCCATGTAATCGTTGAAGCGCGAGACAATGACCCGGTTCAGATATTCTTCAATTTCAACCGTGCTGAACATACCTTTGGTCCCGACCATGGTGTTGATAAATAGTGCGGGCTGGACGATCTGAAGATTAAATACACCAAATGCCCGCAGGCGGATCAGACCCAGTTCATCATCTTTAAAAGCCACCGGATCCCGGGTACCCCACTTTAAGTTTGTAAAGATCTTCAGATTGACCAGATACACTTCGGCCCGCAACGGGCTGGATCCGGCCCACGGCAGACTTGCAATTTTGGTCAAAATGGGGATGTTGGCTGTCTTGAGTGTGTGGCGCCCCGGACCGAAGGCACCGACCGCCTTGCCGCGATAGAAAAATATTCCCGCCTGACTTTCTCTGACGGTCAGCTGTGCCCCGTATTTGATTTCTCCGGAACCCTCTTCGGGAATACGGTGAACGAGTTCCTTGCCGGTTTCATCAAACCACTCGATGTTTTCTAAAAAAATAAGATTGTTCGTACCCATGGTTTTATACTCCCGGTGATAGATTTTTGGCGGATATGACACCGTTTAGGTGCATGTATTGGCGGGTTTGAAAAAAGTGTAGGTATCCTAGAATGATATTATCGAATTAAATCCGAAAATCTTTAATCCATCCATCCCACAGAAAAGAACTTTTTATCGGGTTGTCATAGGTTTGCGTCTCTCATTTTCTTTTTTTTCTTCTGCGCAGCTGATATTTTCGAATTGCCCGTTCATGATCTTTAAAGTTGGTGGAAAAATGATGGGTACTGTCTTTTTTGGAAACAAAAAAAAGAAAGTCGGTTTCAGCCGGGTAGAGTGCGGCTTCGATTGCCGCAAGACCGGGGCTGGCGATGGGTCCGGGCGGCAGACCTTTTATTTTGTATGTGTTATACGGCGTCGGTGTTCTCAGGTCCTTGCGGGTCAGGTTGCCGTTAAAGTTTTTCAAACCGTATATTACCGTCGGATCGGTTTCAAGCCGCATGCCCTTGCGCAGCCGGTTGTGAAATACGGAAGAAATAAGCGGGCGCTCGAACGGCGCGCCGGTTTCTTTTTCGATGATGGATGCCAGTGTCAGCATTTGGTGGATTGAGTGGCCGGTCTCGGTGGCGCGTTTTTTCCATTGGTCGGAAAACAAGGAATTCAAGCGCTCCACCATGGCCGTAATTAAATCAGGCGCTGATGCGCCCTTCGGGAAGTAATAGGTGTCCGGGAAAAGATATCCTTCGAAAGTTTCCGCAGGGATGTTCATTTGGCGTACAAAAATCGGGTCCGTGGCGGCCTTCAGGAATTCCACCTGCGGTACAAATCCGGCCGAGGAAATGATTTCTGCGATTTGTTTTAGATTGTATCCTTCCGGAATGGTGAATTTGTAAAGCCTGACCTTGCCGACAACCATCGTCTCCAGGATCTTGTTCGGAGATAGGTCGGACGACAGCAGATACTCACCGGCCTGGATACGTTTATCAGCACCCTTGATGCGGGCCAGCAATCGAAACCGAAGGGTGCTTTTGATCAACCCCTCCCGGTACAGATATCGGGTGGTTGCTGCAAAACTTTGACCGCGCTTGATGGTTATTAGCTTATTCTGGGATTGTCCGCCTGCTGCGCGATCACTGTAGAAAATGAGATCCAGGTAAATACCGAAAAAGATCAAAATGACAAGCAACACTGCTGTGGAAGTTATGGCAAGTACTTTATTTTTGTTCAAATCCGCTCCCCGCTAAGTTGATTTCGACTCGATTTTTCTTATTTTAGGGCCCACGGATGCCGTCATGGGTAAAAGCCGGTTGCGGTAAATATTTTCAGCGAATTCAGACAAGTCAACTGCTCCGCTCACTAAAAAAATGGCCCGCCGGAGCGGGATTCTTACCTATATGATATTTTAATCACAAACTTTTGTCAAAGGTCTATTGTGTCTTTGGGCCTTTTTCGGTAGGATCTACCTGCTAAAACAGCGGTAGCAGGGTTGGATTTATGATTGATTATGATTAGTTTTTAAGTTGATATACAAGCGACTACAGGTTAGAGAGGGATAGATGTCGCAATCAAACAGGAGATCAAAATCGTACACAGGGTTCGAACAAGGACCTATTCGACCGCCCAGTGAGGCGTATAGTCTGCTAATCCGCGTGACCAGAAACTGCCCCTGGAATCGCTGCACTTTCTGTCCGGTTTACAAAGGATCGCGTTTTTCCACCCGGCCGGTGGCGCATGTCATAGCCGATATTGATTCGATTTCCGCCGGGATCGAGGCGCTGCGGGAAATAAGCAATGAAACCGGCCGGGTCCATCAGGCAGATTTACAGCGCTTCGCGGACAACACAAAACCGGGAGAGCTTGCGGCGCTCAGCGCTGCATATAACTGGTTTGCCGGCGGCATGCGCTCGGTGTTTCTGCAGGATGCCAACAGCCTGATTATCAAGCCTTCAAACTTGATTGAGATCCTTGAGCATCTGAAAAAACGATTTCCATGGATTGAGCGCATTACATCTTACGCCCGATCGCATACCATTGTGCGGATTAAAAGTGCGGACCTGAAAGCAATGCGTAAAGCCGGTCTGAACCGGATTCATATCGGTCTCGAGTCGGGGTCCGACCAGGTTCTGCAAATGGTTAAAAAGGGCGTTACCAAGGAAATCCATATTCGGGCGGGACGCAAGGTCAGACAGGCCGGAATGGAGCTTTCAGAGTATGTCATGCCGGGCCTCGGCGGAAAAGACCTGTCCCGGGAGCATGCCCTGGAAACCGCTGACGCCTTGAACCGGATCGATCCTGATTTCATCCGCCTGCGGACGCTGGCTATCCCCAACAGTGTCGAACTGCACCATCAATATCAATCCGGGGATTTTAAAAAATGTACCGATGTTGAAATGGCCGAGGAGATCGCCCTATTCATTTCAGGTTTGGATGGTATAAACAGTGTCGTCAAAAGCGACCATATCCTGAACCTGTTTCAGGAAGTTGAAGGCCGCTTGCCGGCGGACAAAAAGCGAATGCTCGACGTTTTGCACTCCTTCCTCGAGATGCCGCCGCAACAGCAGGCCTTGTATCAAGCCGGCCGACGCGTGGGTATTTTTTCGCAACTGCAGGATCTTCAAAACTCCCAGCTCAAGGCCAGGGCTGAAAAAATGTGTGCTGAATTCGGTATCACCGCCGACAACGTCGATGCAGTGATCGATGAGATAATGAAGCGGTTTATCTAACGAGTGCCTGAAAGAAAAGTACAGTTTTTAGTAGGTTGGGTTGAGCTCGGTCGTTAACGTTGGGTTTCTCCGCCTCCGGCGGATCAACCCAACCTACGAAGTTAAGGCATTTACGAAGATATGACCCCAAGGCGCGAAACCCAACGGTTCATTCGGCAGGATTTTCGTTCAACCACCAATTAATTGTAACTACTAGCCTGTTGATCTTGACAGCTGTCATAATTCTCATTATGCAGACACCACTTTAAGGTAACAATCGGAATAAACAAAGGCATGATATCCATTCGCCGGACTTTGCAGGCGGTGATCAAATGTTTCGTCCGGGTGTTGCGCAGCGCTGCGGATGATACGAGGTGACCTTTATGGCGAAACCGAAACTCAAACAACACATCATCAATCGGGAATGGTGCAAAGGTTGCGGCATTTGCGTGGAGTTCTGTCCGAAAAAAGTACTCGAACTGGATGATGCGGAAAAAGCGGTCGCGGCGCGGCTGGAAGATTGCATATGCTGCAAACTGTGTGAGCTCCGGTGCCCGGATCTGGCAATTGATGTGGAAACAGAGTAGGTCATAACAATGAGCAGAAATATAAGATTTGTACAAGGCAATGAGGCCTGTGTTGAAGCCGCAATTTATGCCGGGCTGAGTTTTTTCGCCGGTTATCCTATCACGCCGTCTTCGGAGATTGCCGAACATCTGGCCAGGCGCCTGCCCCAAATCGGCGGCAAGTTCATCCAGATGGAGGATGAAATCGCTTCGCTGTGCGCCATTATCGGTGCTTCTCTGACCGGGCACAAAGTAATGACCGCCACCAGCGGTCCGGGATTCTCATTGATGCAGGAAGCGCTCGGTTATGCGATTATGGCTGAAATACCGTGTGTTATTGTCAACGTTATGCGTGGAGGACCCTCCACCGGGATCCCCACCCACGGCAGTCAGGGCGATATCAATCAGGCGCGCTGGGGAACCCACGGGGATCATTCTATTGTTGCCTTAACCGCTTCCAACCATCAGGAACTTTTCGAAGTCACGGTGAGCGCATTCAATCTGGCCGAAACTTACCGCACACCGGTGGTTCTATTGTTTGACGAAGTGGTTGGCCACATGCGCGAACGCCTCATCATACCTGAAAAGGGTGAACTTCCGCTGGTGGAGAGGCTGAAAACATCCGTCAAAGAGGGCGTGGATTATCATCCCTATCTGCCGCGTGAAGACGGCCGGCTGCCGATGTCGGATTTCGGCGAAGTTCACCGCTATAATGTCACCGGTCTCTATCATGATATGTGGGGATTTCCTTCGAGCGAACCGCGGGTGGTGCACGGCCTGATCCGCCACCTGGTGGATAAGCTGGAAAACCGGGTCAATAAGATCGCCATGTTCAAGGAATATTTCCTCGAGGATGCCGAGTACATCCTGATCTCATATGGATCGGCCGCCCGCTCCGCCTTGCATGTGGTCAAAGACCGCCGGCTCAGGGGGGAACGCCTCGGGTTGCTCGAGCTTCAAACCCTTTGGCCGTTTCCGGCAGATATCGTGCGCAGTAAATGTTCCGACGCCAAAGCCGTGGTAGTGGTTGAGTTAAACATGGGACAGGTTTTGCAGTCGGTGAAAATAGCCGTGGATGATTCCGAAAGGGTTTTTCTGGCTAATCGCATCGACGGCGTATTTATCATGCCTGAAGATATTATGAATATCCTGCGACTGATTCAGGGAAAGGGAGTCTAATCGATGGCGATCAAGGATTATCTTCGAGAGCGATTTCTTCCGCATCTGTGGTGTGCCGGGTGCGGCCACGGCACTGTTCTCAACGGCCTGCTGCGAGCAGTGGAGCAGCTCGGCATGAGTAAAAACGAAATCGTCATGGTTTCCGGGATTGGATGCTCGGCCCGCATTACCGGCTATGTTGATTTTCACACCTTGCATACCATTCACGGCCGCGCCCTGGCCTTTGCCACCGGTGTAAAAATCAGCCGACCCGAACTGAACCTGATCGTTCCGATGGGAGACGGGGACGCGCTGGCCATCGGCGGAAACCACTTCATTCATGCCGCGCGCCGTAATATTGATATTACGGCGATCGTGATGAACAATCGTATCTACGGCATGACCGGTGGTCAATTCTCGCCCCTTTCCGGACCCGATGTCAGTGCGACCACCGCCCCTTATTTAAGTATCGACCCAAGTTTTGACGTTGTGGAACTGTCCAAAGCCGCCGGCGCCACATTCGTGGCGCGCACCACCACCTATCATGTCAAACAGATAGCGGATTTCATCAAACAGGCAATCCTGCACGAGGGCTTTGCAGTAGTGGAGATCCTGAGCCAGTGTCCGACCCACTTCGGTCGGAAAAATAAACAAGGCAGCGCCGTTGATATGATGAATTTGTACAAGAAGGTCACAACCCCGATCGGTTCCAAGGCCAAACAGGAAAACCCGGACCTGATCGAACGGGGCATCTTTGTCCAGGAGGAGAGACCCGAATACTGCAGGGAGTACGAAAAGATTGTCGACAAGGCGATGAAAGGGTAGGTATCATGGAAAGATGCAGAATGGTGTTTTCCGGCTCCGGGGGTCAGGGTGTCATAACCGCTGCGATCATTCTGGCCGAGGCGGCCGTGATTTATGAAAAGGTCAATGCCGTCCAGTCCCAGAGCTACGGGGCTGCAGCCAGGGGCGGCGCCACCCGCAGCGACGTCATCATTTCCGAGTCGGTCATTCATTACCCCAAGGTTATCCAGCCCAATGTACTGGTGTGCCTCACTCAGACCGCTTATAATGCCTACTACCCCATTATCCGCCCCGGAGGACTACTGCTGACCGATACACGTTTTGTAACAACCGAACGAAAAGTCGATGCGCGGCAGGTAGAGCTTCCAATATATCAAACGGTCATAGACCGGATTGGAAAACCGATTGTTTTCAATATCTGCATGTTAGGGGCCGTCGTCAGCCTGACAAAGCTCGTTCGACCGGAATCGATCATGAAGGTCCTGGAAAAACGCATACCGCCCGGGTTTCTTGAAATGAATCAGAAGGCTCTCAACCACGGATTTGAAATGGGAGCCGAGTTGGATAGTTAGGTTTAGCCGGTTTAGCCCGTTGGCCGGTTTGCCCGTTGAGCCCGTTAAGTCGGTTCGCCGGTTTGCCGGTTAGCCCGTTTGCCCGTTGAGTCGGTTGAGTCCGTAGGTCCCGCCGTGGCGGGATTGGCCCGTTTGCCCGTTGAGCCTGTTGGGTTTGTCGAGTTCGGTGGAGTAAAAACCAGATTCCGGATACCGGATTCCGGATGCCGGATAACTCAAGAAAGGAATGCTTCGGTCTGCTCAACCTTAAAATAGACAGAATACCTTCATTTTAGGCATTTTAGTGCATTTTAGGCACTTTAGGCATTTTCTCTACTTCTCACGGCTCTGACATAATAGTATCCGCTAAAATCCTGCCAGGCCACGTATCCCATATCGCTGCTCACATACCATGCAGCCGTGAATGATCGCCGATCGCAGCTCCACAGCCATTTCTGCGTCTGGTCGAATATCGGTTCGATGCAATAATCTTCGCCCTGGGGCACTTCGGTGAGCAGGGTCATCAGCTCATCAATCGTCGGCAGGCGCCAGTCCCGGCATTCGGCAAAATACGTTTCATTAAGCTGTTCGACGTATTTATGGGCCTGGTGCCATGTCACCGGAAATTCCGAACCGAATTGCTGCCAGACAAGCCCGGTGGTACGGTCGGCGATGGTGCCGTTCGGGTGGATGGTAAATTCATTGCGGACATAGCAGGCCGGGCGCCACAGATCGTCTATTGCAAAGACTTTTCTGGCAGCGCGCGGATCAACCTTGATACAGTGCTTGCGGGGTTGCCGATGTTGCGCTTCGGATTCATATTGCGGCTTGGGTGCTGCAGGTTCAGGTAGACTGCAAATTTTCGTCTTTTTTTCTTCCCATGACTGTTGAAGAATTTCCAGGTCCGCCAGCATCAGTTTGGCGCTGGCGTACCGATCCTGACTTCTGGCTGCAAGCGATTTGTCAATAAAATCGTCCCAGGATTCGTCCAGGTCGACATTAAAGCGGTTGACCGGCGAAAGGTCGTCTTCGGGCAATACCCCGGTCAGCATCCGATACAAAGTGGTTCCGACGGCATACAGGTCGGCACTGAAGTCGACGCTGTCAGGATCTTCTTCCTGCTCGGGCGGTGCATACCAGGCGGAGCCGACTTTGAGGCTGGGCGGACCGACGAATTTTTCACCCCTCAATTTTGAAAGACCGAAATCGCATATTTTGATGGTGTCCTGGTCGGTCACCAGAAGATTATATGGTTTGATATCCCGGTGGATCACACCGGCATAATGCAGACAAGCCAATCCCTGCAGCGTTTGTCGGGTGTAGTAAAGTGCCTTTTCGACTTTGATCTGCCGTGACGGTAATTCGGCATGGGAAGATTCGCCGATCATGACCCCGAGATTGTTCACATAATAATCCATCAGATAGTACGGCTTTCCGTCGGATTCACTATAATCCAGGATTTCGACGATATTGGGATGCCGTAGTCTGGCCATAGTAATCGCTTCGGTTTTAAACATTCTGCGGATACTGTCCAACCCCATCAGATCAATCAGCAGTGGATCGGGATCCAGCATTTTAAGGGCGGCGACTTTTCCGATAACCGGGTGTTCGACTTTAAAAATCTTGCCCATGCCGCCGCGGCCAAGAAGGCCCAGTATTTTATATTTGCCGATATACCGCATAATTTGACGTCTCGAAAATTCAACAATTGACTGAAATCATATAGTTTTTAACGGCACTATCCTTTGAGGAATCTGAAACAACAATTTGGAAACAATTGACTCGCAACTCGTAACCCGCAACGCGCAACTCATAACTCGCACCCCGCAACTCGCAGGGGGATACGCTACTATCCCGCCTACCAAAGCCGATCGGCATGCGATCGCGGGAGATTCGCGTCGATGATTTTTTTAGCAACACTGGCGATGTCGTAGGCGACGTATTTAACTTCGATGGCATCGTCGGATGTGTCCCAGATCACGTACTTGGCGTTGTTGTCTCCGTCCCGCGGTTGTCCGACACTGCCGACACTGATGATGTAACGGATATGTTCGGAAAGTTGCAACCGGCGGTCATGCACGATTTCAGCGCCGAGGGTGTGCCCATCGTAGAATATGATATGCAGATCGTGCGTGTGTCCGATAAAACAGAGTCTTTGCTTTATCGCTTCAAAGACCCGGCGCCTGTCGGCCTCCGGAGCTTCAAAATAGTATCGCGTTGCCGAATCCGGCGGAAAACCGTGAACAAGACGGCATTTGTGGGCAATCCTGACAAAATCCAACTGGGAGATATATGCCAGGGAGTTATCTGACAACCAGCCGATGGTTTTAGTCAGCGATTTGCGCGCCATCGGGTTGAACCAGGACAGATGCTCAGGTTCGATGACCGCCCGTTCGTGGTTGCCGAGTATCGAAGGGATGTTGCATTCCTGCAGTGTCTCAATAACGCGATTCGGTTCGGGGCCGTAGCCGATATTGTCACCCAGACAAACGACATCATCGACCCGGGATCGATCAATGTCTTCTAACACCGCCGACAGTGCGTCCCAGTTCCCATGAATATCTGAAATCACTGCAAGCCGCATTTGTTGCTATCCTAATTAAAACAGGTGAAAGTACCAGTAGATTAACTGGGGTCCGAAAAAGATATAGGTGACGGCGCCGATGGCCAGAAACGGACCGAACGGCACTGCTAGCTTCATATTCTGGCGGGTGGCCATCATGACCGACAAGCCGATCAGGGTTCCGGTTGCCGATGCTACGAAGATGGTGAAAAAAACCCCTTTCCAGCCGATCAACGCTCCGATCATCGCCAGCAGCTTGATGTCACCGCCTCCCATTCCCTCTTTTCGGGTCAGCAGGTGATAGATCCAGGCCACCAGAAAAAGACTGCCGCCGCCGACCAGTATGCCGATGAGTGATTCTTTCCAGGTAACTGTGGGCACTGCCAGCGCAGCCAGAAAAAATACGACGATTCCCGGAAGCGACAGTACATCCGGGATGATCCGGTGATCGATATCGATAAAGGTTATCGCCATAAGCACGGCGATAAACGTATAGTACACCGCCGCTTCGATGGAAAGGCCGAACTTGAGAAATACGACAATCGCCAGAAGACCTCCCAGCAGTTCAATCAGCGGATAACGTATGGCGATCTTTGCATGACACCGGCGGCATTTGCCCCTCAACAGTAAGTAGCTCAGGACCGGTATATTGTCATAGAACCGAATCCCGGCGCCGCAGCTGGGGCACCGGGAACCGGGATAGACGATCGACCGAGCGGCCGGTATGCGGTATATGCACACGTTCAAAAAACTGCCCACGCACATGCCGAACACAAAAGCCATAAGCGTCAATTGCCACTGGTAGATGTCCATATCGATAATACAACCAAATTTATTTTCGAATGCGTGAAAAATAAGCTTACTAGGTTAAATGGATTGGTCGAAAAAATCAAGATTGATATTGTAAAAGTGACAAAATGCTTTATAATAATTAACTTATCTATTACAATCGCGGGCTTTCAACCGGTCGCTTTTCTGATTCGATCGGACGGTCCGGCAGCGACAAAAACTGGTCGGAGTGGTTATGGCTGAGACTGATAAAGATGATTTGATTAGCATTCTGGAAGAAGAGGATGTCATTTCGGAAATTCCGCTGACACTTCCCATGATGCCGGTACGCGACATTGTTATTTTTAGCGATATGCTTTTGCCTCTTTTTGTGGGCCGGGATAAATCGGTGCGGGCCGTGGATGAATCCGTGTCCAAAGATAGCTTCCTGTTCCTGGCGACCCAAAAGGATCCGGCGATTGAAAACCCTGAACCGGATGACATATATCGTGTCGGTACCGTCAGTCGGGTGCTGCGTACGCTAAAGCTGCCGGACGGTAGAGTCAAGACCCTTGTTCAGGGAATCACCAAGGCGCGGATTCAACGCTATGTCGCTAAGAAATCCTACTACCGGGTGAGAATCGAAATTGTCGATGAATTTACGGTTGAAGATTTATCGATTGAAACCGAAGCCTTGATGCGCAACGTGCGCGAACACTCCGAAAAAATCCTGACTCTTCGCGGTGAGATGTCCGCGGATGTGACCACCGTACTGGACAGCATCGATGAGCCGGGTAAACTGGCCGATCTGGTGGCGACAAACTTAAAGTTGAAGATTGGCGAAGCCCAGGAATTGCTTGAAATTATCGATCCCGTCCAGCGTCTGGAAAAGGTTAACACTTTCCTTTCGCGTGAAGTCGAACTTTCGACGATGCAGGCGAAAATTCAATCCGAAGTCAAAGACGAAATTTTCAAAAATCAGCGGGATTATTTTTTAAGGGAGCAGGTCAGGGCGATCCACAAGGAACTGGGAGAGCAGGATGACAAGATTCAGGAGATAGAAGAATACCGCAAAAAAATAAAACGGGCCAAAATGTCCAAGGAGGCGGAAAAAGAAGCTACCAAACAATTAAGGCGTCTTGACCAAATGCATCCGGACTCGGCAGAGTCCGCCGTGGTGCGTACCTATTTGGACTGGTTGGTCGAAATGCCCTGGAGCAGAACCACCCGGGACACCATCGATATCAAAACCGCCAAAAGCGCTCTGGACACCGATCACTACGGGTTGGAAAAAGTAAAAGATCGCATCCTGGAATATTTGAGCGTGCGTAAATTGAATGCGAAAATGAAAGGTCCGATTCTATGCTTTGTCGGTCCGCCCGGAGTGGGCAAAACCTCTCTGGGGCAGGCTATCGCGCGCGCGCTGAATCGTAAATTTATCCGCATCTCCCTGGGCGGGATCCGCGATGAAGCCGAAATCAGAGGCCATCGCCGGACTTACATCGGTGCCCTGCCGGGACGTATCCTGCAGGGTTTGAAGCAGTGCGGCAGCCGTAACCCGGTCTTTATGATGGATGAGATCGACAAACTGGGTTCGGATTTTCGCGGCGATCCGTCCTCAGCCCTGCTCGAAGCGTTGGACCCGGAACAAAACGCCGAGTTCAGCGACCACTACCTGAATCTGCGGTTCGATTTATCTAAAGTAATGTTTATTCTCACTGCGAATATAACCGACACGATTCCCTCGGCGCTTTTGGACCGCATGGAAGTCATCACCCTGCCGGGTTACACCGAAGACGAGAAAAGAAGAATTGCCCAGCGGCACTTGATACCGCGCCAGTTCAAAGAGAACGGTCTGAAGCCCGACAGGCTTTCAATCAGCGCCGGAGCCATCGATCTGATCATCACGGAATACACCTCTGAAGCCGGACTGCGCAACCTCGAACGTGAAATAGGCACCATCTGTCGCAAAGTGGCCCGAAAAATTGCCGAAGGCAAGCGCGGATCTTTTAAGATCAACCGCAACAACCTGCACAAGTTTCTGGGCATCGCCAAGTATTATCCCGAAATGGATCAGGAAAACAGCCAGGTCGGCCTTTCGACAGGTCTAGCCTGGACCCAGTCCGGCGGCGAAGTTATGTATGTAGAGTCATCCTTGATCAGAGGCAAAGGTGAATTGATCATCACCGGGCAGCTCGGCGACGTTATGCAGGAGTCGGCCCGGGCTGCGGTGAGTTACTCGCGCGCCAATATCCACTCATTAGGCGGCAAAACCAGCATTTTTGACAGTGTCGATGTGCATATCCATGTACCGGCCGGTGCAATACCCAAAGACGGACCGTCGGCGGGCATTGCCATGGCGACGGCCCTCGTGTCGGCAGCCACCGGCAAACCGGTCCGCAACGATGTGGCCATGACCGGAGAAATAACCCTCAGGGGCCGGGTGCTGCCCATTGGCGGTCTGAAGGAGAAGACCCTCGGTGCATTAAGGGCCGGTATTCATACCATTATCATACCGGCCAAAAACAAAAAGGACGTGGGTGAAATTCCGGCCCGCATCAAGCGCAAAGTTAAATATATTTCCGTTCAGAGCATGGACGAAGTCCTTGGCATTGCGCTGCTGAAAAGACCGGCGGGCAGCAAGCACAGGGGCAAAAGACCAGCCGCAAAACAAACAAAATAATGGTGTAGAAAGCTTCGATTCCCAGGGTTGCTTTTCAAAAACGTTTCCGTCGCCATTTTTCAAAAATTAAAAATTCGAGCGCTTATGAAGATCCTGGCTGTAGATACGGCCACCAGCAGTTGCAGCGCAGCGGTTGCCGTCGATGGCGAGTTGCTGGCGGAAATTACGCTTTCACGCGATGAAACCCATTCCAAACATTTATCCGGCCTCATCCAGCAGGTCAACCAGGTTGCGGGAATGACTCTGGATGAAATTGACGGATTTGCGGTCACAAAGGGGCCGGGTTCCTTTACCGGGTTACGGATCGGTATCAGCACCGTTAAAGGGCTGGCAGCCGCTTCCGGCCGGCCGCTGGTTGGTATATCCAGCCTGGAGTCGCTGGCTCAGCAAGGTTGGGCGGGCGAGCAGCCGGTCTGTTCGATGATCGATGCACGCAGGGGAGAAGTCTACGTTGCCCGCTACCGCCACAAAAATTGTGTGCTGTCGCCGGAAGAAAATGAGCAGGCGCTGGCCCCGGAACAAGCATTGCGTTCGATACGGGGGACGTGTGTGTTTGTGGGCAACGGTGCCGTTGTGTACCGCCAGGTAATCATGGACCATATGGGCAAGCGTGCGCACTTTGCTCCCGCAGCCCAGCACATCATACGGGCTGCAACAGTTGCACAGCTGGCTTGGCAAAGGTTTGATGCGGGCGACACCGATGATCTCGAGCGGTTTGTACCGACTTATTTGCGTAAATCTGATGCCGAGTTGAACAGACAGAAAAACATGCTGAAATCGAATGGGTCTTGAAGCGGCTGAATTTATGGTATTCATTGACAATTTTTTCTGACTCTGGTATCAAAAGGGTCGCGCATTGAGCAACCGTGTTGAATCGGATGTTTTCCATAAGGATTATAGATGGACAAATTTTCCTGGTCTGATCCGCCGACTCAGACAGCATTTCCGGTGGCGAAACCCGGCTATCCATTTATTTTTGCCAGCGCTTTTGTAACCGCAGTTTTTGCCCTTCTCGAGGTTACTTTCCTGGCATTGGTCGGGCTTATCGCCACTTTTTTCATAGCCTATTTCTTTCGGGACCCGGACCGTGTGATTCCCAGTACCGAAGGGTCGGTTGTCGCACCGGCTGACGGCAAGGTCATCGCCGTCGAAACGAGCAAAGACAACCCCTACTATGAAGGTGACTGTAAAAAGGTCAGCATTTTCATGTCGGTTTTCAATGTGCATGTGAACCGCATCCCCTTTGAGGGGGAAGTAAAAAAAATAAATTATTATCCCGGTAAATTCATTGCCGCTAATCGTGACAAAGCTTCCAGCGACAATGAGCGCAACGCCGTGTTTATCGAAACCGACGACGGAAAGAAAATTACCGCTGTTCAGATTGCGGGTCTGGTGGCACGGCGGATCATCTGCAAAATTCAGGAAGGCGATGCGGTTGTTCGGGGCCAGCGTTTTGGAATAATTTGTTTCGGATCGCGTGTAGACGTTTATCTGCCACCGGATTCAGAGTTGAAGGTCGCCGTGGGGGACGTTGTAATGGCCGGAACGTCGGTACTTGGAGAATTGGGATGAGAAAGCGCAAAAAATTAAAAAGAGAACGGCTGCGGCGCGGGATATATATTCTGCCGAACATATTTACTTCTTTAAACGTCTTCTTCGGCTTTTACGCCGTCATTGCTTCTGTAAACGGCAATTACGTGGCCGCAGCATATGCCATATATATTGCCGCTGTTTTTGATCTGCTGGATGGCAAAATTGCCAGAGCAACCAATACGACCAGCAAATTCGGTATTGAATACGATTCTTTGGCCGACCTTATATCTTTCGGCCTGGCTCCGGGTCTGATGATGTATTTGTGGGCTCTCAAGCCCATGGGAAGAATCGGCTGGCTGGCCGCTTTTCTATTCATGGTCTGCGGTGCGCTTCGCCTGGCGCGGTTTAATACGCAGACAGGCAAAGTGAGCAGCGAGCATTTTGTGGGTTTGCCGATTCCGGCGGCTGCCTGTATGACGGCGGCTACGGTTTTGCTGTGGCACAGACTCAATTTTCCGGTCGAAAGTCATAAACTCGTTATGCTGGTGATGCTCTATGTTATTGCGTTCTTAATGGTCAGCAATATCTGCTACATCAGCTTAAAAAAAGCGGAACTTTTCCGCAAGATGAATTTCAATGTGCTTGTGGCCGCCATACTGGTTTTGATTTTTATCGCCGCACAACCGTCCATTGCCCTGTTTTTTTTCGGGCTTTCCTATGTCCTATCCGGACCCCTCACTACTGTTTGGCGTTTAAAAAAGCTTAAGTCAGTGAAAGTCGAGCCCCATAAAGCAGAGAAGCACCGGACAATTCCATAACAGTTTCAATCGATAATCAAAGTGTTCCCGTGGGCAAACACCGGTTTGAACCAACGGATTCTTATTAACCATTTCAATGGGTGAAAAAAATGTCAAATGTCTATGAAGTTGCAGTGATTCCCGGTGACGGTACGGGACCGGAAGTGGTAAGAGAAGGCATCAAGGTATTGGAGAACGTTGCCGCCCGATGCGGATTTAAGTTGAACTTTACAAACTACGAGCTGGGCGGCGAGAATTACCTTGCCACCGGCGAAACATTGCCGGATGGGGTTACAGAGAGTCTGGCCCGGGCGGACGCAATTTATTTAGGTGCTATCGGGCATCCGGATGTAAAGCCGGGTTTACTGGAGAAGGGAATTCTTCTATCCCTCCGGTTTCATTTTGACCAGTATGTAAATTTGCGTCCGGTGAAACTGTATGAGGGGGTCGAAACACCGTTGAAGGATAAAGGCCCGGAGGACATCGATTTTGTGGTTGTGCGTGAAAATACCGAAGGTATATACGCAGGCGCCGGGGGCTGTCTCAAGCGCGGGACATTGGACGAGGTGGCGGTACAGGAATCGATCAATACCCGCAAAGGCGTCGAACGTTGCATTCGATATGCTTTTGAATACTGCCGCCGGCGCAACAAACGCAAGAAATTGACCCTGTGTGGCAAGACCAATGTACTGACCTTTGCATTTGATTTGTGGGAAAGAACTTTTTACGAGGTCGCTGAAGAATACCCCGACATTCAGGTCGATTATGCCCACGTCGACGCCATATGCATGTGGATGGTTAAAAACCCCGAATGGTTTGATGTGATCGTGACCGACAATATGTTCGGCGACATCATCACCGATCTGGCAGCCATGATCCAAGGCGGTATGGGAATCGCTGCCGGCGGTAACATCAATCCGGATGGTGTATCCATGTTTGAACCGATCGGCGGTTCGGCGCCCAAATACACCGGCAAAAACATGATCAATCCCATTGCCGCCATCTCCGCCGCTCAACTCATGTTGGAAACCCTCGGCGAGCAAAAAGCCGCCGATCTGATCGATTCTGCGGTCCAGAAAGTACTTCGGGATGATATAGCCGATGTGGCGGCCGGCAGGATGGGTCACACCACCGAAGAGGTTGGAGATTTGGTGCTGAAGTATATTAGGGAAGAGAATTAAACCCTAACTGAGCGTATTGGTATCTTTGCGTGAGGTTTTCGAAAAAAAATGAACATTGAACATCGAACGTTCAACATCGAATGTTGAATGGGAAAAGATGAAGAAACAGAAGAATTGATTAATATTTTCGTTACGAGTAATAAAACGGCCGTTCGACAGGCTCACGGCCCTGAGCGGAGTAGAAGGGCTGAAAAGAAAAGGAAAGAGTGATTCAAGGTTTGACATCGGATTTTCAAGACAAAGGAATTATATTGCGGAGCGGAGCGATATCATTATTCGATGTTCAATGTTGGATGTTCAATGTTCGATGTTCAGTCTGTTCGATGTTCAACGATCATCTTTCAAAACAACCCAGTTCAGTAATTGCTCCGAAATAATATAAGGAAATAAGACCATGAGCGACAAAAAAGTAAACGTGGCGGTTGCCGGCGCTACGGGCGCTGTCGGCAATCAGATGATTACCTGCCTGGAGGAGAGCAAATTTCCGGTAAAAACCATCAAGCTGCTGGCCTCACACCGTTCGGCCGGTCGCCAGTTGCGATTCAGAGGAGATCTGATCCCAGTGGAGGAACTAAC
>Ga0126332_10000159_pt1 | contig 27818 bp, 19 predicted proteins | sample InaspJWI42metaG_FD_94482 | JGI IMG/M metagenome (GOLD analysis project Ga0126332, IMG submission 94482) | Marine gutless worms symbiont microbial communities from Oahu, Hawaii - Inanidrilus sp. 2 OAHU.JWI-42 metaG | ecosystem: Host-associated > Annelida > Digestive system > Unclassified...
AAAGGAAAGCTTGTATTAAAATTAAATTTTACAGTGCGGGGGGACACCCCCCGCACCCCCCGTTTTTCTGTTTTTAATATTTTTAAATTTAACCATACAAGACACGAAGGAACAGAAAAAAGGAATATCAATTTTAACGTGCCTCTTGCTAAAAACCGCGTCCATACAATTATACCATAACCTTTGAGGCTTGGTGACTGGATGAATTATTGCGAAATAAGCAGGATTATGGGGGCTTCGGCCCAGTTGGCATGTTGGAGTAAAGGGAGAAACAGAAAATGAAGAATGTACTTATCGTTGATGATGAAGAAACATTGTTGATGATTATGGTTGGCAGGTTCGAAGATTACAGCGACCGCTTCAATGTTTTGACGGCCGGCAACGGTAAAGAAGCGGTCAAAATACTTGAATCCGAATCCGTCGATCTCGTTGTGACCGACCTTAAAATGCCGGAGATGGACGGTATCGAGCTTATTGCATATTTGAGTTCGAAATTTCCGTCGCTACCGATCATTGCGGCCAGCGCCTACTGTACGCCGGATATTCAGGAAAAGCTGAAAGGTATGGGCGCTCTGCAGGTGATGGACAAACCGGTCAATTTCGACCTTTTGGCCCAGTCTGTACTCAAGGGTCTGGAGCAATCGCATGAGGGCGGGTCCCTGAATTGCATCTCACTCAACAGTTTTCTGCAGATCATTGAAATGGAGGAAAAAAGCTGTGTGTTGGAAGTGCACGGTGATGTCGATCAGCGCGGTTCATTTTATATGATTCACGGTGAAATGTATACGGCCGTTTGTGGTGATCTCAAGGGCGAGGACGCCGCTTATGAGATGATCTCCTGGAAGGACCCTGAACTTTTCCTTAGAAACCTTCCAAAAGAAAAACCTGAAAAAATAATCCAAAAGCCGCTGATGTCCATAGTGATGGAGGGCTTAAGGCGCAAAGATGTAGCGCGAACACAAAATTCAGCGGCCGTGGCGGAGGAAAAAGAGGAACCCCAGGAAGCGGAGTCGAGAGAACCGGACGACCTATTACCAATTTTCGACGAACCCGAAAACGAACCGTCAATCGCGCTGGACGATAGTAGCTTTACCGAGGATCTGAATGAAGTACTGGAGAATTTGGGCGAAGATCCGGTATTCGCCGGGCTGGAGGAAGAAGCCGCCGAGCAGGAAAAGCGGGAAAATGTCGATTTTGAACATTACAGTCTGCCGGGTAAGATTTTCAGGACGATCCATGCCGATTTGAAATCCGGTGAACTTCTACAGACCCTGATTCAAAAGATTATGAGGAATGTGCCCTTGGATCTTGCGATCTTGCTTGGGGACGCGGACAAACCCGGTTTTTTTCGGATCGATGATTTTATTTACGGCGAAATGGTGGATTCTATCGATACGCTGTTTTCCAAGCGGAAATCACTGGTATCAAGTGTGTTAAAGCGCAAGGCTCCGGCGGCCTTGAATCTTTCAGATTCCCTGCCCGGCAGCCTCGAAAAGGATTTGTTCGGCAATTACGGCATGCAATCGTGTCTTGTGGTTCCAATGTTGAACAACGGCAACCGGCCCGGTGTTCTGGTCCTGGCGGCAAAAGAAGCGGATCAGTTTTCAAACGACGCCGCCGAACTGGAGTGGTTAGCCAGCGGACTTTCACTGGCTGTTGAGCGCAGCCGATTGAATTTCGAATTTGCCAAACAGAGACTGGCGCTGGAAGCAATGAAGAAAATCGGACGTGTGTTGGTGTCGAAATCCATCAATATCGAAAAAGTGCTCAGTTATATGATGGTCCGGGTGCGGATGATCATGGACGTGGAAGCCGGTTCATTGTACTTGAAAGAAAAAGACCAGTGGCAGCCCGCCGTTTGCTTCAACACCGAGGTGGATGCAAGTAAAAAGCTGCGCTCAGCGATCGGCGAAGGAATTGCCGGTCATGTGGCGGCCAAGCGGAAAGAGGTCATCATGAATGACCCCCAGAAAACTGCGGAATATTTCCGGGAATACGATGAAAAGATCGGTTTCAATACCCGTTCGGTCCTGGCCGTGCCCCTGAAGGCCCGGAAAAAAGTTATCGGCGTACTCGAGGTGCTAAACAAAAAAGACGGCGGATTTGTCTCCGATGATAAAGCACTATTAAATGTAATTGCCGCATCGTTGAGTGTTGCGCTTGTAAGCAAAATAAACCAAAAACATGCCACGGCCAGGGTAGCTTAGGGCTCGCTCAAAAATTACTTCACATTTTAGTGAGCCGATCCATCCAGCATGGCGGCGTTGCTCGTCGGTTAAACAGCTTGCTATTCGCCCTCCTCGTGCCTTACCACGCGGGCGCCTCAGTCCCCGAAAATGTAAGGTTATTTCTTCGCGAACCCTTAGTGCTTCGATTCGTACATACAGGCACGTATTTTTAGAGGAATTCTTTCAATTCTCCCAGGATTGACGAGGCGTATCGCGCGTCTTATCGTAAAGACTAATCGAGTAATCCAATTTTTGACGGAGGCGCAGATGAAAGGCTTTAATCCGGTCAACTACAAAATTTCACTTACGCCGGACCTTGTGAACTTTAAATTTTCCGGAACGGTCGAAATTTCGGGAGAAGTTACTTCGCCGCTGGATGAAATCAAATTGAACATCCTGGAATTGACCATATGGAAATGTGGTCTCCAGCAAGAAGATACTACCGTTGCCTGCTCGTTTTATGCGGATCCCGACCGGGAAGAGCTGCACATCAAACTGCCCCGGGCGATGTCCGGCACAGTTGTGCTTGTAATCAAGTATGAAGGTACGATTAACAATAAAATGGCCGGGTTTTACCGCAGCGGTTATCAGCGCGACGGCAAGACATATTACATCGCCGTGACTCAGTTTCAGGAGAGCGATGCTCGCCGGGCCTTTCCTTGCCTGGACCATCCCCTGAAAAAAGCGACCTTTGACATCGATATGATCATCGATGACCGTCTGAATGCCATATCCAACGAGACTATCGGCGCGGAAGAAGTGCTGGGTGAAGGTAAAAAGCGGGTAATATTCCGGCAAACACCCAAAATGTCCACCTATCTTCTTTTTTTCGGTGTCGGCGCATTTGATATTATACAAAGTCAAACCGATCCAAGGGTACGGGCAGTGACCATCCCGGGAAGGTTGTCTCATTCAGAATTCGGGCTCGAATTCGGCCAGCAGGCGCTCGAGTACTGCGAAGCGTATTACCGAATTGCATACCCGCTGGCGAAGATGGACCTGATTGCGGTTCCGGACTTTGCATTCGGTGCCATGGAAAACTGGGGAGCGATTACCTTCAGAGAAAACCTGCTTTTGCATTATGCGGACATTACTTCCAGATCGGGAGAGGAACGGATTTGTGAGGTGATTGCACATGAGATTGCCCACCAGTGGTTCGGTAACCTGGTAACCCCGTCCGACTGGAAATACCTGTGGCTGAATGAAAGCTTCGCAACTTTTTTCGGGTACGGTGTGGTCGATCACCACTATCCGCAGTGGGAGATTTGGTCGCAATTTTTAAGCGGTCAAACTGCAAGCGCCCTCATCCGTGACGGTTTGCGCGAAACCTTTGCCATAGAGATTCCCGGAGGAGAACACGTCGTCATCAATACCAGTACCGCACCGATCATTTACAGCAAAGGCGGCAGTATTTTAAGGCAGATCAAGGGCTATATCGGGGAAGATAATTTCAGGCACGGGCTGAACCATTATTTAAACGAACACGCTTACGGCAATGCCGCCAGCCACCACCTTTGGGAAGCTTTTGAAGCGGTCACCCAAAAGCCGATCACGAAAATGATGCAAAGCTGGATTGAGCAACCCGGGTTTCCGGTGATCACCGCTGAAAGAAAAGGCGCGCGGCTTGTTTTGCGTCAGAAACGATTCACTTATTTGCCGGACGCTTCCGGGCAGCTGTGGGATATTCCGGTCAATATCCGTTTGTTCAGCCCGACCGGAGATACGCAAATAATCCAAACGGTTCTGGAAGAAGAATCCCTCGAAGTCGACCTGCCTGAGGATACAGCAGCTTATAAAATCAATGCCGACCAGACCGGGTTTTTCAGAACCCGTTATCTTCATCGGGATGATTACGATGCGCTGGGTAGACTGGTTCATGAAAAAAAACTGCCGGCCGAGGACCGCTGGGGGCTGGAAAATGATCTTTTTGCATTCGTTTGTAGCGGCGCGGCCGGGATCGACGACTATCTGAACTTTCTTGCCGAGTACCAAAACGAAGATGCCTACCTGCCACTGGGCAGTATTAGCGCAAACCTTTATCAATGCTACAGTGTTTTCGAAGATCACCTGCGAGAGAGAATCGCTGCAGTCGGAAAAGCACTGCTCGAAAAAACACTTACCCGAATCGGATATGATCCGCAGGCCGAAGAACCCTTTACCACTTCACTGCTGCGGGACCAGATTATGCTGCCGGCCGTATTGTACGGGTCTGAAGACACGGCCCAATTCGGGCGCCAAAGTTTTGACGCTTTGATCAGCGGTGAACACGTTCATCCGGATATTTTAAAGAGCGTGATGCAGATCGGGGCGCTGACCGGCAATGAGACCGCATATGACTGGCTCCGGCAGCGCTTCAGAATGTCCGGCAGCGAACATGAACGCATGAACATCCTGTATGCCCTGGGTTGTTTCAACACCAAGGATCTGATTGATCGGGTTTTACGGTTTGCCCTGGACGAAGTGCCGGACCGCAATAAATTCATCCCGATTGTTGCCATGTGTGCCAATCCGTATGCCACGGTTTACATGTGGGACTGGTATCTGCAGCACATTCGCCGGCTCGAACAGTTTCATCCCTTGCTGTATGAGCGGGTCATCGCCGGGATCATACCAACGGCGGGAATGGGGCGGGATGATGCCGTCAGAGAATTCTTTGATGTATATATGCAGAAAAACCCGCAGGTTAAAGAAGTGGTCCGATTGTCACTGGAGAAGCTGGAAATCAATCTGAGGATGAGAGAACAGAATGCACAAACTCGCTGAAAGCGGGATTGTCCATTCTGTCCTTTCATTTATGACAGACCAAATCCCATCGATGCATACTCGCGAATGCTCGATTTGGCTTCTTCCACGGTTTGACCCAGATTCCAGGGCCCCATAAACCCTTCGAGCATCATCTGCCAGCCATCTTCATCCTTATATAGCGTTGCCTCCTCACACGACACCCCGCACCCTTCTTCGCCGATAGCATCCATTAATTCAATTAAAATTTCTTCTTTATCATTCATGGCAGCCTCCATTGTGCAAGCGTCTTCGTCGGAAAAGCCTTCCCGATTGAGTGTCTGATTAAAGCAAAGGAGCAGATACCAAATCCAATATCGGTACATATTTATCATTAAGCATTGACAGCCGCGTGTCAATCCGCGGCAAATTCGTGAAAACAATGAATTGTAGTATTTTAGACAGACCCCGGAAAATATTTCTGAATAATCTGCTCAACAGGACTTGACATGATAGTTATTTTTTAATATCGCTTGAAGCAATTAAGAATCATATCTATAAGCATGCCTTGGTGTTCTCCTTTGAATGTTTATCAGAGATCTAATATGTTAAGTAAAATTTGCTCATTTGACCTGCCAACACCTCATCATCGAAAGCTTCTGTAATATGGATCGCCGAACCTTTTTGAAAATTGTCGGCGCGGGTAGTGTTTCCCTTGCAGCCGGCTGCTCACCACCCGACAAGACACTTTATTCTCTCGTTAAAGCCCCGGACGATATGGTCACCGGCAAAGCCGGCTGGTACGCTTCGACATGTCGGGAATGTCCGGCCGGTTGCGGTATTCTTGCCAAAAACAGAGAAGGACGGGTGATCAAGGTTGAAGGCAATCCGCTGCATCCAGTAAACAAGGGCAGACTCTGCATGAGAGGCCAGGCCGCCCTTCAGGGGCTCTATAACCCTGACCGGATTAAATCCCCCCGTTTAAAAGAAAAAGGCGGCTGGAAATCAATCTCGTTTTCAAGGGCTGAAGCCATTCTGCAGCAAAGAGCAAGCAAGGCATCCAGGGGCGGGCCCGGTAGAATCGGTATGGTTACCGAGATTGCGGGCGAAACGTTGTTGAAACTTTTAAAAGAATCTCTTGAACACTGGAATTCTACGGGACCCCTGATATTTGAGCCATTTGCTTATGAATCATTGAGGAGAGCCAACGAAACGGTTTTCGGTGTTGAAGGATTGGTTTCATATCGAATAGAGGAAGCAGATTTTCTTGTTTCCTTTGGGGCCGACTTTTTGGAGACCTGGCTGTCACCGGTTGAATATGCCTGGAAATTTAAAGCCATGCATGCCCTGAATAATGGGCAAAAAAATATGTTTTTCCATATCAGTCCTTATCAGTCGCTAACTGGTGCCAATGCGGATCAATGGCTAGTCTGCAATCCCGGAAGTGAAGCCGTCATTGCCCTTGGATTAACTCGAGAGATCCTCAAGCTCGGTCGTGAATCCCGAATACCCAGAGAGCTGCGTCATAAGATCGAAAATGCAGCTTCCGCCTACACCAATGAGAAAGTTTCCGAACTTTCAGGTATACCGCAAAACATTTATGACAAACTTATCCAGCGACTGATTCGCGCCAAAAAGCCGCTGGTTTTGGGAACCGGAACCGGGACACCCGGACCGAATGGACTTCAGACCAATATTGCGGTCGATTTCTTAAATTTTTTCCTCGATTCAGAGTTGTCACTTTTGAACTTTGATGAAAGACACCGGGTCGCACTCGCCGCTCCACGATCAGAGGTTATAGAATATTTCAAAACCCTTGATAAAAACCCGATTGAACTTCTTTTACTAAACAATGTAAATCCTGTTTATGCTCTACCGCCCGGCAGCGGAATAAAAGAGGCTTTTGAAAGGGATACCCTGTTCGTCGTTTCATTTAGCAATTTCATGGATGAAACTACAGAATTGGCAGATCTTGTTTTCCCGGTGCGTCTGCCGCTGGAAACCTGGGATGAATACAGCGGAAAAAACGGGATAGTATCCACGCTGCAACCGGCCATGGGCAGATTGACCCAGGCGCCTCACCTCGGCGATGTAATCATGCGGGCTGCCTTCGGCGATAGCAGCTCGGTTGATAATTTCAAAGCATATCTTGTTTCGAGTATTGTCGCCAAGGGGCGGGTAAAAGATGAAGTTGGTTGGCTGCGAACCATTCAAAACGGAGGTATTTTTAAGCCACCGCAGCAGGCGAAAAAGAAAAAGCATCGCAAGATCAAATCCGTTCCAGATTCCGTGAGCAGGCTGTCTGAACCAATAACCTCCGGCTTGGCATTCATCGCCAGTCCATCCATTCGTTTTTTTGACGGCCGCGGTGCTAACCGGCCCTGGCTTTGCGAGGTCCCGGAACCTCTAACCAGAGTCGCCTGGCAAACTCCTGCAATGATGCACCCGGATACACTTGAAAAACGCGACCTGGTCCAGGAAGATATTATTCAGCTGAATAGTGACTGGGGACAACTGGAAGTTCCGGTATACGGGACGGAAAGTGTTCATCCTGGCGTTGTGGTTATGAATATGGGCCAGGGCCATGAGGGTTTTGGCCGATATGCTCAAGGTATTGGGGCCAACCCGTTTACAATCCTGAACCCTTCTCTGAATTCTGATATCGGAGGCCCCGATTTTGTAGTGACATCGGTCTCTGTAAAGAAAACGGGCAGATCAGTTGGGCTGGCTCTCACGTCCGGAAGCCGGATTCAGTATGACAGAAAATTTGCCCTGTCCGTCAATCTGAAAAAGCTGCAAGATGGCAAGCAACCCAAAAAGTATGGCTTGACCATGGATGCTTTTCCTTTAACCTTACCCTTGCCGGAGGGATATGATCCCAAGCGGGATTTTTATCCAGCGCATGACCATGAAAAATATCGTTGGGGTATGATAGTGGATCTGGACAAGTGTATCGGTTGCGGAGCCTGTGCAGCGGCCTGCTATGCCGAAAACAACATTGGCGTCGTAGGGCAAAAGCAAGTTGTTAATGGCCGTGAAATGGCCTGGCTCAGCGTGGAAAGATATCATGATCCACATAAAATGGATAAGATTACATTTCTCCCCATGCTTTGCCAGCATTGTGATAACGCGCCATGCGAATCCGTATGTCCGGTTTATGCACCGCATCATTCAAAAGAAGGACTTAACAATCAAATTTACAATCGGTGCATCGGCACCCGTTTTTGTGTTCAGAACTGCCCCTATAAAGTGCGGCGGTTCAACTGGTTTGACTGGAGATGGCCGTCCCATTTTGACCTTCAGTTAAATCCTGATGTTACCGTGCGCAGCAAAGGCGTAATGGAAAAATGCTCTTTTTGTATACAACGCATAAAAGAAGTTCATGGTATTGCCAAAGATGAAAATCGGATGATCCGGGACGGGGAGGTGACGCCGGCTTGTGTGCAGACCTGCCCCACCGAGGCACTGATTTTTGGTAATCTCATGGACCAACAAAGCCAGGTGAGAAAACTCACCGCAGACCGGCGTGCGTATCAGGTCATGGGGTATTTAAATACCAAGCCAGCTGTGATTTATCTAAAAAAGGTCACTCAAGACGTCTGACACCTTGCAGGCAGAAAAGAAAATGACGGAACTCACGTACGAAAAAATAGATAACACCATACTGGACAGCCTTACGCCACCCAAAAAGAATTACTGGTCTGTAATTGCGGTTCTGTTTCTAGGCGTTCTCATCGGTGCGGCATGCTGGACGTATCAAATTTTTGTGGGAATCGGTGTGGGTGGTCAAAACAATCCGGTGGCCTGGGGAACCTATCTGATTAACTTTGTGTTCTGGGTAGGTATCGCACATTCCGGAACCTTGATATCTGCTATTTTGCATCTGTTTAGAGCCGGATGGCGTAATCCGATTGCCCGGGCTGCTGAAACCATGACAGTATTTGCGGTGTGCATTGCCGGATTGTTCCCATTTATTCATTTGGGACGCCTGTGGCAGGTCTATTATATGATTCCCCATCCTAATCAGAGGCTGCTCTGGCCGAATTTCATTTCGCCGCTTATGTTTGACGTGATTGCCATCAGTACCTATCTCACCGTTAGTTCACTTTTCTGGTACACGGGGTTGCTGCCGGATCTGGCTGCTGTAAGAGATCGTTCCAGCGGAACCCGCCGGAAGATATTTAAAATTCTCTCTCTGGGATGGTCGGGTGCCCACGATCAATGGCGCCACTATACCCGGGGTTATCTGTTCTTCGCGGCGCTGGCAACACCGCTGGTAATTTCGGTGCACAGCGTGGTGTCCTGGGATTTTGCGCTGGGTATTACTCCCGGCTGGCACACCACCATCTTTGCACCGTATTTTGTGGCCGGTGCCATTCATTCCGGTCTGGCGATGGTGCTGACCTTGATGATTCCTCTCCGTAAAGTTTTTAATTTTACAGCGATCATCACCGTGGACATCCTTGAAAATGTGGCCAAAACTATCGTGTTCACCGGTCTTATCGTCGGCTTTGCCTATGCGACCGAATATTTCATTGCCTGGTACAGCCATAATTCGGTCGAAATCGAATCCTTTCGTTGGCGTGCGATTGGCGAGTACCGTTTCGGTTTTTACATCATGGTGGTGTGCAATAGCCTTATTCCGTTGCTGTTTCTGTTTAAAAAAATTCGCCGAACCGTCGCCTTGCTTTTCGGAATTTCGCTGCTGGTCAACCTGGGCATGTGGTTTGAGCGTTTTGTTATCATCGTTGGCGGTGTTGCTCACGGATTTTCCCCCCATGCCTGGGGTCTTTACGCACCGACCCTCATTGAATATGGCATCATGCTTGGCGCCTTTTGTCTGTTTTTCTTTCTATTTGTCCTGTTCGTTAAACACCTGCCATCCATTTCCATGACCGAGATGAAAGAAACACTTGAGAAAGGAGCTGGCCATGCCGCTTGAACGATATATCATGGGGCTCTTTAAAGACGAAGACCTGGTTGTTGCTGCCGTCAATGAACTGAAACAGTCGCGCTACAAATTTATCCGGGTCAATACACCATTTCCCAGCCATAAAATAATGGACGCTCTGAACCTTAAAAAAAGCATGGTGGGCTGGTTCACCCTGGGGGGAGGAATATTCGGGTTTCTGGGTGGATTTTCGCTGGCAATTTTTACGGCGACTCGATGGAACCTCATCGTCAGCGGCAAAGCAATTGTTGCCATAATCCCGTTTGTCGTAGTGGGTTTTGAAGCGACGATTCTTTGCGCAGTTTTTGGTAACATTCTCGGCCTTCTCACTCAAACCCGGCTGCCGAGTTTCAAGGGACTGAAATATTATGATCCGCGATGTTCAGGGGAGCATTTCGGTGTTCTGGCTTCCTGTGCGGCTGAACAGGAGGATGGATTGAAGAACTTCTTCCGACAACAAGGGGGGGAAGTGAGAGTATTCGACTGAGTGTGATATTGGTTTAATTGGTTTAATTGGTTAGATTGGTTAGATTGGTTTCGTGGCTTGAATTAATTGAACCAATTGAACAAATAAAACCAATAAAACAAATAGAACCAATAGAACCAATAAAACCAATTAAACATATCTGATGGATTGCTATGACCGCAAACAAAAATAACAACGCCGAAGGCAGAAAATATCCAAACATAATGATTGCCGCTGCCATGGTGATAATCGGATTGGCAGCCTTTATTTTCGGGCTTTTCAGTCAACATCCGGAAAAAGCCTGGCAGGCTTATCTGATTAACTTCCTTCTGTGGTCGGGGATTGCACAGGGGGCGGTGTTATTTTCGACGGTCATGCACATGACCAAAGCCCGCTGGAGCGGGCCGCTTTCCGGCCTTTCAGAATCGTTTGCGGCGTTCTTCCCGCTTTCCTTCATACTGTATTTGGTTTTATTTTTTGGACACACCCATATTTTTCCATGGATACATGAAGATTTGCACGGGAAGGAAATCTGGCTCAACGTTCCGTTTCTTTTCACCCGCAATTTTATCGGCCTGGTGATCTTGTACACCCTCGGCTTCGGCTATCTATACAATGCCCTGCAGCTTAAAATCGATCCGAACCAGTCCCAGGGTAAATTTCGTAAAATCATAGCCAATGCCTGGCAGCGAAACAATCGCGATACGCAGCGAATAAAAGACCGTATGACGATGTGGGGTGGTTTTTATATCCTGGCCTTTGCCATTGTTTTATGCTTGATCGGTTACGATCTCATCATGAGTATGGATCCCCATTGGATATCGACCCTTTTCGGCGCCTATCATTTCATAAAAGCATTTTACGTCGGTCTGGGCGCTTTGATCATCCTGGCCTCCATTATCCGTCTCAGTCGAGGGAATGCGTCCGGTTTGAATGATTCACACTTTCACGATATCGGCAAGCTTTTTTTTGCATTCTGTTTGCTCTGGGCGGATTTCTTCTATGTTCAGCTGATGGTCATTTATTACGGCAATATCTCTGAAGAAACTCATTATGTTATCACGCGAACCATGTTGGCACCCTGGAATAAATTGGCATGGACGGTTTTCATTGTGTGTTTTATTTGCCCTTTTATTATTCTGTTAAACAAAACCATTAAAACAAAACCGATTCTTATGGTGATTCTTTGCTCCGTGGTGATTATTGGCATCTGGTTCGAACATCTTCTTTTGTTGGGGCCGGCATTAAGTCACGACGCAGACTCAATTCCTCTGGGTATTGCTGACGGGTTCATCTCAATAGGATTCTTGGGACTTATGATGATGGCTGTGACTTACATACTCAAGCGCTTTCCGGAACTTTCCCATTTTAAAAGCGGGGATGTGAACTGATGGGAGCCAACATTTCACCTGAATTCGAGCCCACCTTAACGCGCAATGTGAAAACTGCTGTACTGGCAGCTGTCTGTGTGCTTTTGACCGCAGGGTTTCTCTATTATTTTTATATACCACCGGGCACTGACATTGGCCCGGAGCAACCCATACCCTTCAGCCACCGCCTGCATGCCGGCATAAAAGAAATTCAGTGCCAATTCTGCCATCCGTTTGTCGGCCGATCCATCCATCCGGGAATTCCACCTGTGAAAAAATGTTTGTATTGCCACAATTACATCATTCCCAAACACCCTGAAATATTAAAGGAGCACCGATATTTCAATGCCAATACGCCCACTCCGTGGGTCAAGGCAAACTATTTGGCCGAGCATGTCGTGTTCAATCACCAGCGCCATATTAAAAAGGAAGTAGCCTGTCAAGAATGTCACGGCGTTATTGAGAAGATGGATCGAATTCGTGGTACAAATTTCAAGATGGGATTCTGTGTTGAATGCCATCGAGAAAAGAAGGCTAACGTGGATTGCTGGTTGGCGTGTCACAATTAATGGAGTGGGAGAACCGGTGGATCGGTGAAACGGCGAAAATATTTCCGTTTCTCCGGCTGCCCGTTTCACAGATTTACAAGGGGAGAAAAAATTGGCTAACGATGAACAGATACTGTCTCCTAGCTACGATACTGCAAAAGGCTTTTGCATAACTTCAGCTTTCTGGCTGTTAATTGCCACCCTATACGGACTCACCGGTGCAATACAATTCGTTGCCCCCGACCTTTTGGGCAACATCAGCTGGCTCGTTTTCGGCAGGATTCGGACCGTACACACAAACCTTGTTATTTTCGGGTTTGTCACGCCGGCACTGCTTTCCGTCGGCCATTTCATCGTTCCGAAAGTATTGCGAACCCAGCTGTATAGCGAAAAGCTTGGAATGGCCGTCGTTATTCTCTGGAATGTCGCCGTGGCGGCCATTCTCGTCACTCTGTCAATGGGTTTAAGCCAGAGCAGGGAATATGCCGAAGCGATTTGGCCGATCGATATCCTGGTGGCCATCGCCTTTATTCTCATGTTCATCAATATGATTATGACAATTCGGAACAGACAGGAACCCATGCTTTATGTCTCGGTCTGGTACATCACCGCGGCCATCATCCTGACTCTGATTGTCTATGCCATCGGTAATGTGATTTGGGTTCCGTGGACCGGCGCACTGACGGGCATGCCGGATGCGATTGTTCTCTGGTTTTACGGACATAACGTACTGGGATTGCTATTAACCCCGCTGGCCGTGGGCATTGCCTATTATGTAATACCAAGTGCTTCGCGAACACCGATCTACAGCCACACCCTTTCACTGGCGGGTTTCTGGACGCTGCTGGTACTGTATTCCCATATCGGTACCCACCATCTCATCCAGGTGCCGGCACCCACCTGGTTAAAAGTGGTATCTATCGTCGGCAGCATCGGCATGATTATTCCGGTAATGATCGTTCTGATCAATCTATGGTATACCGTTAAAGGTAAACTGGGAATCATTCACGAAAACATCGGTGCAAAATTTGTATTCACCGGTACGGTTATTTATTTGTTCACCTGTATTCAGGGCCCGGCCCAATCGCTGCCGCAAGTCCAGCGTCTCACGCATTTCACTAACTGGGTGGTGGCCCACGCCCACATGGGGGTGTTGGGATTCTCAGGGATGATTGCCCTGGGGGGCATCTATTATATCTTACCCAAAATGACCGGCAAACCCATTTACAGTAAATTCCTGGCGGATTTCCAGTTCTGGATGATTCTCATTGGACTTGTCGGTTTTATGGTTGTTCTGACCATCGCAGGTCTGGTTCAGGGAAACAGCTGGCTAAACGGTGAAACCGTTTATCGCATACTTCCGCAACTGCATCATTACAACGTAGTGAGGGCCGGACTGGGATTTCTGATCGTCACCGGTGCGGTGGTAGGCCTGTATAATATGGTCAGAAGCATATTTTTTATTTCAGGAGAAACCACATGAATTTGAAAATGACGCCGGCAACAGTTGTTCTGGGCGGTATCGTTATACTAGCGGCGATTGTATTTGGTGTGGTATTCTGGCCCTGGGCCACAAAAGTGGAGCAACCTTCGGACATATTTCGAGAGCGCAGTGCTGATGAAAATAGAGGAAGACAGTTATATATTGCCAACGGTTGCGTTAACTGTCACACCCAATCCGTCCGGCTTGTTGATTGGGGCCTGGGAGCCGAAAGAATTGCCCAGGCCGGTGACTATGTTGCCGACAGGCCCATTTTGCTGGGATCAGTAAGGACCGGTCCGGATCTCTCCCAGGCAGGTGGAGAGCATCCGGACGATTGGCATATAGCGCATTTTATCAATCCGCGCTTCACCCGTCCCAATTCGATTATGCCACCCTGGAAATTTTTAGGCGATGAAAAGATCCAGGCCCTGACCCGTTATGTGCAGGGATTGGGTTTCAAGATGGCTGACCAGCGGATGGAAAGGCAGAAGTTTTGGAAGGCGGAGGCTATCAAAGCCTATGAGGCCGGCCCCGAAGAAAACGTCAAATGGTTACATGATAATGTCCCGGAAGGCTGGCGCAATGTTCCCAATCCGTATCCAACCACTGAAGCCGGACTGGCCAGAGGACATAAAATTTATCAGGATTTTTGCATGGGTTGCCATGGTCCTGTTGGAGATGGAATGGGAAGGGCACAACCGTGGATCTATCCGCCACCGCTAAACTTCACCATCCTCAAAGGTCGCGGTGCGTCGGGTGGAATTCTTTACTACCAGATTATGAACGGCATTACCGGTACCGCCATGCCGTATTTTAAACGCGATCTCGAATCCCAGAAAATCTGGGAAGTCGGAGATTTCGTAGCTGTTTTTTTTATCGGTGAAAGCGATGCCAATCAAGAGCCCAGAGGCATTGATGCGTCGTGGGAACCTTAATTTGTATTATGGATTTAAAATTGCAGATTGAAAATTGATCCGCCGGAGGCGGACCTTAAATATTCAATCTTCAATTGAAAATCGTCAATTTTTGCAGATAGAGAAAATATGTCAATATAACCATTTGTCGAATCTAGTTTATAGATATTAAAGTCGCACAATGCTTTATTTCTTTTTTATATTATTTCTCGTTTCCGGTTTCATTTTCGGCATAATTGTTTTTTTATGGGCGCTGAAAAGCGGACAATTTAAAGACCAGCAAAGAGCCAGATATCTTGCCCTTGACGATGATGAAGAATTTCCGGAACGGCAGGTCTCCGGTTCCGGTCGCTTCCAGGCTGCTCTCGTTTTATGTCTATTGGTATTCGGGTTGATGGTCACCGCTGCTGTGATGATATATGCGCATGTTATATAAATCAGTCCAATTGATCAGGACTGAAGCAGTTTTTTCAATATGGCCAACCCAATTGGGAGAAACGTGCAATGCGATATTTTGAATTGTTGGGCTTTCAACATACGGTGCTCGCGCTCATTCCAGCCACTATTTTAGTTGTACTCTTTTATATAGCGCTTTCTCGCACCCATTTTATCGGTAAAAATTCCGAACAAAGAAAAACAACCTCGGTTCATGTGTATTCCGATGAACTTGAATCAAGAAACTCTCCGTTTCCTCTTATTTTGATTCTAATTATTGCTGGTTTCTTGATCTGGGCATTTTTCTATACACTTGGAACCGGTTTATTGGGAGTAAAAATCTAAATGACAGCTGATACATCAAATGAATCGGAAAAACTTACATGGGTTTGCATATTGGTCCTGGCCGTCGGTTTCCTGATATTCAGCTTTTTTGCCTATCGGGTCGTCGGTGACATGGGCCAGCCAACCTGGAACTATGGTACCGTAAAAGATGTTCCCGCAGAATCCCCATATGGCGTTTACGAGAAGTTGCCGTATCCGCAACATGTGAGAGGCGCTGAGGGGGAATAATGAAAAAAATATTTCTGATAGTTGTTACAGTAGTCGTGGTTGGTTATATAGCGTATGAAGCGTTGATTTTTTATGATAATGAGTTCATTTACGGCCGCATGCGCGAAACCCCTGCGGTACGACCCCATGAGGAACCCATACTAATTTTGGAAGCAGGCCTCGTACCGTTATCAGGCGGCGAAGCCATATATCGGGCCATGGATGGTAAAAAAATCAAATCCCCTTTGCAAATGGATGATAATTCAATTATCGCCCAGGGTAAGCAAGGTTATATTACTTACTGCGCCCAGTGTCATGGTAATCACCACGACGGCAAGGGGACGGTCGGACAGAGTTTTGCCCCCCTGCCGGGGGATCTGAGAAGCAAGAAGGTTCAAACCATGTCCCAAGGCGTCGTGTTCAAAGAAATCAGTTACGGCATACCCAAAGGACGGCAGCCCCCACTAGCCACCACCATTACGGTGGAAGATCGCTGGAAAATTATTGCCTACATTAAGTCCCTGGGAATTCGAAAATAATAGCCACCCCCCGGAGTTTGCTGTCGACGATGCACAGCTATTCCGTTTTTCCCCTTCGGTTAAATGCAAATGCCCTCTCATACCTGTGAGCTTTGCGGCCTTTCTCTGCATTTCGGAAACTACAGCCTGGAAGCCTACGATAAAACCTACCGGTTTTGCTGTGTGGGGTGCAAACAGGTTTTTTTGATGCTGCTGGAGGCGACCGATTCCGGTGACCCCGCCCGGTTCAAAGAGACCGAGCTGTTCAAAAAGTGTCTGGAAATGGGGATCATCCCCAGCTCCGAGGCTGAACTCCGGCAGCGGGCAACCGGGGATCAGCCGGTTGCAGACAAAGCTCATCCTGTCACCGCTCAGGGGCAGGGGGCTGATGCGCCGTCCGCAGAAAACACGACATTGACGCTCCAGCTGAAGCTCAGCGGCATGTGGTGTCCAGCCTGTGCCTGGGTGATTGATGAATCCCTCAAGAAAAATCCCGGCATAGTGGATTCGGCCTGCAACTTTTCGACCGACCGCCTGCGATGTGAATACGATCCGGTCAAAACATCTCCGGCCCGAATTATCGAATCCATTGAAAAACTCGGATACCGCGGCGTCCAACCAGACGAAGATGCCATATCCCGGGTCAACCGAATCGAATTTATTCGATTCGGCATCTCGGCCTTTCTGACCATGAACGTGATGATGCTTTCCTTTGCGCTTTATTCAGGCTTTATCAGTGAGCTTACCCGGGATGCGATTGCCAAACTGTCCTGGCCGATATTTGTTATGGCCAGCGGGGTGATGTTTTACGGCGGCCGCAATATATTCAGAAAAGCGCTGGCCGGTTTTGCTTCGGCTGCTTCCAGTATGGAGACGTTGATCGCCGTCGGATCCTCCAGCGCCTATATCTACAGCATCTTCAACTTTGCAGCCGGTAACATCCACCTGTATTTCGACACGGCTTCGATGCTGATCACCCTCGTATTGCTGGGAAAATTGCTCGAACGCAGCGCTAAAAACAAGGTTCAGCAAGATCTGGAAAGTTTTTTTTCACTGCGACCGACAAAAGTCAGAATCTGCACGGCTGAATATCCCCAGGGGCGTTATCTGGCCGCTGATCAACTGCAAAAGGGCGACATTTTCCGGGTGGATGAAAACGAGATTGTTCCGGCCGACGGCAGAATCGTCGAGGGCCTGGGATCGGTGGACGAATCGGCCTTGACCGGAGAGGCACTGCCGGTGGTAAAAAAGTCGGGAGATAGAATCAGAAGCGGCACCCGGGTAAGTCAGGGTTCACTGCAGGTAAAAACCGAAGCAGTGGGTCAGGATTGTGTTCTGGGCCAGATGATTCGGATTATGGAAAATGCCCTGAGTCGCAAGACACCGATGGAAGGTAAAACAGATCGGATACTGCGCTGGTTTGTACCGGTGGTTATCGCCCTTGCCGTCGGTACCTTGACTGTTTTTTTGCTTTTGGGATTTACGCTGGAAACGGCCCTGATTCGAGCTGTGACGGTAACGGTGATCTCCTGCCCGTGCGCCCTCGGGGTAGCCATCCCTCTGGCCCGGGTGGCCGGTATTTCGGTAGCCGGTCGCATGGGAATCCTCGTGCGGGAGTTCTCGGCTTTTGAGCAGGCGCCAAAAATCAACACCTTTGTTTTTGATAAAACCGGAACCATCACGGTGGGGCAGTGGAATCTGCAGCAAGTCATTCCCTGCGCCGGCTTTTCGAAGGCCCGAATCCTCTCTTTGGCTGCAGCCCTGGAAGCCGACTCGGATCATCCCATAGCCCTGGAAGTAAAACGACTGGCAAAGCATCTTCAACTGGAGCCGGCAACGGTTCATCATATTCAAGTGCATGCCAACGGCGTGTCCGGTCGGCACGAAACCAGAGAAGTAAAAATCGGTTCGAAATCGTTTTTACGTGACGAAGTCGCTGCATCCAATGGTTTTCAGGTGCCGGACAACCTGACAATAAAAAAAGAATTCTCTATCATTTACATGAGTTATACCGGTATATGCTGCGCCGTCCTCGTGTTCGGTGACATGATCCGGGACGGCGCCCTCCGAACCATCGCCCAACTCACAAACGACGGCCATTCGATCCATCTGGTTTCCGGAGATGGAGAGAAGACCACCCGGGAAGTCGCAAATATTGTCGGAATTAAAAAGGCTCATGGTGAGCAGCTGCCCCAGGAAAAAGCAGACCTGATCAAAACCTTGCAAAAAAGGAAGAATTGCGTGGCAATGGTCGGCGACGGGGTCAATGACGCCCCGGCGCTGGCCATGGCCGATATGGCTGTCGCGGTTCATTCCGGCAGCCATCTCGGTCAAGAGGTGGCGGATATTTCCCTGATGCAGGCAGAGCCGACCCAAATTCTGGATTTTCTGCGGCTGGCCGATCGCACCAACCGCAAAGTTCACCAGAACCTCTGGTGCTCGGTTGTCTATAATTTCATCAGCATACCGCTGGCCATGAGCGGTCTGTTAACACCTTTAATCGCGGTCTGCGCCATGCTGTTGAGCAGCTTGAGCGTGACCGGCAACACTCTCTTGCTGATCCGGTCCTATTCACGCAAGAAACGGCCCCGATAATCCACTTAATCCCCCAAATTGCCTGATCTGTAAGAAATGTTCCCGGCACACCGTCAAAAAATTAACATTTGGCCGGTTTTTTTACTTATTTCCGGGGATGCGCCGGGCTTGATCAGATCAAAAACGGGTGGTATAATTTTCACGTTTACAGAAAATTATTTGTCGGGTTCGAAAATTCTTTGCCCTGATTCCTCGCAGTTTGCAGTTGATTACTAGCCGTTTTATGATTACTCTTTTTGTAAACCCCTGATGATCCTGTTAAACTTGCAAGGATTTACTTCTGATCAGCCCCTGAGAAACCTTCCGTCATCATACAGAGGTGTGGCGTAGAGAATCTCAATTTTTCATGAGCCGTGAACCGGTTGTTTGAAGGGTGAAACAGGTGAAACTTACTGACTTGATGGCTTGGAAATTGCATTAACACTATAGCTAACCCCGAAATATTTTTAATTAAAGAACAGGTGGGAGGAAAAATGGCAACTTCGAATAATCGTTCCCTGCATCATCATCTGCTGGCCGTTAAGGAAAGCCGGCGCAGTTTCGAGAACGCATTTCAGAGCGTGGCGCGGATGATTTTGGAAAGCGAAATCGAAAAGGTCGTGGTCAACGGTAAAACGACATATGATTTCAGTATCTTCCGTAACGGCAAAAAACATGTGATCGGTATGTATGATGAAATCAACAGCTTTGTGTCTTATGTAAAAGATGCTTCGGAAGGCGGTTCGTCGTCTGAAATGGCATTTGTCCTCGTCGGTGAACCGGGCAACGGTAAAACCTTCTTCGTGGAATTTCTATGTTCAAGATACCGTGATTTTCTGACCGAAGAGCGCAACCGCAAATACTCGTTCCGGTTTAAGGACATCGAGCAGCTGGACAACTACGGCCGAATCAAAAACATTGAGTCCCAGACCTTTGAGGATCCGATGATTCTAGCCATGAACCTTTTTGAAAATACCGCAGAGAGCAAGAACTATCTTGCCAGTCAAATCGGATTTTCCGACACTGAAATCGAGCAGCTATATGAAAACTTCCGTCCTCTGGGGGCATGCAGCGGTTATATCTGGAACGATATTCGCGCCTATGCCGATGGGGACATCGACAAAATGTTCGAGTTTGTGGAGGTTGTCCCGGTGCCTCTGACCGAAAGCCTTGGTACCGTCACAGGCAAATATCCGGCCAAAGATAAAATTACTTCTTCGGCGGTCGATCTTCTGGGCGAAGAGTCGATTCAGCGCCTGCTGCATATAACGGATACGAATAATCCGTACCGCTTCGATCTGAGAAGGGGCGCCCTGGCCCGGGTGGCCGGCGGGGGTATTCATTTCAGCGACGAAATATATAAAAACAAAAAAGACCTGGTGCAGGTGTATCTGGGGGTCATCCAGAATCGCACGATCGAAATCGACGGTTACAAGTGGCCGATCGACACCCTGATTATCGCCACCAGCAACAACTCGGAGTTCCACCGCTTTCTGGCAGAAAAAGAAGAAGCCCCCATCGTTGATCGATGCCGTATCTGTTATGTCTCCCACAACACCAACTACAAGCTGCAAAAGCAGCTTACCAAGTATGCCATCGGCAGCGAAACCCGGACGACCCTCACCCGTGATTTTCTGCATCAGGATCCGAATCAGAACTATGCGGCTTCCGTGGCCGCCGTTTTAACCCGACTGCCCCGTTCCGAGAAACTGACACCGGTTGAGACCATGAAGCTGTCAGCCGGGGAAGTGGCCGGTGAAAAAAGTATCAAAACCCTGGCAGAGGTGATCGACACGCTCAACCAGGATCCGGAAATTATCAACCGCTTCGGCCAGAAGGGCCTCGGGCAGCGTAATTTGGGGCGCGCGATCCAGCTGTTGATCGAAAGCTCCGAAACCAACGAAGGCCAATGCATGTTTGCCTATGACATATTCACAGCTCTGGAGCGGGTCATCCTGGACTACGTTACCGAGGCCAACGACCGCGCCAAATACCTGGAAGACCTCAAAATCGCCAAGGGTTTGTACCGGGAACGGATTATGACCGAGATGTTCAACGCGTACATGGACGAGCCGCTCGCCATTCGCAAGGATGTGATGAACTATGTCAACATGATCATTGGCATCGACGCCGAAAATCTGGGTGCCGACAAAATGTGGAAATACAAAGATCCGCAGACCGGCGAGCTGAAGGCGCTAAAGATCGACGAACGGTTCATCAACAGCGTCGAGGAACGGCTGGGTCTAAAAACAGAAGAACAGCGCGAAACATTCCGGACTTCCATTCGCAAAATTTACGGGCAGAAAATTTCGGTCGACCCGGATTACGATTTTATGGACAACCTGGAGCTGGTCAAGGCGGTCACCGATGTGCGGCTCAAATCGGATATTGCCGGGGCCGGCAGCCTCATCGGTGCCCTGGCCAATCGCACCAATGAGGAAAACCAGAAGCTTTACGACCGCATGGTCGACACCATGCTCAACAAACTGGGATACTGTAAGACCTGCGCGCAGAAGACTATAGAATATTTTTGTACGCAGGAGGATGAAAATTAAGTCGCATAGAGCGTGGCGCATAGGGCTTAGCGTCATAAGTAGTTGAATTGGTTTAATTTGTTAAATTAGTTCAATTGGTTAAGTGGGCACCTTGATTCAACCAATCTAACAAATCGAACCAATAAAACCAATGAAACGTTTGGGATTAACCCGCAACTCGGAACTTGAGACCATGAATGATAATCGCCAAAATCTATATAAGGAACTAAAAACCCGAGGCTTAACACCGGAGCAGGAAGAGGTGATTCAGGCCGAGCTGCAGGATAATCGCGAGCACCGGCTGCCCGAAGACTTGCCGGTGGCGGAAGAGGGCGGTGTAAAAGTTCTGGCATCGGAGCCGACCAGTGTTTACGCGTTTCACGATCTGATTCACCTGCAGGCCATGACGGCAATGCGCAGCAACTATACCGCCACGGTGCGTTCCATCGACGAGTTGCTGGAGCGCGACAGGCAGCGCGAAAAAGACGGTTTCCCCAGAAAGATAAACGTGGGGCGGCTTATCAAACCTGGCAAGGGCGGAAAAACCAAGGTGGTGATAGTCCCCACCACGGTGGAAGAAAAATTCATGCATGATCCTTCCTTTAAAACCCAGGAGGAAGGGGAGGGCGACGCTTCGGGCGGCACCGGCGAAGGTGAGGAAGGCGAGGTGATCGGCGAGCAGCCGGTGCGGTCACCGGATGCTTCCGGGACCGGTCCCGGTGGCGGCGACGGGGCCGGCCATGAACTGGAGTCCAATGCTTACGATCTGGGCAAGATCCTCACCGAGCAGTTTGAACTGCCCAATCTCAAAAACAAGGGCAAAAAGCGCTCACTGACCCGTTACACCTACGACCTTACCGACAAGCATCGCGGCTTTGGTCAAATTCTCGACAAAAAAGCCACCTTGCGCCAAATCCTGGAAACCAATATCCACCTCGGCAATGTCGAGGATGTGGACAATATCGATCCGACACGGTTTTTGATTTCACCCACCGATCGGATTTTTCGAATCCTGTCCCGCGAGAAGGATTACGAATCCCAGGCCATGGTCTTTTTCGTGCGTGACTATTCCGGTTCAATGGCCGGCAAAACAACGGAGCTGGTGGTGGCCCAGCATGTGATGATCTACAGCTGGCTGTTGTACCAATATGCCAAACAAGTCGAAACCCGTTTTGTCCTGCATGACACCGAGGCCAAAGAGGTACCGGACTTTTATACCTATTACAACTCTTCGGTGGCCGGCGGCACGCAGGTGGCGTCTGCCTACCGCCTGGTCAATGAAATTGTCGAGAAAGAAAGCCTGGTTAAGGATTACAATATCTACATATTTCACGGTACGGATGGTGACGACTGGGATACGGACGGCAAAGAAGCCATCCCCGAGTTGAAGAAAATGCTGGCCTATGCCAACCGGGTCGGTGTCACCATTGCCGAACACGCCTTTCGGCCGGGAAAAAGTAGCGAGGTTGAAAAATATTTAAAAAACTCAGGACTTCTGGAACAAAAACCGGCCCTGATACGGCTGGATGTCCTCAAGGAAGACGCTGATGAGCAACGGCTGATCGAGGGGATCAAAAGTTTGATTTCGGAATAGAACGTGTTGCGGGTTGCGGGTTACGAGTTAAGGGTTGCGTGTTCATCTTGATCCCTAACTCGCAACCCGCAACGGTCTATTCGCAGCATTGTCGTCTTTCCAATGGGATGACTAAATCGATGGGGAATGACGCCTAAGGAAAGCTATGGAACTGATCGACCAGCATACCAAAAAAATCATGGAAGGGTGCAAGGAGCGTGCCCTGGATGCCGGTTTGCGATTCGAAGAAGAATCCCTGGAATACATCGTAACCAACCGCGACCTGCTGGAGCTTACGCCCAAGGTGATGATACCCACCTTGTATGACTACTGGGTTCACGATGTGGAGATCCTCAAGGAAAGGGGCCGCTATGAACTTTATCCCAGCAATCCGTATGAAACCGTCATCAACACCCGGCCGGCCATTTCCTTTTACAATGACAATAATCCGGACTGGATGAATGTCATGATCTTCTACCACGTGCTGGGGCACATCGATTTTTTTCAGAACAACCTGTATTTTAGACACACCTGGGACTATGATTTTAACGGTCGTGCCCTTTCCGATAAGCGGCTGATAGCGAATCTACGATCTGAAAAAGGCCGCTGGGTCGATTATATCATTGAATTTTCCCGCGGAATCGACAACCTGGTCGGCTATCATCGTGAGCTTGCCAAGCTGGATCCGCCCCTGAACGTAAACGGGACCAGGCGTCTGAATTTCTATTTCGATGTCTTTTTGCAAACTCACAAAAAGGTAAAAATCAGCGAATACATCAAGGAGATCGAAAGGTACAATCGATTCCTGAAGGAAGAGGGCGAGCGTGGCGAGACTTCGTTCTTTGCGGAAGTAAATAAAAAGCATCCCGAATTTAAAGCGATTTTCAAAAAGAGCCTTAAAGAAAAACCGGATCACAAACCGGATCTGTTCCAGTATCTGCTGGCCTATTCCGATTTCCTGCAAAAAGAAGAAAACGCCTGGATCAAATCGGTGATGGAAGCCGTGCGCAACACGTCCATATTCCTGCAGCCTCAGATTCGAACCAAAATCATGAATGAAGGCTGGGCCAGTTACTGGCACGAAAAGCTTTTTCTGCAGGATGACCGCATCAAGGGCCACGAAGTCGATTTTGCGCGCGCCCATTCAGGGGTGACGTCTCTGCCGCGTGTCGGTCTCAATCCATATGCGCTGGGTATGCGGCTGTTTTATTATATCGAAGACCTGGGCGACAAGGGCAAATACTCCGTAGAATTCAGACGCCTTCTGGATGCCGATCACCGGCATCAATTTAATAACAACGCCGGGCAGGGGCAAGAATTCATCTTCAAAGTGCGTGAAACCCTGTGTGACTTTATTTTCATCAATACATTTGTGGATCAGGAATTCGTCACCGGCAATAACCTGTTTGTGGCCGGCAAACGTCTGGACAAGGACCGGATGGTATGGCAGTACTACGTAAAAAGCCGTAAAGCAGTCGACTACCGTCAAATGCTGCTGGATGCACTCTACCATCCGCCGCATATTGACATCGATAAGGAAAAAGGCGACGACAACACGCTTTATCTGGTCCATCACTTTGAAGGCAAACCTCTGGTAAAAGAATTTATCGCCAACACCATGCTGGGGCTGGAATATCTGTGGGGGTATCCCGTGCAACTGGAAACCAGCGAGGTTGTGTCCAAGGCTGGGGCGACGGCAAGCGGTTACCCTGTCAGTACCCCGGGTGCACCACCACCGGAAAGAGCCGGGCCGACGGATTTTAATTGGGAGCGGGTCTTGTATACGATGAAAAAACGTCAACTTAAACGGGAGGTGATCGGCAAGGCGTGATTCATTGTAATTGAGACGACCAGATCAGAGACGGTTTACTTTATTACACTGTTATAGATTTGAATCGGCGTGTTCCGGGTTACGGGTTTCGTGTTGCGAGTTGATAATAATGTGCAAGCTCCAACGCAGGCAATATCCGTGTCAATGGTACATACTGCAATATGTCGTTAAATGGTGAACTAAACGCTGGAGAAGTCAATGTCAGGTACCCTGAAGTCAATAACCGGGTCTGAAGAGCCGGCAGCAGAAGATGCGCAAAGGTTGGATAATGATGTTGGGCCGGATGACCAGGAAAGTATTCATGCTGCCATGGAGAATTTTGACCAGAGCATGAGCGGACATGACCAGCGGGAGTCGATCCCTTTCGATGGTTTTCTAAAAGAACTCACCATCGAGCCCTCTGTGGTGATCCGCAATATCTTCCAGATGTTTTATGACATGGTCAAACTTCTTGTCGGGGTGGGTCTCGACGAATATCCGGATGATCCCGAATCCATCAGTTTTGTCTGCTATGATTGCAGCAAATTGTTCGTTGAGGGATCGGACCATCCCTTTTTTGCAGACCGTCTGTTTGCCAACCGACTGGTCGGTCTGGTCGAGGCCATGAAACGCGGGACTCAGCAGAACAAAATATATATCTTCAACGGTCCTCACGGTTGCGGCAAAAGCACCTTTTTAAATAACCTGCTGAAAAAATTTGAAGTATACGCCAATCAGGCGGAAGGTTTACGCTACGAAACCGTCTGGCGGTTGGACCGCAGATTAATGGGCGCGCATTCGGAAATCAAGAACGTTTCACTGCTGGACAATTTGCTTCAGCTGCAAGACAACCTCGACAAAGACCAGTACGAGCTGTTAAAGATGCAAAGCGCTTTGAGTGGAACCGATGACTGTATCGAGGTGCCCTGCCCCAGTCACGACAATCCGATATTGATGATCCCCAAGGATTATCGTCGGACATTTTTTGATGATCTGTTTAAAAATGACGAATTCAAATGGAAGCTGTACACCGAAAAAGAATATGAGTGGGTATTTCGCGATATTCCCTGCACAATCTGCAGTTCGCTCTACAAGTCGCTGCTCGGACGACTCAAAAGCCCGCGTAAAGTTTTTGACATGATTTATGCCCGGCCGTATCGATTTGACAGGCGCCTCGGGGAGGGGATCAGTGTCTACAACCCGGGTGACAAACCCATGCGCCAGATTACTTTGAGCAACGCGATAATCCAGAGCCGCATCAACGCATTTCTCAGGGACAGTAATCTGGTTAAATACATTTTTTCCCAATATGCCCGAACCAACAACGGTATCTACGCCCTGATGGATATCAAGACCCACAACACGGATCGACTCATCGAGCTGCACAACATTATCAGCGAAGGGATCCATAAGGTGGAGGACATCGAAGAAAACGTGAATTCTCTTCTGATAGCGGTCATGAATCCCGAAGATCAGAAGAACATAGAGGATTTTCAGTCGTTTTCCGATCGCATCGAATATATCTATATCCCTTATGTCATGGATTTGAACACCGAAGTGGAAATTTACCGCAACATCTTCGGCAAGCACATCGATGACAGTTTCCTGCCGCGCGTACTGCACAACTTTGCCCGGGTGATCATTTCGACCCGCCTGAACAAAAAATCCGAAGCCCTGCTGGAATGGATCGGCGATCCGGACAAATATCGCATGTACTGCGACCAAAATCTGCAACTGCTGAAAATGGAAATTTATACCGGCTACATTCCCACCTGGTTGACTGAAGATGACCGTAAAAGCCTGACAGCCAAGCGGCGACGTCGGATCATCGCCGAATCCGAAGCCGAGGGCGAACACGGGATATCCGGACGGGACTCCATAAAGATATTCAATGAATTTTATTCGGCTTACGCCAAGGGCAACAAGCTGATCAATATGTCTCAGCTCTGCAATTTTTTTACCAAGAGCCGCAAAGAACTCAGTGAAATGATTCCAGGCGGATTTTTGGATTCATTGCTCCGGATGTACGATTACACCATCCTACAGGAAGTGAAAGAATCGCTCTATTATTATAATGAAGAACAGATTTCCCGGGACATTCAGAACTATCTGTTTGCGATAAACTTTGAGCCGGGCTCGGTCGAAACCTGCACCTACACCGGAGAAAAGCTGGAAATTTCTGAAGAATTTTTCGAGGGAATTGAAATGCGTCTGCTGGGCAGCAAGGTGGAAAAGAAAGTTCGGCAGGCTTTCCGGGAGGACACCCAGAAGGAATATACGACCAAAACCCTGACCCAGGAAATGATGGTGGATGAGAAATTGATTACGGAGACCAAAATTTATACTGACATGCACGGACGCTATGTACACAACCTGAAGGAAAAGGTACTGGATCCTTTTCTGGAAAATGAAAATTTTCGGAGGGCGATAAAAGACTATGGTGAGGAGGACTTTAAAACGTATGATAAAAAGATCCGGGAAGATGTTAGCTACCTGATAAACAACCTGTGTGATAATTTTAGTTATGCCGAGCAGGGAGCAAAGGAAGTCTGCATGTATGTTATTGACAGCGACCTGGCACGCAAGTTTGCGAATCCGTAAAAAGCGTCGGTGTATACACCCCGTTAGCCGCCGTGCATTTTCCGTGGGGAATATTCATCCATGGGGCGCACAGTCCTGCCGATTTAATTCCTTTTAGTTATTGCTCATTCATCTGGGCTTTCAGACAATCGCAATATTCGTCGAACACGAAGTACATACATTTGTCGGTGCGACACGATTTCTCATAGTAGCAGCACTCTTTCTGTTTTGTGTCGCTGTCGGCTGTGCACATGGACATCATCTTTTTTTCACAGAAGCTGACCTGTCTTTGGTGCATGACAATCACCTCATATAGCGAGTGTAATTGGCGGAAATACAGCCTCCTCTTATTATAATATTGGCCGAGTTCATCCTTTTCTTTAGCAATTATTCAGGATTCTTTCTGGGCCGATGGTCCGTTTGCCTATCTGCTATGAGAAGTAAATTCAGGACACCTTACCTCTGGGAAGAATAACTGACACCTTTGGCTTAATTGGGGGATGTATATCCCCCGAGTTCGTAGACCAGTCGCAAATCTGTTCCGGGATATTTTTCTTCGGC
>Ga0126332_10000161_pt1 | contig 27640 bp, 24 predicted proteins | sample InaspJWI42metaG_FD_94482 | JGI IMG/M metagenome (GOLD analysis project Ga0126332, IMG submission 94482) | Marine gutless worms symbiont microbial communities from Oahu, Hawaii - Inanidrilus sp. 2 OAHU.JWI-42 metaG | ecosystem: Host-associated > Annelida > Digestive system > Unclassified...
CATCCAGCTGAAATCATCGGCTGAGCAGCAGTAAAACCCAATTCAGAATATATGATGCATTCACCGAAGTTTATGATCTCAAAATATCGATTCAGGCAACAACCCGTCAAGGTTTGACACCTTTTCTTTCACAGACAATAAACAGGCTCCCTCTGGGCTTATCCTGCAGGCCTCCAAGTACCCACAGTTTGGACGCCATTTCAGATAAGGGTGGTTTGAAGTCTGCTACTGCAAATCGACTGCGAGGGGCATTCCCTCATCTTCCATGCAGTCACGCACACTTTGTAGTAAAAGTGCGCTCGTGTCGCACTAAGATAAATCTGGACATAACTCTTTTGATCTCGCGTCATTAGCTGGCCTTGAGACCGGGATTAGCTTTCATTATGAAACGTGTACAACTGGTGATATGGTTTTGAACGGTCGATCGTGCCCTAGCCCCATCCCCGCTTTCTACTGCATCGATGATGTCGCAAAGCTCCCGGTAGTTTTTTGTCAACTCCTTTTTATCCTTAAAAAAAAGCTGGAGCTTTTCGAGTATGTTATAATGGACAATTTGGAGAATAGCAACGTAAACGGGATTTCTTGTTATTTCAGCCAGTGCAAGGTGTATCTCTACATCAACCTGGAAAAAATCTTCCCACTCTGATTCGTAATTCTCAATATGTTTTCTTGCTTTAGCAAGGAGTTCTTTAAGCCGATTTATGTCATCTTTACTAGCCCGCTCGGCCGCGAGTGCCGCAGTGCAACCCTCTACACCCTCACGGAATTCGGACAGTTGGGAATAAGTGCCTTTCTGGTTTTGCATCAAAAGGAAGAAGTGTTCGGCAATTTGCTCTGTGCCGATCTTTTTGATCACGGCCCCTCCGTTTACACCCAACTTTATCTCTATTAACCCTTTCTGTTCCAATACTCGCAAAGCTTCGCGCAAAGAAGCTCTGCTCGTCTGGAACTCCTGTACTAAATCCCTCTGCGCGGGCAGCTTATCACCGGGCTTAAGCTTTCCCGTCATTATGGCATCTTGAATCTGCATAACTAAATCGTGATAAATCCTATTTTGGGTTGTTTTTCGAAACATAGTTCATCTCACTTGTTATTTGAGTAATTTAAATTAGGAGGCTAATTAAAAATTCTGGTCAATACAGCATCACGGGAACCTTGCTTTCCTTGGCCGAGACAAGGTCTTTTATGTTATCTTTTTCGGCTCTGTATAATGTATTGGGATAGAACGGCCAATGACATAGAGAAAATAAAAATAACTGTACCTATTGCACTTTACGGCTGCGGATTAAATATTGAGCCAAAATCGCGACCGCCATGGAAAAGACAAATATCAAAGATCCGACCGCATTGATGGTCGGATTCAGACCGGAGCGAATCATTCCCCATATTTTAACCGGCAATGTTTCCTGAAAGCCGCAAACAAACCACGCAATAATAAACTCATCAAAAGAAATGGTAAAAGTCAGCAGAAAAGCAGCCGCAATACCCGGTAAAGTCAAAGGAATGACGATGTGCCAGATAGCTTTTAGACGGTTGGCACCCAAGTCCCAGCCAGCCTCTTCATACCGGTAGTCCAACCCTGCCATGCGCGCTCTAATAATTAGCATGGCAAATGGCGCTGAAAAGATGGTATGGCTGATCCACACCGAAAAAAGAGATCCCTCCAGATTTATTCGAGTTAAAAACACAGCCAGTGCAAGCCCCAGAATAATCCAAGGTACGGCCAACGGAGAAATCATCACCGCTAAAAAGATGTTCTGCAAGCGAAACGATCGTCGATAAAGTGTGTAAGCCTCCATGAAACCCAGCACGCAGGATGTGGTGGCTACAATGGCTGAAACAATGAGGCTGTTTTTTAGAGCATCAAGAATGCCGGGGTCAAACAACAGTTTTCTATACCAGTTTAAGGTAAATCCTTTCCAGGGAAGGCTGGCGAATTTATCCACATTGAAGGAAAAGATGATAATCGTTACAATCGGCATAAAGAGAAAAACAAAAACCAGAGTCATATAGCCATAAAATATGTATTTATCCAGATCCTTCATCGCTATTCTTCTACTATTGCTTTAATCGTCATAAATATAATCAACAAAAAGATTGCGATCACCAACAGCATCACAATGGAAAGAGCCGATGCCAACGGATAATTGGCGGTCCAATGGGCTGCATCGACGACCATTTGAGAATAAACAGGTTTGGTGCCACCACCAAGTACCGTCGGGGCAATAAAGTCCGTAAAAGAGAAGATAAATACGAAAACGGTTCCGTTCGCAAGGCCCGGAAGGCTTAGGGGAAAAGTCACCCACAAAAAGCTTTTGAATGGACCGGCCCCCAGATCATTGGCCGCTTCAATTAAAGATCTATCCACATTATCCAGCGTGCCGTAAAGATTTAGGATCATCACGGAGATGAGGAAATGCAGTAATCCGATCCGGGTGGCGATGTGGGTGTAAAGGATATTAAGCGGTGAGTCGATGATCCCCATGAAGGATAACATATGATTGATAACGCCGCTGCCACCTATAATTAACTGCCACGAGTACACGCGAACGAGATAATTTGTCCAGAAAGGTGCAATAATGGCAATCAGGATAACATGCCGATATCTTTTGGGAACTTTAAAAACCAGACTGTAAGCAAAGGGGTACGCCGCCAGGATGGTGATAACCAGTGTGGTCAGCGTGATCCCCAAGGACCTGAAAAACGCAACTCTCACGAGTGGATCTGCAAAAACAGCCTTGTAATTTCCCAAATTCCAGGTTGAGACAATTTGATAATCTTTGGTCATCCAGAAACTGATCACCACAAGAAAAGCGAAGGGTACCAGGTAGAAGAAAATCTGCCAGCCAGTAATGGGCAAAAGTCCGACGAATTCCTTATGCGAGCTAAGCTTTTTTAAAAAGGCGTGTTTTGAGCTTCTTGATTTCATTTTCCTTCAAACGCTTGAAGCAAACCAGGTTAAGGGATAAGGTAACAATCCGTCTCCTGCCAGGTAATCGTCACATTTTCCCCTTTATTAAATTGACTTTTTCCCTGAATTTGGAGCTTGATTTCGGTGGAGTTGACCTGGACGAGGTATTCGGTGAGCGAGCCTTTGAAGACCGATTCTTTTACCACGCCATCGATTTTGTTTTCACAAATCTGTTGGTCCTGGGCGATGGTGATATTTTCCGGGCGGATCATCATCGACATGTGTTTGTGATTGGATCTATTTTGCCAATCCTTGGGGGGATGAAAGAAAAATGAGCCCGGTAGCTGAGATGACGTTACCATAACCCTGTTTGAATTGGACTCAACGATTTCCACATCAATCAGGTTGCACTCACCCAAAAAAGTAGCCACAAATTTAGAGGCGGGTTTTTCATATATACTCAAAGGGGTTCCGACCTGTTCGATACAGCCCTGATTCATGATCGCAATTTCATCACTCATGGTCATGGCTTCTTCCTGGTCATGGGTCACAGAAATAAAGGTTCGATCCAGCTTCATCTGCAAATTTTTTAATTCCGTCTGCATTTGTTTTCGATTCATGGCATCAAGGGCGCCAAGCGGTTCATCGAGCAATAACACCGCAGGTTCCATGATCAAGGAGCGGCACAGCGCAACTCTCTGACGCTGGCCTCCGCTCAACTGATTCGGTTTGCGATAGGTAATATCCGGGAGCCCAACCATATCCAGCACCTCCTGGACTCGTTTTCTGATTTGCCGTTTAGCGCTTCCGCGCATCTTCAGACCAAAGGCGATGTTGCTGAATACATTCATATGAGGAAATAAGGCAAAATCCTGAAACACAATATTGGTATCTCTTTTATAAGGAGGCACATCCGTTACATCGCGATTCCTGAGAAATATTCTTCCGCTAGTTGGAGATTCAAATCCCCCAATGATCCTAAGGGTAGTTGTTTTACCGCAGCCGCTAGGACCGAGAAGGGTGAGAAACGTTCCTTTCTTCACCTTCAGCGAAATATTGTCCATGGCGGTAATATTATCAAACTCTTTGGATACCGAATCCAGTACGACGTCGTATTCTTTGCGGGCCATCTATCTTATTCTTGCTGCTGAATGTTTGGTGAACTTGGCGATCTTTGTGGTAGAAATCGCATAGACAATCAGGGGCTTAAGATTCTGTATCTTCTTTGGTAGGTCGGAGAAATCAGCTACCCATCGTCATGCGTATTTCCTTAAGGTAATAATGATCGCCGAAGATTTAGATTCTCAGGATTGAAGGGGGAAGCCTCCTTCGCTTATGAGAAGTATTGGCTCCCCCTGATCCTGCAAGGTTGTGTTAATCGGAGTTGAATTATTTACTTTTGAATTCCTGCCAGACTTTTTTCCAAGCTTCTTCATCGATCGGCGTTTTACGATTGGCAATGTTTTTTAACACTTTGCTAAGTTCTTCATAATTGTCCAATCCCAGCATGCTGGCCTGTTCCTTCTTCAAGTAATTGACCGCTTTGCTGTTGGGAACGAGCACATGAAAAGCATTGGCCCAGGCCAATCCGGCCTGGATCTTCGGGGACAAAGCCCACTGGATGTACTTTTTGGCAAGTTCCGGATTTTTGCTGTGCTTGGTGATGACCAGTGCTTCGGTCCAGCTAACGCCGCCTTCTTTGGGATTGGACAGCTCGATGGGGTGACCCTGCTCTTTGAGTAGCACTTGCAGCCACCTGCCGGCGATGGATATCCATACATTTTCATTGGCCAAGGCCTGGATGGTGTCGGAGTTGGTGGCCGCAATCGTACCCACATAGGGTTTCAAAGAAAACAGGGTTTCTCTAATCTTATTCAATTCTGCTGGTCCGATATCATATGGTTCTTTGTATCCCAGATAGCGCCCCATGCACCCCATGTTGGGTAAGTACCAGTCGAAAATAGCGATTTTGCCTTTATATTTATCTTTCCACAGTCCGGAATACGATTGCATGTCGGCCGGATCCACATGCTTGCTATTATAGGCAATGCCGTAAAAACCCCAACGGCTGGCCACAGCATAAAGCTTATTGTCTATCCAATGTTGATCGAAGTGTCTGTACCGTTCATATAAATCATTGATGGGATAATCTTCGGGGTTTAAGGCTTGGATAAGATCAGCCCTCACCAGTTTTTCAACATAGGGTGCATCGGGCGACAACACATCATAGGTTCCCCTTTTAGCTGACTTGATCAAGGCCATCATTTCATCTGAACTGGGGTAAATTTTATAGTTCACCTTGCAATTATATTTTTTTTCAAAGTCATTGATGATCTGCGGCTCTTCATAGCCGGGCATGACAAGCAGGTTGAGCACGTCTTTGGCGACTGCGCTGCTGGTTGTCAAAAACACACCTGCCAAGGCAATGATTAACAGCATTAGACATCCTTTTATTGCGGATTTGTACTTACTCATTGGTTGCCTCCTTTCCGTTAATGGTTGTTATATTCCCTTCTTTTCAAAATTTTCCAAAAGGGAAAAGGTCGTCTCAACTGCAAAATCTACTTTGGCTTCATCGATCGTTTCATAGACATCCTCAGGAAGATGAAGAGTATCCATGGGCCAATCCATTAACATGGCACCGGGTATATCTTCCAGAGAAAAAGACCAGTCATCCGATCCAATCAGGGTATCTTCAAACCGTATTTCTCTTTTCTTTATAAGACCAGAATGACTCAAACTGGATTCGATTTTTTTTCTGAATGCCGGGGGGCCGGCCCAGACCCAGAGATATTCACCACAGCCCAAAACATCCAGGGTCAGGCAGGCCTTGATCTGCTCGATGACCCCGCGTTCCTTGGCGTCCTTAACAAAATATTGAGAGCCGAAAAGCCCCCATTTGTGGCCGCCCCAGGTAATCAGTATGTATGAATATTTCCTTTTTCTTTGGCAAAGTTTTTCTGCCACGCGAAAAATCGCTTCCACCCCGGAGGCGTTATCAATAGCACCGGGGGAGTCCTCAACAGAATCATGATGGCCGCCGATGACGATGGTTTCCTTAATCTCGCCCTCAAGGCTGGCGATAACGTTGTAGGAAGTCACCGATTGAAAATACTCAGCAGTGGATTTTAAATGGACTCTTACCTCCTGGTTAGCTGCGATCGCTTCCTTTAGGGGCTTAAAATCCGCTTCATTGACCAGGATCATCGGATCCTGGAAGATGTGCAGCCATTGATTCGGGATGGGTCTTGTCATGTTTCCCGGCAGAACCAGCACAAAGGCCACCTTTTCTCCCTGATCATCTAAAAGGGCATACTTTGGAGGTTCCATTAATTTGGGAAAAAGGTAATAGGTTCCATGATGTTTCAGGGCACCTTCAACTCCACCTGCGGGTGTGGTGCCGGTGTATGCCATGGGGGCCACATCGAGGGATTTTTTAAAAGGAGAAAGCACCTTTAGTGAAGGTTTTTGGTCCTGTCTCCAGCCAAGGTATTTGAATTTCTGAATTCGGGTATCCAGATTCAATTCTTTGAATTTACTTTGAATAAATTCAGCGGCTGCCAACTCTTTGGGGGTGCCGGATACTCTCGGACCGATGACTTCTGCCAAATGTCGAGCAATTTCCATTATTCAACTCTCCTATTCAACTGCCAACTCGCCAAGATCCCGAATTCTTGATCTGGGATGTCAGACGATCATGCTATGGGTCTTGTATACAACAAGTAAATCGACAAATGTAAGGGGAAACCCATTCTTTCGCTCAAGCTTTTATCTACTTTTTATGTGATTCTTGGGCTTCCAAAACAGCCTCGGAAAACACTTCTAAACCTTCGTCAATCTGATTTCTGTTTATTATTAAGGGTGGTATGAGTCTGATAGTCTGGCTCCAGTGCCCACAAGGATAGAGCAATAAGCCTTTATCAAGGCAATTTTGTAAAATATGTCGCACACTCTCTGAATTTGCTTCTTTGTTTGTATCAGGCTTTACAAATTCAACGGCAATCATAAGTCCAACTCCTCGAACATCGCCAATAATGGTTGATTTCTTCCTTAGATCATGCAACTTCTTGAGCATATATGCACCATGTTCACGGGCGTTCTCTAGCAAAAGCTCATTTCTTATTATTTCGATCACTGCCAATCCAGCAGCGCATGCAATTGGATTTCCCCCAAATGTTGTGCCATGAGACTGAGGGCCCCATGACTTCATGATCTCAGGACGTGCAGCAATAGCACCCAAAGGAAAACCGTTGGAAATCGCTTTCGCGATGCACATGATGTCTGGGTCGACGCTGAAAGTATTAGCAGCAAACCACTCTCCAGTTCGCCCGAACCCTGTTTGAATTTCATCAAAGACAAGCAGTATGCCGTATTGATCGCAAATCTTACGCAATTCGGCAAGCCAACCACGCGGTGGAATGACGTACCCTCCTTCTCCTTGAATAGGTTCAACTAAAATGGCCGCAACTTCCTCAGGTTCGATGATATACTCAAACAAACGAAGTAGCTCATCTAGTGCAGTCTGACAGCAGGCATCAGCATTGTTCGGCGTAGCAGAACGAAAAGGGTATGGAAATTGAGAGAAATATACGTCAGGTATAAAGGGGCCATGTCCAGTCCTATATTTCGCCTTAGAGCTTCCAATGGTGGTTGAGCCTATTGATCTGCCGTGAAAGCCGCCGATAAAGGCAATGATTCCTCTTCTTCGAGTAAAATAGCGTGCCAGTTTAATAGCTGCATCTACTGCTTCTGTTCCACTATTGCCGAAAAAGAATGAGCTGGCATTCCCCGGCATAATTTTTCCTAGTTCTTCTGCCAGGAAGAGCAATGGCTCATAGTTAGTCACACCCATAGGAGCATGGATCATCTTTGACATCTGAGCTTGCGCTGCAGAAATAACACTAGGGTGATTGTGCCCTACATTGCATACCGAAAATCCAGCTAAAAAATCTAGATAGCGGCGCCCATCGCGACCGTACAAGTAACAACCCTCAGCGCGATCAACCGAAAGATTCGGCCAATCTCGCGATAGACAGGGGGCAAGCAAATCATCCAATCGACTAACCAAAGAATCAAAATGATTTTTTCTCTTGCTCATCGAGATTTACCTCCTCTGTTAAAGGTCCTCTTGCTCACATTCAATGCTGAGGAATAAAATGCACCTCAATCAGCCGATGGATTTCCTGAACAATAAGATCTAACAGTTTCTCTCCTTTTTCCCGACTATAGCCTTGAGTTGACGCAAATACACCCGAGGCCGGATAGTTGGCGATATCCCAGGGAAATATGCGAAATTCAAATTGGCTTTTGCGCCTGTCGTCAACAATTATATCTGTTTTAACAAGCTCAGGGGCAATACACATCATCAATGACGTCTCGACCAGCGCCGCATGCTCGTCCACCCAGCCTTTCCAGTCCGGACCGAAGATTTTTACGAGGTCTTTTTCGTCAATCAGCTCCCACCAGTTTGCTAAAATAATTTTGACGGAACTCGACTTTCCCAGGGCAAGGGAAATTCCTTCAATCATAAAATCCGTGTTTTCCATGTGCGCATTGATGACAAGAATTTTTTGGAAACCTAGTTCAATAAAACATCGCATGGTATCCCGCGTCAATTTTATGAGCGTCTGCCCATCAATCGAAATCGTGCCAGCAAAAACACGGGAAGGCTTGGCATACGTGTATCGCAAAGGCGGAGCGATGATCAATTTCATCTTGGTATTCGTAACCGCCATTTTTTGAGCAATGTAAACCGCCGTAAGGGTGTCAGTATCAACTGGCAAGTGCGGTCCATGCTGCTCTATTGAACCCACCGGCAGCAAAATGATCGTATTCGACCGGTCCAGGGCATCAATCTCTTCCCCGGTTAAATCGACGTAATTGTGAGTTCCCATATTGGAAAGCCTCCTTTACCTGTTTTATCGACTTGGTTTTTTCCCCAGAAAATATTCACCGATGAACAAAATCGACATGGAAAAAATAAACACGATGGCGCCAATGGCATTAATCGTTGGCTTGATCCCGCCCCGCATCATGGTCCAGATTTTTACCGGGAGCGTCGGCTGAAATCCTGAAACAAACCAGGCGATAATGAATTCATCAAAAGACAGAGTAAATGTGAGCAACAGCGCGGCAATCAGACCGGGGGCGGAAAGGGGTAGAATCAATTCCCTGACGGTCTGCCACCGGCCGGCCCCCAGGTCCCAGGCGGCTTCCTCCAGAGTGGCATTTATGCTGCGTAGTCTTGCCCGAATGATAAACAATGCAAAGGGTGCGCAAAAAACAGTGTGGCTCATGATAACCGAGAGCAGCGAATTTTGAAGGGACAGAAAATGATTCAGGAATATGAGCAGCGCCAGGCCCAAAAGAAGTGTGGGAACCGTCAGTGGGGCGGCCATAAATCCGAGAAACAGGTTTTCCCCCTTTAATTTATATGACCGCAGTGCATATGCACCCATAAATCCCAATATCGTTGAGATAAAGCTGACAGTGGACGCCACAATAATGCTGTTTTTGACCGAATCCAGCAGCCTTAAATCCTGCATTAATTCGCTGTACCACTTCAAGGTAAAATGCTGTAATGGAAAACTTGGATATCTTCCCGAATTTAAGGAAAATATAATGATCACCGCAATTGGCAGAAATAAAAACACAAACGCCAAAATTACATAGAATTTTAAAAATTTGCGGCCCCAACTTATCTTTTCGCGCTTAGTGGTCGCCATCTTCTATTTCCATGCCTGCTGATTTGCCCCGGGAGATCGACTCCACCCGGCGTAAAAAAATGATCAATACGATCAAAATCGTTACTACCATTACCACCGCCAGCGCGGATGCCGTCGATAAGTTTACCGTTCCCTGGATTTCGTCCACAATCATCTGGGTGAAGACCGGTTTTTTGCCTCCTCCCAGAATCGATGGTGCCACAAAATCCCCAAAAGACATGATAAAGACGAAAATGCTGCCCACAATCAATCCCGGCAAAGTAAGTGGAAAGACGATTTCGAAGAAAGTTCGGAGCTTGCCTGCACCAAGGTCATCGGCAGCCTCCAGTAGATTTCTGTTAATTGAATCCATGCTGGAATACAGGAGCATAGTCATTAAAACCATGTAAAAATGGGTAAACCCGACTTCGGTGGCGATGTGGGTATAAAGAATGGTAATGGGAGTATCGATGATTTTGAGGATCTTCAAAATATGGTTGAACAGGCCGTTATTTGCCAGAATAATTTGCCAGGAGTAAGCCCTGATAAGATAATTCGTCCAAAACGGCAGGATCATGGCCACCATTAACAGTCTTCGGTATTTCGCCGGCACCTCAAAGGCAATGGCATAGGCCAGTGGGTAGGCAAGGATGGCACTCAGGACAACAGCGGTCAAAGAAAGTTGAAATGAGCGAGCATACGCTGTCCAGTATGGCGTTTTGGAAAATATATCCGCGTAATTTGCCAGGGTCCACTGAAAAACCAACCTCAACTCTTTTACGGTAAAGAAGCTGACTATAAAAATCAACAGCACGGGAAGAATAAAAAAAATAACTTCCCATAACGATATAGGTAAAATTCCAATAAAAAAGCGAACTGGAGGAATATTTCTGAATTTGGCCATTTTATCAATCCCTGACAATAATCGACCCGATCTCAGGATTCCAACCGATTTGAACAGGATCTGATGTAGAAAAAGTAGCAGCCTTATGGGCATCAACAACGATTTTATTCCCTTCGACTTCAACAACCAGTTGCACCACGGAACCGGTGTATAATTTTTCTATAACACGTCCCTCAATCTTGTTTATGCAGCTATCCGCGGCATCGGCTATCTGGAGGTCTTCGGGCCGGACCACCAGACCTACACTTTTCCCGACCGGATCTGCAAACTGAAGTGAGTCCCTGGTTGCGATGAACACCTGCCCCCTGCTATCTTCAATGTTCACCGTGTCCTGAAACGCTCCGATTATCTTTCCCTCAAAAATATTGCATTCTCCCAGGAAGTTGGCCACGAACATAGTTTGTGGATTATCATAGATCTCTTGGGGCGTGCCCAGCTGTTCCAATTTGCCTTCATGCATAATACCAATGGTATCACTCATGCTCATGGCCTCTTCCTGATCATGAGTGACGTAGATGAAAGTGGTTCCAAGTTCGCGTTGCAGCTGCTTGAGTTCCAATTGCAGTTGTTTTCTTATTTTCGCATCAAGGGCACCTAGCGGTTCATCTAGCAACAGCACCGGCGGTCTTAGGATCAATGCCCTTGCCAGTGCCACCCGCTGCTGCTGCCCTCCGCTCAATTGATAAGGCATGCGATCGTACACATCGGAAAGATTAATCAACTCCAGCATTTCGCGAACACGATTTTCAATTTCAGGCTTTTTGTGCCTTCTCATTTTGAGCCCAAAGCCGATATTTTGCCCCACGGTTTTGTGGGGAAAGAGGGCATAGTCTTGAAAGACCATGTTGGTCTGACGCTTGGTAGTAGCGTCATACGTAATCCGTTTTCCCATCAGAAAGATATCACCGGAAGAAGGCAACTCAAAACCGCCGATCATTCTCAAAGTCGTTGTTTTGCCGCATCCGCTTGGACCCAGTAACGTCAGAAAACTGCCGGACACCACCTGCAGCGATAGATTATGGACAGCATATACCAGGCCGAATTTTTTGGTCACATTTTTTAGCTCGACACAGATGCTTTTCATAAAATACCTTCCTGGAAATACCGGAGATATCGGCTTGTGTAGTTCCCTGCTATCCCCGCGGCATATGCGGGGATAGCACCCTCATTACAGGGAAAAATAGCCGTTTAATTTGATGAGCCGAATTGATGGCTGTCTGGTTTTGGGCAACGAATCATGGCCCGGACGACCAGGTTTTCTGCGACAAGATTAATTACTCACCCTTGAATTTCAGCCACACATCCTTCCAGGCTTCTTCATGCTTCGGGATTTTGCGGGGAGAAACCCTTTTTACGATCCCCACACCGGCATCAGTCATCCTGAGTAATTCAGCCTGCTCCTTTTTGAGGTACTGAGCCGCTTTTCGATTGGGAGTGGCGCAATGAAATGCGTCTGCCCATGCCAGTTTAGCCTGGATTTCGGGGCTTAGCATCCATTGAAGATATTTTTCAGCCAAATCCGGATTTTTACTGTCGGTAGTGATACATAGACTTTCTGTCCAGCTTACGGCGCCTTCTCGGGGGACAAAATGCTCAATCGGCAAACCCTACTCTTTGAGGGTAACCGCTGCCCAGTTTCCTGCCGGGGCAAGCCACACACTTTCATTCGCCAAGGCTTGAATCAATTCCGATGCGGTGAGGGTGATCGTTGCCACCTGAGGTTTTAAATCCAGCAGGAGTTTTTTCAGCTGCTGCAGTTGATTCATGTCAATATCATACGGACTTTCAAAGCCTAAGTAGCGGCCGAAATTGCCCATGTTGGGTAAATACCAGCCATAGATGCCGACTTTGCCTTTATATTTGGGATCCCACATTACCTTCCAGGATTTGACCTCTTCTTTTGAAACATATTTTGTGTTGTAAGCAATACCATAAAAACCCCAACGGCTTGCGACGCCCCACAATTTATCCCCTTCCCAGTGCTGGGGGAACCGTTGAAAAATTGGGAAGAGATCATTCATGGGGTATTTACTCGCATCCAACTGTCTGATTTTGCCCTGCTGGGCCAAAACCTTGACCCAGGGACCATCCGGATTCACCACGTCCCAGGTTCCGGCTTTGGAAGCAGACCAGATGGTCAGCATCTGTTCGTCACCGCTAAAGTTCTTGCTGTTGACCTTGCAGTTGTATTTCTTCTCAAACGGACGAATGATTCTGTCTTCGTTGTAGCCGGCCCAAGTAAGAATGTTTAAGACCTTCTGCTCAGCCATTGCGGTGTTCAAGAATGGAAGTGCAAATAAACAAGAGCATATACTGATTGCGATTAAAGTTTTTCTGTTCATTACAACCCTCCTTTCTTACGATTATAATTGACGTAGCGGGTTAATAAACGACATTCACCTCCTTTCCCTGACTAACATTGCTTGGGTAAATTGTTCGTGATTGTATATGAGGTTGCCGGGCAACGTTGGTCACCGCGAAACCCGCAGTAAAGTCCATGTATCGACGACCATTGGCAGAGTATATATAAACTCCCTCAGCACGATTCACCGGCAACAGAGGCAAGTCATCAGATAGGCTATGAATTAGGACCTTGGAATCCCTATCTTTGGCATTAGAAAAGGTTGTATTCTTTTCTATTTACCGGATCCTCCTTATTGTCTTTTAATCGATCTGTACCGATCATGCCTTTCACAATAACATGTACCAGATGAGAGTTCTCGATAGGCCCCTCTCGATTGAGATTTGAAACAAGAATTATTATAAGCCATTTCTAAACCTATAATTCAAGATTCGGGCCCGTTGATTTCATTAGGTTAGAGAGGAAAAAAATACTTTTGGAATGATTTTTGGTTGCTGTCAAAAGTTTTCTAAATACTAATAAATTTATAATGGGTCACCCATTTTACAAATTCAAATTACCTTGTCAAGAAATATTTTCATTTTTTTAGCCCATCTAAAATTCTACAACATATAATTAGGCTATAAGCCTTTAGCGAATGCTGATAAGAATTAATGCTTTTTCGAAATATGCGCTTCAGTAGTAGATATTATTGCCGACACCGCCGCCGGCGGCGATCACGTCGCCTGTTATTGCGATGGATTTCGGCGATGCCAGAAACACCACGACATAAGCCACCTCTCTGGCATCGATTATCTTACGTACCGCATTTCCCCGGGCCAGCTTCTTTTCCATTTCATCGGTAGAAATTTCTCCGGCCTCAGCCCGCTCCGCAATCAACTCCGGCATCCGCTCTGTCCATGTCAATCCGGGGTGCACCACTGAAACGTTTATTCCAAAAGGGCCAAGCTCGTCGGCCAGATTCTTGGTCATTGCCACCACTGAAACATTTCTCATGCTACCGATTGTTGAGCCGGCTTTGCGGGCCGCATGACCGCTGATGTTGATGATACGACCCCACTGGTTTTTCTTCATGTGAGGAGCCACTTCCCTGATACATCGAAGATAGCCCATCACCTTCACATTCATGTCTGCCCAAAAAAGGTCTTCGGCGATCTCTTCCACCCCGGGCTCCGGATCGCGCCCTAGTGGTCTCGCCGCGCAATTGACCAGGATGTCCAGGCGCCCTAGCGACGATATGGCCCTCTCCACCATTTGTTTGACCGAGTCGTCGACACCGGTATCGGCCTGGACGGGAATGATTTTCCGTCCGGTTTCGCCTTGAATCATTTCGGCTGTTGATTCCAGCGCCTCTCCCCCTCTGGCGACAATGGCGACATCAACACCTTCAAGGGCCAGTTCTCTCGCAACCGCTTTGCCGATCCCCCGGCTGCCGCCGGTCACGATGGCTGTTTTGCCTTTGAGCTCCAGTTCCATTTCATTCGCCTCCTTCTTTTAGTTCATAAGTCAGAATAAAGTATTGCTTACCACTTATTATAGACCTGAATGGCAATCCATTTAGCAATATTGGATATGTAATTTTGGTTGGAATTTAAAATATAAATTGAACCACAAAGTCACAAAGACCACAAAGATTTATATTTTTTCCTTTGTGTCCTTTGTGTCTTTGTGGTTCGACATTTTTTTGGTCAGCTCATTCCCCCTCAATCGGAACGATATTTTCAAAATATGTTGTGCAAGGGATAAATCTTCCTTTTTCGTTGTCTACCCCTTTAATTCTACTCTTCTGGCTTCCTCCGCACTCACATAGGCCGAATAGATCACACGCATGGTGTCTTCAGCCAGAAGCATTCCGCTTAACGGTTCTCTTTGTTCGTGAATACTGTCAACGAAATCCGCTAACTCTGCATCATAGCCCCGAATCCATTCTTCGTCCGCTGAAGGAAAGTTCCATCCACCGTTTGTCTCCAGTTTTTCCTGGATATATTCATCTTTGAAGATACCTTCACGCGGGGCATAAATCTGCATGCCGTTATTGGGCGTAATGTTGACGTTGATCACAGCATTTGAAGTATATACTTCAAGCAGATTTCGCACGCCGCCCAGTGAGCAGTCCGAAGAAAAAATCGTCGCTTTGGTTGTGTCTTCAAAAGTGATGATGACGCAAGACCAGTCTTCGACATCTATCCAGCCATGCTTTATGAATTTCTCTTCTTCATTGATAAACGAATCAATTTTAGTGTTGTGGCCAACCTCTGCCGTCACACTTTTGGGTCGGATCGGTTTACCGTATTTTTTAAATCCTTCCCAGTGCTTGATATGCAGGGCGCCGCCGATCGGATGTGCGCCAAGACGCACCAGGGAACCGCCGCCGGCCTGCTTCCAATTGTTGGCGTACGCTGCTATCGAACCGGAATGGCTCTGATCGGCACGGATGTCAAAAATGGTCCCACCGCTTTGCTTCAAAAGTCGCTTCATCTTTACAAAAGGCGGCGCATACACCCAGTTTTCTGCATAACAAAATGTTACCCCTGTCCTGTCAACGGCATCCTTGCAGGCCCTGACGTTATCAAGGGCTTCCTGCAGCAATTCCTTTTTAGGCACACTGTTTCCTACCGGTTCGGGGCTGTCTGCCGAGCCAAAGGCACCGGTGAGGGGTTTCTCGCAAATGATATGTTTGCCGGCCGTTGCCGCGGCAACGACCATATCACGGTGCAGATCATTGGGCGTGCACAGGTCGACAACGTCAATTTCAGGATCGGCCAGCATCTCCTCATAGGAAAGGTATGTTTTGGGCAGGTCATGATCAGCTGCGAATTTTCCGGCATTCTCAAAAGACCCGGAGGTCACGCCATGAATCTTGAACTTGGACTGATTCAGTTTTTGAAAAGAGATCATGTGAAGATCCGCGATGAATTTTGTACCGACGATGCCGATTTTGAGCTGTTTCATGGTAGTAACATTTCCCTTGTTTAAATAAGTGTTTTAATATAATCAAAATTTCAAAATCAGGATCATATCCAAAAAAGTTGGTGTAAATCAAATGTGAGGTGTCTATTATCCGCGTATTGTCAATTGATTAGCCACAGACACACACAGACATACACAGACGATAAAACCTTTTTGCCTGGGCGATCCGTCTCCGCCTGAAGGCTACGACGGGACAGGCCTGCCCAGGCAAAACCCTCATGCCTTTCAGGCAGGGGTGATGAAACTTTCGCGAAGCGATACCTGTTTTTGGCTCCGCAGGCCTGCCGCGGCGACTCGTCCCATCGTAGCTCAAAGAGCGAAGTCGGAAGCCTTTGGCGAAGACTGGTCGCGGAGCCAATCCCGCCATGGCGGGACTGTGTGCGTCGAGCGCTCCCGCCTCGGCGGGTGAGTGGGTGGCAAATTCAAACGGACACCGGAGTGAATCAATCGCCCCGTTTCATAGTGCCATGTATACCAACTAAATTGGAGAAGAACCAAAAATCAGGACGCGCCGCAATATTCTCGACTCAAAAAATATAGAGAACCAGGGGTGGTTGTCAAGATTGAAAAGTAAACAGCATGCGGGCAGTTTGGGGACGTTCCACACATTTTCAGGTTTATAGAGGAAATATATGGGATTTATGTTTATATGCCCAGAGAGTCAAAACTGTAATTATGTGGAGCGTCCCCAAATTGCCCAGGCCTTTTTAGAAAAAAGAACGCCGGATTTCAGCCGTTGGCGGTGAATTGTGAAAATTACGCGAATTGATCCTATATCACTGGCAATCCCATTTGATCATGGCGGAAAAAAAGTATTGTTCCACGGCAAAGAATGGAGCACGCTTGAAGTAAACCTTGTCAGAGTTGAAACCGACAGGGGTATTGTCGGCTGGGGAGAATCGTTTGGATATACGTGTTGGAAGCCCGTCCAGGCGGCCATTAAAGATATGATTGCGCCATTAGTCATTGGGGAAACCATCGATGACATAGCGCAATTAGCATATGACATCCAAAAAACCCTGCATCTGTTTGGAAGATACGGCATAACGATCTTTGCGCTTTCAGGATTAGAAATAGCCTTATGGGATGCTTTGGGCAAAGAAAAAAATAAACCGATACATGAATTGCTGGGAACAAAAGTCCGGGATAAACTCCCGGCCTACGCCAGCCTTTTTAGATACAACGACCCGGATACGGTTATCAAAAAATGCGAAGAGTCGTTAGAAGACAATTATAAATATGTAAAACTGCATGAAATAGAAGAAGGACCCATTAAAGCAGCCAGAGAAACATTGGGCGACGGCTATCCCATAATGCTGGACACAAATTGTCCCTGGACACCCGCAGAAACTCTGGGAAAAGCCAGGATGCTGAAAGAGTACGATATCCATTGGCTCGAAGAACCTATCTTTCCGCCTGAGGACTATGAATCTCTGGCCTATCTGCGAAAAAAAACAGGCATCCCGATAGCGTCGGGTGAAAATGCGTGCACCGTTTGGGAATTTAAAAAAATGTTTGACGCCAACGCCGTCGACTTTGCCCAACCTTCACTGATAAAAGTGGGCGGGATTGCAGAGATGATGAACATAATTGACTTAGCTGATGAACGAGATGTTTCAGTTATGCCGCACACCGCTTATTTCGGGCCGGGATTCATAGCAACATTGCATATTGCCGCCGTTATGAAAAAAGAGCCCTTGATCGAAAAATTATATTTAAAATTAGGGGCAAGTTTGCATGGCAAACTCATTGATCCGGTGGATGGTTTTTACAGTCTGCCAAAAGGGCCCGGTCTTGGAACGGATCCGGATCCGGATATAATCAAAGAATTTAAAGTAAATTAAATGAACAAGTTTCGATAAATGCTTTTTGCGCCCGGCAATGAAGTTCGCAAGGTTGAAAAGGTTTTTACCTTCGGTGCCAATATTGTGGCATTGGATCTAGAGGATGCGGTACCGGTTGCGGATAAGGCCGCGGCCAGAGACATCGTTCTTGAATATATCATTAAAAACAAAGACAAAACCACCTATGTGCGCATAAACAGTATCGAAAGCGAATTCTTTAATGATGATCTCGAAAAAATAGTCAATCAAGATCTAAACGGAATTTTACTTCCGATCCTTAATGGTCGTTGAATCCAGGGCCGCCGGCTTATCGAGCCCTATCGATACATCCTTTATCGATCTCGAGGATTTGGAAGGTTTGAAACAATCGGCCTTGAGGGCGCGCAATATGGGTTTTCAGGGAAAAGCCTGTATTCATCCCAAGCAGGTAGATATCGTCAATGCTATATTCAGTCCAACCGAATCAGAAATATCTGACGCAAAACAAATTATCGCAGCATTTGAAAAGGCGGAAAAAAGCGGCTCCGCCTCCATACGGGTAAACAACCGCTTTATTGACTACGCTACCTACGAAAAGGCTAAAAGAGTATTACAGTATGTCGATTAGTTTTCAAAAGAACTATTCCAACATTCCATGTGGCTTACCAACGCGGGTGACCACAAAAGACACTATAATTCTAACAAGTTGTAGAAATTTCGAGACGTTTGCCGGAGGAGTTAACTGATGAAAAAAGTTGGTATCATCGGCCTGGGTAATATGGGCCTGGGAATGGCCCATAACATCCTGAAAGCAGGATTTGAGCTGACAGCGTATGATGTCAGAGAACAGCCTCTTGAAGAAATTGCCCAATCGGGAGCCCAGGTCGCCAAATCCCCCCGGGAAGTCGGAGAGCACGCGGATGTTGTCTTTACAATGGTGCTCAACGGTCCGCAGGTAAAAACAGTGGTCGCCGGGGAAAACGGATTATTGGAAAGCCTGAAGCCGGGCGCCACGATCATCTGCACCGCCACGATCCAGCGATCCGAGATGATTGAAGTGGCACAGATCGTGACGGAAAAAGGAATCCATGTCATCGACTCACCCGTGAGCGGCGGTCAACCCGGCGCGGCCCAGGGAACGCTGATCATGATGGTAGCCGGCCAAAAAGCGGTTATTGACGACTGCAAAGACGTCCTGGATGCGGTTGGCAAAAATATCTATCATGTCGGTGAAGCGGCCGGCATGGGTCAGACTGTCAAGGCGTCGCTTTCAGCGCTTACGGGCGCTACTTACGGCGGGATCTTCGAAGCCCTGGTCCTCGGCACAAAGGCCGGGGTCAAGCCGGAGGTATTATACGAGGTTATGAGTACCAGCATGGTCGGCAGTGCCCTTTTCAAAGATACGGCCAAACATATCATGGACCGGCGCTTCAAGGGCGCCGGGGCTTGTATCCAGACGATGTACAAAGATCTGGGCATTACGCTGTCCATGGCCAGAGAATGCGGTGTGCCGATGTTTACAACGAGCTCGGCCTACCACCTGTTCGAGTCCGGCCATTCCCTCAATCCTGAAGAAGATAACTGGTCCATTATCAAACTGCTAGAAAATATCACCGGCGCTAAAGTTAAAAAAACGGCGACCTAGCGGATGTCGGACGCCCGACGAGGCCTTCCGTACTACGCTCAATTTCGAATTTAGATGTGGTGGCCAACCAACACTTTGGCCTTTTTTAAGAAGTCCGCCTCATGCCTCCACCCATAGCTGGGGTTACTGACTCAATCCACACCCAGTGCTTTGAGAATTTTGCGAACGAAAATGTAAGCCCGCCATATGGGCTGATGTGGAAAGAACCATTTCAAAACTGCGCTTGCAGCTTTCAATACCACTTCAGGGTATTGTGACTTCTCATCGTACATCAAGAAATTGGGATAGCGGTGGTAGGCGCGTTTGGTGATCCCTTTAATGGTTTCAATGTCGAGCGCCTTCGGCTCAAAGAGCACTGGGCGCAGGAAGTTGTCGCTGATCCTCTCTCGGTTCGTTGGCTGCAGCCTCTTGGCCAGCGGTGCGCCTTTGTAAACCCGGATGCCGACCCCGATGACCACAAGATCCCAAGGTGACGCCGCCTTGCCTATGGTCTCAAGCGTTTCATGGAGCGTATCCTCAGTTTCATCCGGTGCGCCCAGGAGTAAGTACCAAGAGGTTGGTATGTTTACCTGGTGCAAGAGCTTCCCGGCCTTCAGTACATCCTCTTTACGAAAATTCTTTCCCAGACTCAGTAAGGTCTGATTGCAGCCGGATTCGGCTCCTAAATCTACATCCTGAAAACCGACCCGTTTCATTGCCTTCACCAGTTCTTCATCAACCGCCGCTGGGTTCAGGCCCAAAGCCCGGCACCGTAAATTCAGGCCCTTGACTGCCACGGCTTTTAAAACTGCCTTCGCATGCTCCAGCGGGATGTTGAATGTACTGTCAGTGAATTCGATGTGGCGAATGCCTGTCTCATTTACCAGTGTCTCCACTTCATTTGCCACACGCAGCGGATCTTTAAAGCGGTAGACTCTGCCTTCAAGCCGGTTGTAGGTGCAGTAAACGCATCTCAGAGCACAGCCCCGTTTGGTCTGAATCTGAAGCGGTGAGTTGTATTTACGATAGCGCCGTACTTCGAGGTAACGATCGAATTTTATCAATGGCAAGGCATTCAAATCGGTAACCGGCAAAGGCGGGTTTTCTTCGACTATCACGCCATTCTGTCTCAGGATCAATCCGCCCAGTCCATTCAGAGGCAGATTCTCTTCCAGCCTGACAGACAATTCAACAATGGCCCGTTCACCGTCGCCTTGGATAGCCAGGGTGAGGTCAAAAAAATGCAGCATTTCCGCACCACTGATGCCGACCGCGGAACCGCCGATCACGATCGGGCCTTCAAATGTTGATTTCAGTGGATTGATCACTTCAGTTTTTATCTGGTCGAGAAAAAAAATGGTATTGTATCCGGAAGCATTGTCGATGTTGCGGATGCCGACTCCGACTAATTCAGGCTTGAACTTGCTGAGCGCGTGGCGGACTTGGCGATCAGGATCTTTAGAAAAACATAGATCCAGAAAAGCAACTTCATGCCCTGCGGCCTCCAGAGCCGCGGCAACTGAGCACAGACCGAAAGGAATCACGGGCCACGGATGCTTTAGTCGGTTGGAATTGACTAGCAGTATATTCATCACATACTTTTCTCCGAATCAGTCAGAGGCATTGAGAGTAAAGAATACGACCTATAGCTATACCAATAAATGATTCTAAATTAGGTAAAAACCTTCAGAAGCTTAAACAATGGGATTTGTCCAGCGTAGTGTTGGAAAACGACTGAAGTCATTATCGGTGGAGAACAAACGCGCACCATGTTCAATGGCTAAAGCAGCAAGATGGGCATCCGAGGTCAAATTGGCGGCCGTTCCAAGGGGCATGAGAAACTCTTGGAGGATGAACCAGTGCCGATCTGTTGGAACAATGATCCGCGACGGTGCAAGTCCAAGCCACTCGTCAACAACTTCAAGGGCGGCCTCAGAAGCAAGCGGTTTCGGCATAATCCTGCCGTTAGTGATAATCCTTAGAAAGCCTAAAATGACAATCCAGGCAAATCCAAAGGGTTCATTGCTTGACAAGGAGTCTTCGAGCCAATACTTCGCCTTTACATGATGAGGCGTGTCTTTGTTGATGGCATAAATGAGTAAATTGATATCAACGATTTTCATTTCCGCAGAGAAAGCTTTCTGGCGATTTCTTCAGACTCTAAACGTTCGGCAAGGTCTAGCGCACGATTCAGATCCTCACGCGGTGGAAAACCAAGAGAAAAGGATTTGCATTTGTAAGGTTTAGATGGTCTTGGTTTATCAATCTCTTTCAGACCTGATCTAAGGGCTTTATTGACGATCTCCTTAAAAGGCAAACCAGAATCATGAGCCTTTTGCCGCAATTCACGTATCAGATCATCATCTATGGTAAGTGTTGTCCGCATGCCAAGCATCATAGCATCAATCACCGAGTTGTCAAGTCACTTTTTTATGGTCAGCTGATGATGCATTGGGTTTTAATGGCAAGAAACTTTGATTACGGCGATTCTCGTGATTCCAGATACTGCAGTAAATAACGGTGGGCCAGCAGATCGGAGTTGATCAGGCCCAACACGCGGCCTTCTTCCACCACAGGCAGGGCCGAAATCCGATGTTGCTCCAGTTCGCGCACAACATCCAGGATACTGTCATCCGGAGACGCCTGAACCACCTGGCTGGTCATAATGGTTTTTAAATGCAGCTCCTCGCAGACCCCGTCTGCGACGGCCCGTGCGATATCCCAGGCGGTGACCACACCGCACAGTTTGTCTTCCGAAGAGACCACGGCAATCATATTGTTCAGCCCGTCGGTGATGATGGCAGCGGCCTCCTGAACACTGCCGTCAATATGGATGGTCTTCATGGGTATCATGATGTCGCTGGCCGTGCGAGCGCTTTCTTTGGCGGTCAGCCGCTGGAGGCTGATACGCTCGGCCGCACCGCAGGGCAACAGGTCCGGATCGGAGGCCAGCAGATCAACCAGTTCGATCATGTTGCCGCGCATAACTTTTTCACGATAGGCATCGCCGGCTTCCAGGCGCTCTTCGGACAGGCGCGCCAGCTCCGCAGAGTGGGATTTCAGCCATCCGTCCACAGCCTTTGGATTTCCCAGCATTTTAGCGGGAATCTGCAGATGATCCGGCGTTTTGATCATGTGCTCTTGGGCCGCAAAAATCACGCCGCCGGAATTGACCAGGTAATCGTTGGCGATCATAATGCCGTTTTGACGATAGACAATTTGCTCCATGCGCTTACGGGCCGCCTGTTCATTGGGATCGGCCGAATAGGTATTGGCGCCCTCCACGATCACCGACCAATCCCCCATGCCGTTGACTTTCATGGAGGCATCTTCCGAGGCCAGCACCCCCAGATATTTGAAGACCGCTGCCGCCGGAATCAGGCAAAAGGCGGATTCGCGCAGCAGGTTATTGGCATCGGTTGAAAATTTGGTGCTGCAGGGATATCCGTGGGGGACGATTTTCTCTTTATAGTAATCATGGGTCACCAGCTGGCGCTTTTTCCAGATGTTGAAGAGCTCGTCAACGGGAAGTCCGGATTCATCATAGAGGTATCCGTGCAGATCACTGATACCGGTGGTTTTGGCTTCCGGCAAGCGCTGCTTTAAAATGCGCGCCGCATGGGCCCCCACGGCGCCAAAGCCCTGTATAAGGACGGTGATTTCATCGGGATCGGGTATTTCCAGGCTTGAAAATTGCGGCAGCACCCGCAGCCGGGGCATAATCTCCAGCAGAGTACTCAGGGCCACCACCACGCCGCCGGCGGCCGCGCCGAGCTCATCAATACGGTTGCCGCCCATTTCAAAAGGCTTGGACACCGCACTGTCCATACCGTTTTGGACCGCCACGACCTGCATGTCCCGATCATTGGTACCCACATCCGGACCAGGTACATATAGATCCTTGTATCGGCGGATCAGGCGCGCAAATCCGGTCACAATTTCCGCATGCACCTCGGAGGAAAGATCGCGATCTGCGACGATGCCCGACTTGCCACCCCCGTACGGCAGGTTGGCCGCAGCGTTTTTCAGGGTCATGCCGCGCGCCAGGTTGTGAATATCAACCGGGGTGATATCCGGCAGCATTCGGATACCGCCCAGGGCGGGGCTGCCCATGGACAGGTTGTCCACTACCAGATAGCCGCCGATTTCCAGATCGGCGGCCTCATCCCAGGCACAGACCACCAGGCTCGGACCCAGCTTATCCACCGTAACACCGAGGCGTGCCAGCAAAAGCTCATCCGTATGACCGAACTCCAGAAAGCACATGCCGTCCCGGAGCTTCAAGCGGTTGTTAATGGCAGCCTGGGGAAGTAGATCGCGCAAGTATTCGTCCATTCTTTTGGGAATCATTTCAACACTTCTTCTTTTTTAAATTTCCTATATGGAGAAAACTCGTTTAATATTATTTTATCGCTCGCGTTTGTTTTTCCGGCGATCACACGGGCAATTACATCGGCAATGCCGGGTGCCAGCATCAATCCCTGACCGCACATGCCGGTTGCATGCAGCAAACCTTTCACATCGCGATTCCAGCCGACCAAAGGCGAACCATCCGGTGTCAAAGGGTAAAGACCGCGCCAGGTCCGGCGAACCCTCAGGTTTTTCAAACGGGGCAGAAGATTGACCATTCGTGCACATGCCTGGGGCAAAAAGCGTGAGGTTTCCCTTTTGTCTGTCCCCAAGATGGGAGGATCAGGTGTAATACAAAAGACCACCTGTCCGTGCTGGTTTTGATAAAAATAATAGTTTTTGGAACCTGGCGCAGGCCTGATATCCACCACCATGCATTGAAAAAAAGGCTGTACAGGTTCGGTGATGGCGCCTTCATGGGAGTCGGGAAATACCGGAAGTTCCACCTTAACGGATTTGCATAGCTGCGCGGAGAAAGGGCCGGCCGCATCAATAACTACTGGGGCCTTATACGTGGTCTGATTTGTTTTCACACCGAAGACTTTGCCATTTTTGCATAGTATCTTGTTGATTTTTTCCTTAAATCGAAATTGAACTCCCCGGTTTAAGGCCTTTTTGTAAAACGCATTGACGGACAGAAGGGGGAAAATCGAACCATCATCCGGCGCAAACGTACCCCCTCTCAATCCCTTGGTGTTGATGCCCGGAATTAATTCCCTAATTTTATTAGGCCTTATAAAACCAATATTCAAACCGTGCTTTTTTTGAATAGGGAGCAGCTCTTTCAACATCAGTTCGTCGCTTTTGCGGTATACCGGAAAGGCATATCCCCCTTTGAGCCATTCTATGTTATCGCCTTGCTGATCCTGCCAAGTGGAAAATATTTCAAGAGACCGTTGACCGGTGAGTATTTTACCCGGATCCGAATGGGTCGCTCGCACACCACCGATGGCATGTTTGTTTTCTCCCTGGCCCGGGGAGGAGTTCATATCGATGACGAGGGTGTTGACCCCCATTTCTCCCAATGCCATTGCAGTTGGAACACCCACAGAACCTGCGCCTGCTATAATAACGTCTGTATGCATTTTTCGCTCAATTTACCACCTTTCTATTAAAATCACATCATGTTTGCGCCTGATTGATGCCATAGCCGGATTGAATATTTTAAGAATGTTATCGATTTAGATAGAAAAGACAGAGCGGAGCGATACCATAAATCTTCAATCGTCAATCTTCAATCTTCAATTCCGGTTTATCCGGGTTGGGTGTTACTTTACGCCGGCCAACACGCCAACCGAAACCTCCACAAATAAAGGCCGGTCGACTCTGTCGGTCACTGTCGTAAGGTCGATGCCTTCTTCCTTGAAAATTCGCCAGATCATTGGTCGGCAGGTCTTTGAGCCACAGGCTCCCATCCCTGCGCGCGTAAGTGCTTTTAGTTGATTCATGTCCCTGACACCTAGTTGAATGGCAGCCTTAATTTCGCCGGCCGCAATGCGTTCACAACGGCAGACAATGGCATCATCCGGCGGGAGTTTTCGTTCATAAATTGTTGACGGCTCAATCTGCCTTTCCTGCACCCAGATACCGGCCACGGATTTGGCGACGGCTTTATCGACTTTTACCCTCACCAAAAGGGTTTTTGGATATTTTTTTCTGGTGCTCACTTTTTCGATCGGATAATATCCTAGTATGGCGCCGTCAATATCCGTGATCGGCACGTTTTGGCCGACCTCAACGTGCTCTCTCCATATCTCATAAGGCAACGTGACCAGCGGTTGTTGGGGGTCTTCCCGATAATCCACTAAACTAACCGAAAGACCCGGGCACACGGCGATACAACCGGCGCATCCGGTACACGCCTCTAAATCCACCATATACGGCAATTCGGTAATTGCATCGTTTTCGGTGCGAATGGCTTCCACCGGGCATACCGAGGTGCAGGGGTTGCAAGGAACCTCCTGGTAACAGTGAAACACCGGGAACACGCCATCTTCTTTAATCGGTGGTCTCTTTCTACGCTCGCGACCGGGTTTGGATTTCAAAATGGTGGCCTTCCCAATCCAATCACCTGGAATTTGTCCCGCATCAATGCCGAGGGATTGGGCGATTTTAACCCCTTCTATCTTGCCTGTGAACATAGCGGCTGAGGCTTCGGCAATCTCCTGAGCATCGCCGGCACAAAACACATCCATCCCCCATTGCTTGGCCTTCAGGTAAAATTCATTGACTTCGGCAAGCCCTACGGCAATCAATACCGTATCCACCTCAAATGTTTTGTGGGTTTCCGGAATAACCTTCCAATGCTTGTCCAGCCGGGTAATGGTGACCGATTCGACCTGGTCTGATCCATTGGCGGCGGTTACCGTGTGGCTGGTGAATATCGGAACCCCCAAACGCTTGAGTTTATCGGCATGTACCTTGTAGCCGCTTACCTGGGGTAAGGCTTCAACCAGCGCAACCACTTCGATGCCGGCCTGGATCGCATGATATCCTGCGATAAGTCCCACGTTTCCGCCGCCGACAATCAAGATCCGCTTTGAAGAATTTATTAAGTCGCGATTGACAAGGGTTTGAAAGGCGCCTGCGCCGTATACTCCCGGCAGTGTGTTGCCCGGAAAAGAGAGCATCTTTTCTCTGGCGCCTGTGGCCACCAGAAGTTTCTGGGGCTTTATTCTGCGATACTGATTGTCCCGGACCACTCCGATGATTTTATCCGAAAACACCGCCACTGCCGTGCTATTCAGCCAGACCTCGACCGAATCAAGCTTACAAAGCTCTTCTTCAAGAATTTTTGCAATTTCAATCCCACGGGTACCGGCATAAGAATCCGCCACCGAGCCAAAAAATTTATGAGTCTGAAGCACCAATTTGCCACCCAATCTGTCTTTGTCATCGATAATCAGCGTTGGAACCCCAAGTTTGCCGAGTTCTATGGCTGCCGACAGTCCGGCCGGACCACCGCCGATGATTAGTACTTCCATGTCTTTGACAGGAACTTCGCAAATTTGAGGTATGCTGTCGTCTTCAGGCAGTTTGGGAAGTCCTTCCACGCTTTGCACAACCATCCTGTCTCGCAAAGGCGTCATGCAAGATTTCACCGGATGTCCGTCGGCAATGACCAGGCACTGGGAGCACTGGCCATTGGCACAGAAAATCCCCTGAGGACTATTATCTTTGTGATGGTGACCAAAGATGTGAATGCCATTGGCAAACAGAGCGGAGGAAATCATCTCACCGTCATAGCCCGTCAGCTTCTTGCCGTTCCAGGCAAAAGGCACCCTTTTTTTCTCAGGAACATCAAGAATAGGATGTTTAGCGATGCGATATCGGTTCATATGAATAGTAAAGAATCCGGGCCCAGAGGACCCGGCTTTTATTTCACCCCACAGGGATTGAGTTTACCTTCAGACGTCCAATGGAATGATGGAATGGTGGAATAATGGAATATTGGGTATAAAAACGGTCCGCCGCAGGCGGATTATCCTCTTATTTAGAAAATTGATCTAAAAAAGATCTCATCCTTATGAACCCACTATTCCAATATTCCAGTATTCCACCATTCCAAAACATTCGTCTACGGTCCGCCGCAGGCGGATTGCCTCTGACCTGGCCCAGAGGACCAGGATTTCTCTGTTTGATTATACTTTAGGCACTTTCTCCGCCCGTTCTCTCTTTTTCATATACCGGTTAAATCGTTTTACGTGGTTTTGGGCTATTTTTTGTGCCTGGTCTGCATTTCGGTTTTCCACAGCTTGAATAAGGTCGCGGAGATCTTGGAGGTTTTCCTGCAGTTCACGTTTTTCCATGGAAAGAAATCTGTCATAGTATTGATGGATATTGTCGTGGATCGAGTGAAGCACGGATGAATAAATCGGATTGCCGGTAATATCGGCTAAGGTCATATGAATCTTTTTGTCGATTTCAATAAA
>Ga0126332_10000162_pt1 | contig 27360 bp, 25 predicted proteins | sample InaspJWI42metaG_FD_94482 | JGI IMG/M metagenome (GOLD analysis project Ga0126332, IMG submission 94482) | Marine gutless worms symbiont microbial communities from Oahu, Hawaii - Inanidrilus sp. 2 OAHU.JWI-42 metaG | ecosystem: Host-associated > Annelida > Digestive system > Unclassified...
TAACGTTATATTGGATAGTTACATATATCATAATTAGGAGCCCTTTACTACTTCAAAGCAGTAAACATAGAAGATAATTGTTAGCCGTAAGCCCTTATTAAGAGGTGCGAAACTTGAGTATATTAGAAATAATAGATGTGAAAAAGGGGCGTATTTTTATCGATATATCAGGTATGTCTAGACTGCTTATCGTTCAAATTCTTACGGCACTCGGTGGCCGTAAATCAGAATTTGTCGCCACTACTATATTATATACAATGGCTCGCAACTACCCACCTACAGAGATTGAAGTTGATTCTGCTATAAAAAAAATGCAAAAAGACCTACTGTATTCTGCTATGTTTTTGTCCTCCGATATTTTTGGACTTTGTGTAGCACCAGAACTTTCATCTTATTCTATGGAAGGCCAACCAATAAGATTGATTGCTTTTCCTTCCTTTAATCCAAACCAAACTGCGGCGTTGCGTTTTGAGTTGCAGGCATCAAGCTTCACGTTTATTCATGGAGTACCCCCATTGCCAGAAAATGCATGGAGACTCGAAAAAATTAAAATATTAAATAAAATTGAGGAGATATCCAACCGTGAAGATTATCAAGCTAGTACGTTGGATTATATGGAAACATTAAATCTGCTTTTAAAAATTTATGATGAACGAGGTGTGACGGAAAGAATCATTATAGCTCCAACCGGAAGCAAAATGCAAACAGTTGCGGTTGGTATTTTAAGAGCATATATGGAAGATATTCAAATTATCTATCCAACTCCTCGGAAATTCCCAAAACCTAAGAATTACACCACTGGTATACGCAATACATATCGATTAGATCTTGACGCTTTTTCGAACATCAAAAACTCCTAGAGTGAAGGGTTGCCTAGAGTGGTGGATTAAACAACTTTAGAATAGAGGTAAATAAAATATGGCATTATTATGGCGAGACGATAGTTGTTAACCTGACCTTTAGCACGAAGGCCGAAGGAGGGAAAGCTCACCCAGTTGACCAAAGCTTTCTGGACCGCGGTCAAATAGGCCGAATTGGAATACTTCGAAGGCAATGAAAAGATCTGGTTCCAGTTTCACGATTTGCGACACACCTTCGGGTCCCGGCTTGGGATGAGTGGACAGGATATGAAGACCATTATGGAAATTATGGAGCACATAACGCATAAAATGGCCATGCGCTACCAGCATCCGGTACCGGCGCATAAACTTGATGCCGTTAAAAAATTGGATTCTATCAGTAGACGCAAGAAGGAGGTAATTAAATTGGAAAATAGAAATACATCAAGGCAATATCCTGCCAAGAGTCTAAATATCCATAATATATTGCAACCTCGGTTAATTTTATGATATTGGCCAGAAACCGCACGTTCCTATCCCGCCGATTAAAAGTAAGCGGTAATTTAACCCCATCTTCACAGGATTTGCAAGCTGTGGCATGATGTCGTCAAAAACCAAGGAGGCGACATCATAGAGCAGATATCCAGAGCCGAGCAGCTCGAAAAAAAAAGCACCTACTGCAAACAGCTCATCGAATGCTGCCATCAGACCGGATTGACCCAGGCCGAATACTGCCGGCGGCATAATCTGAAGCATTACCAGCTAGTCTAATGGAAAAGGCGATTTTTAAAGACCGAAACGGAAGTATACATCAATCCTTTTATGAATCTTATTTCCTAAAAAGTATTACTTTTTTTTCACAACCGTGCGTGAAAATAATCGGTACTAATCATAACAACTTGAATATAAAAAACATCATTTTTTTTACTTATTCTTGCATGATTTTTGCTACCACTATATGTATCCAGTGATGACAAGTAATTCACAAAATACTTTGTTCTATTTTGTATTACTTTTTCAAGATGAATTTTATAATTTACGGAAGTAAAAATGAACACAACATTTGCTAAAAATTCTGGTTCGAAAGTCCTGGCCCTGTGGTTTATCGGCGCTACCTTGATCCTTGTTGCCATCATAAGCCCAACAGACGAAGCGGCCACACGCACCACTCCGGTAGGAGCGTCCGCAGAGTTACTGGGTTCGATGATACCGTCTTTTTATCCGGAAAGACTCCTCGCCCTGGATCTGGTGGAACACCTATTCAAAATAAAGGTGCGAAAATCTTGATGCAGCTAATGCCGGTAACAGACCGTGAATTAGGGGTAAAAAACAGCTTCGACTCCGAACAAAACATCGATGGCGGCGTCAGGTATTTCAAAATGCTCCTGAGCCGCTATAAAGGAAATGTGAAACTGACCCTGGCCGCCTACAAATATTTTAATGAGGAGGCATAGCCTCCAATGCCTGTGATCCATATAGGAGCCAAACCAAAGGGCTTATAGGGTATGTAATACCCGCAGCTCCAACGGGAGCTTATCTAAAAGGAGGTAATATATGATAAGAAAAGTTAGAGATGTAGCTATGGCTACGCTGCTCCCTGTGATGGTTATCATGGTCGCATGCTCCAGTAAGCCTGCTGTGAAAAACACAGAGGTTGTGCAGGATGAATCTGCCGTTGAGCTTAGAGTGAAAAAGAAAGAGATGGCTGAGAAAACTCAGACAGCAAAAGAGGATGCTTTGAAGGAACTCATTGAGGCATATCCTCATTATGAGCTTCATGTAGAAGCAGTGTCTGTTATTCAGCTTGATGGTTCATTGTTGGATGTCGTTAAGAAAACCTATGTGTTTAAAGTGTCAGAAACACATCGCACGTATGTGGTCGTGATCAACGGCAGTGTAACTATGATCATCACACAACAGATCTAAGCAGAGGAGGGTCTTTTTAGGCCCTCTCCTCCAAAACGCCTTGCGAGAAAAGTACGCCTTAAAGGAAAACACAAGCGGTGGTGGTGGGTGATATTTCGGTACTGTTAGCCGATGAGTCTCATTGGCAAAATCTCAAATTATTACAAGCGTTCATATAAGATTTCATCTTTTATTTTCTTTTTCCTCACGCGCAATTCCCCTACATATCAGTGACCGAACGACCAATACCGGCAACCTTCGTGTTGGCCATTGCAATTTGAAACTTATCTCCCAGAATTGTCTCTATATAATTTGAGATGTGTCACAAAATCGCCTGTTTTCCTCCTTGATTTGTTACCATCTCACCCGGGTGGTTCTCAAAGCCGGTGGGTCACCCTCAAAAATTGAGCACAGCTAATCCCTCCTAAAGCTTTACAAGATTTCCAAAGCATCCTAAAAGTGGATTCGTTTCCTTAGAGGAAATCGGGTTGGCTGTTAAATTCGAATTAGATAAATGACCGGCCTGCATGTCATCGATTGTAAGAAAAGCCATTTATAGCCGGCGTCCACTGGGCGCAGAAAACAGTCTGCTCAAAGACTCCGCCAGTGCCATGGGAAAGTCCCCTTATGGTTAGGGACAGCCCATGGTCGGTCGTGAGGATCAACCGCCGATGCTGTTGGGTACAAAGTTCCTGAAGCCGAGACAGCTCTTTTTCCAGGAAACTGCAGATTGCGGCCGGCATTTCAGCCAGGCGCAGCAGGGCGGCGTGGGCGGCCTCATCCACGAGGGAAACTCTCACGACGGTGGGTTTTTCGGTCGAAAATTCCGGCAGAATATCCTTCAGGCCGTAGGCTTCGTTGCCCCTGATCTGGTGATAATCGATTCCCCGGGCATGGAATTCATCCAGGGCATCGCCTGAAAACCCGAAAAGGGCGGCCACAGCCTGGGCTGTTTTCGGCGCTACTTCCAGACGATGCCAGGAAGTTTGCATGTCTCCCAGCTCAATGATTATCTGATCCAGCGTTTCCAACCATACATCCGGTGAAACCGCGTCGATGATGATCACCATCGGATTGTCGCTTAATGCGATCGGGGTAACAGCCGGCAGGGTGGCCAACCAGTCTTGACCTGCTTGCACGATTGCCTGGATCTTTTGGCGCGCAAGCGATCTGAGATCCGGGGTTGTCCAAGGATCGGCGAGTATAACCGAGAGCGCAATGCGGAGACGCAGCCGGGTGGGGTAGTGGGCTTGGTTGATTGTGACGATTCGGTAAAGCACGTTTAGTCGTTCTTTGATCTTTGCGGCCAGTTCATTATCGACGTGGCAAGAGCCTATTTTAACCGGCTCGGGCCACGGGGCGCCTGAAAGGATGCGCTCGGCCAGCAGCAGCCAGGCGGTGCGGATAGCATTCGTGTGAAACGGTTCACCGGTTAAAAATCGGGCCAGGATACTGTCATCCAGTCGGGTCAATTTGTTGCGCAGCATTGCTGCAGGATGCTGCCGTTCCAGCGCCGCCTCGATTTCGCGGAGGGCAGGGCGCGCATCTTCCCGGAATAGTTCACGATGCAGCATGGACCACCAGTTTTGGGAAACGCCTATATTATCAGCCGGCTGAAAACCATCATCTTCAAGGGCAATGACTGTGTTTTCAGCAGGGGCGGAAATCCATTCTTTGACAGTTTCCATCACCTGGTTGGGGGCCAGGCGCCTTCCGCCCAGTCGGGTTACAAGCTCTTTCAGCCCGCGCCTTTCGATCGTCACGCGGCCCGATAAGGCTTTAGAAATTTCCGTGGCGGTGACATCATCCAATACGTCAAGCAGGGTCGCCGATGAGGTCTTCTCTTCTTCTAAAAGGGTGTTCAGGTCTCGAAGCCTTGCAGCCGTGTCCGGGGCGGCGTCGGCAAGTGCAAAAATACGGGCTGAAAGTGCTTCTCTGATTTCAGCCTGCCGTAGTATTTCCAGATAACCGTCAAGGCACTTTTCAATGGTATTTTCAATATCGACGGTTGGCGGGGATTGTGCGGTTTCACCCGGGATAAATCCGCAATTACAAACCGGCGCCCGCAGCAATTCCTCGGCCAGATTGCGCTTGCAGACAACTCGGCGGGGGGCGGCCATCTCCCGCAACAAATCGTTCATGCCGGTCGGACGATCGAGGATATCGATCGCGGTCAACCGTTGAAGCTGGTCAAAAGCTCTTTTGGCATGCCGGGAAAAAGGCTTTTTTTCAAATTTTGCATGATGATCGGCGTGGGTCTGGCTGTAAAAGCGAATATAATCGCTGCGAAAGCGTTCGAACGCATCGGTCAGCAGGGTTGGGTCTTTATCTTTGATCAGAAGATGGGGATTGTTTAAAAACCGCAGCACTTCTTTTTGGCGCGTGTCAATCTCCACATCGGCCGAGGCGATTCGATCAACGACCGAATGGCGTACATAGTGATTTATGAACACGAACTGCTCGGCGTGCCGGCTGAGAAACGATCGCAACTTCTTTATCAGGTCGATATCCTCAGCTGAAAAGCCGGAGCAGCGCCAGCCATCAAGGAATTTCTCAAGGCCTTCACGAGCGGGATAGGAGACTTTGATTTCGGCTGCCAGAGCATTTAAGGCCTCCAGCTGAGCCTGCAAGGCAGCAAGATCAAAGGGTTCAAAGGCCGAAAATCCTTCAACCGTGGCCAGGAATTTTTTGATATCGGCGACAGTTTTTTGCGCCCAGTCGCGAAACTTGACCGTTGCCTGCCAGGCTTCCCGCTGCTGTCTTAAGCCAAAAGATTCCCATCCGGCAGCCGGGGCAAGGAAATTACATTCATTGATCAGCGTTTCCCGTGCGTACTTGCCGATGAGCTCACCGGGAGCCAAAGCGTCCGCACCTTCAACCGCAGCCAGACGGAGATATTCCAGTCGCATGGCGCGACTGTTTTTAAGCAGCGATATCAGTCCCCCGTACGTAAGGGCTAGAAGTAAAAAAAAGCAAATATCTTTTGGAATGCCAAATCGGCCGGTTCGCAGAGATTGCAGGACATCCGGCAGTCTGGTCTGTCCGGCCGTATTGAGCAGACCGAACAGGGTTGAGAGCAGTGGATGATTTTCGGGATCCGGAGCAAAGATGTAAGCGCCGGAACGCAATTCAACCAGCCCGAGGGGCATGGCCAGGCCCTCGATGGCGTCGCTCAATCCCTGCAAGTGGGCTTCTTTAAGGCTCAGGCTGCCCGGAGAAATGAATTCGTCGATGAGGCGTTGATATAACAGCCTGGAAGGTATGGCCTTTCTGGGGGCGATTTCCCTGAATCCGGGATAACGGTTTTCCAGCAACACATGGCCGGCTATTTCAAGCAGCGCGTCAAAGCGTTTCATTTGACGAATCACCGGCTCGATCGTCATGCCCATGTCGGTAAAATTTCCTGCATAAAAGACTCGCAGCGCCGCCTGTTGTGCCGCCGGTGTGAGCCTGAGTACCGCTTCCTTGGCCGGTTGTACAAGGGGGGCATCAGCCGGATTGGTGGATCGAAGCGCTGCACAAATTTGACTTGCTGCCAGAAATTCCTTCAAAACAGCAGTTTCTTTTTCTGCGGGAGGCAACGTTACCTCCCACAGAGCGGTATGTTCGCAGTGAAAATCAGTTTGGCCGAGGCTGATGACCACGGCCAAATCACAGTCGACCGCGGACAAAGCCTCACGGATGCGATCCTTCAGAGCGGCTTCTCCTCCTCTCATCAAAAAAGAGACCAAAGCGCGGCGTGAGCTCTGACGCCAGGTTATCAGACGATAAATCCCGTGTTGCAGCAACCTGGGTCCGGGCCACGCTGTGGATTCAGGAAGGTCTGCGAACGGTTCGATGAGCAGTCGTGAGTCGTCTGACGGTATTTCCGCTGCTTTGCGGGCAATTCTGGCTTTGAGGATTTTGGATGGATCTTCCTGGGTGACGATGGCGTAAACGGACTCAAGCGGATCGCTGCTGTCGGAAGGCCGCTTGACCAAAAAGCGGCTTTCTTCCACAAGATTGTCCAATATAGCCTCGGCCACAAACTGAATGTTCAGATTCGGGTCCTGGTCGGACAGCGCACAGGCGACCAGTTCGGTCAGATCCTTGACCGTCGGCATATCTGCGGTGGGATGAATCGTGTAAAGCACGAGGATCCGAACGATTCGGCGGGCAAGGGCCCGGTCTTCTAAATCGTCGATCGTCCTTTCAATGACTTCATCCAGGTGGGGGACGACATGTTTGGGATACGTGTGAAATGCCGAAAATTCAAACATGCGCTGCCAAAAATGTTCATAGATACTGTCGGGTCCCAGCAGTTCGTAGCTCGGATGGTCCAAGATTCCGGTTATCTGCCGGCTTTGGTCTCCCGCGAGCCTGGAATGAACAAAATCGACAATCCCTCTGTGCTCGGAAAACAGATCGCCTAACCCTTCCAGCAGGACGATGGTCGTCGGATGAACCGGATAGGTGGCCTGAAAATCTTCAAAGCTCCAGGTTATTGCGGGGAACTGCCGGTACAAGTAAGTGAAAATATGGTACAGTTCTTCCTGGACGCCGGCTCTGGGTCGAACCAGGCGCCCGGAAATGAGGGCTTTTATGTGCACTGTCGAAAGCATGAATTTAACCGGGAATCGGTCCTTGATTTTTCGAAAAGTGCCTGGTGCAATATCTCCGGTACGTTCGATGCTTTCCTGCACGGCAGCGATGATCCAGATCGGTTCGGTGGCTGCCAGCTCTCCTATCAATTGCAGGGTTCGCGCATCTTCGTTTAAGTTGCGCGCGTCGGGTTTTGATCGGAAAAATTCGGAAAGCTCGTCAATGATAAGCATCAGCCCGTCGTAACCTGCTTTGCGAACGGCTTTAATTGTCTTTGCAAAGGTCTCGTGGCGTTCTTCTACCAATCTTTCAGGCAATTCCGCACCGATGCTCTTCATAAACCGTATGCCTTCGACATACGCCCGGCGCGGCTGTTGTGAAAGGTAGCTATCGGTTTCACCATCAGATAGACCAACTTGCCGTCCAAAGGCGGCGGCCAGTTCTTTGTTTTGCAGCAAGGTCTTTAAATTGTCCAGAAATGCGGCCAGCGGGGTCAGCTGAATTTCGATTCCTTGAGATAGCAACGCCGCTTCGATGGATTCAACCAGGATTTGTTCCAGAGAGGTCATCGCCCTGTAGTTGATAAGGGAAACATCGACCGGCAGGATTTTGCGTCCCGCGGCGTTTACCCGGCGAAGTCCGCTGTGTTGCGGGGACAAAATCTCTGCGCCGGCACTGCCGCAAAGCCAGGCGGTCAGGGATGCGAGAAAGTGGGATTTACCCGATCCGAAATCCCCCTGGAGGAAATAACCCCGGCCGTGGTCTTTGAGCAAGGCTTCGGCCAGGACGGAAAAGTGAGCGTCCACCTCTTCAGTAAATACGAAACTTTTGGATATCGTTTCAGGATGGGTTCGGCCTTCTTCCAGGCGAATAACGGTTTGAACCGGCGGGATTTGTATCAGGTCACCGATGTGCAGAGTTTTATCGATCATTTTTTTTCACCAAATTCTTGATTTTTCGAATCCTTCCGTGCAAGGAATTTTCCGCCGGATGCAACTGCAGCAGTTCCGCGTAGAACTGCAAAGCGCGTTCAAGTTGTCGGACTCTGCGACAAGCCGGGATGTAGGCACTGTTAAGATAAAGGTCTTCGGGGTTTAGCTTAAGCAGTTCCTCTATGATCGGGATGGCTTCCAACTCACGGCCGGACTTGGCCAGCACAAATGCCTGTTTGCGATGAATTTTTGAATCAGGAGCGGTTTGTGCCAGCTCGGCGTACTGTTCCAAGGCCAGTTCGGGTTTCCCGGCGCGCTTGCAAAGAGATGCATAAATTTCTTTGTAAACCGGTGGCCGCGAGGAAATTTTAGCCAGCTTTGCCATCCGCGAAAGTACCGATTCGAGCCCATCGCGCTGAATTTCAAGCTCGGTCGTCATCCATAGGGCCTGGGGGTTATCCGGATTTATTTTAAGCCATTGGTGGCAAGCGTCGATGGCATCATTCAGTCGATTTTTACCTGCAAATGCCCTGGCCTGCCACTGATATTTTGTCTCCGGCGGTATCTCCCATGCGACCACAAATTGCAGTATGGGGTCCCAGTTCTTCATTGCCGCGTGGCATTCCAGAATTTTTTTATGCACATATGCTGAAAGCTTCCGATCAGAGGCAATTTCTTCATAATAGGCCAGGGCTTCATCAAATTGGCTGAGTCCGAAAAACGCTTCGGCTGTGGATAGTATCCCATACGGATTTGAGGGTTGAAGGGCAAGGGCCTGTCTGGCGATATCCAATGCCCGGCGGGACTCGCCTGCGCGTGATAGGGCGGCCGCCTGCCGTGTCAGCCAAAAGGGGTTGTTTTTATCCCCGGCTGCATATTCCAACCCAGCCAGGTCTGCCGCTGCCCGATATTGACCCTTTTGGAACAGCCGCCTGAATTGTTCGTAGGTTTGGGACATATTTTTAAAATTCTACGTGGGGTTTAGGCGAAAAATCCGGCCAAATAAACTGTGTGCCGGTTATATTTATAAGAGGCGAAGCAGGGAAAGGCAAGGATAAACGGTGATTTAATGATTACAGGCAGCTATATTAAGCAGCCACGTTTAGGGCCCAATTCCCCGCTTGCGGTACCGATCGCGTGATGATATTGTGGCTGCACGAGGGATTGACTGCCGAGGCGATAAAAAAATAATATGAAAGTACTTCGATTGCACGCCACCGGTCAACTGCGCCTGCATGAAGAGCCTGAACCTGTGCCCCGGGAAGAGGAACACCTGCTGGCCATAACCGCCGTTGGAATCTGCGGGTCGGATCTGCATTGGTACAGCCAGGCCGGCATCGGGGATGCCCGGTTGCAAAGTCCGCTGGTCATCGGTCACGAGTTTGCCGGTATCATCGACAAAGGGGATCAAAGCGGCCGCCGGGTGGCCGTCGAGCCGGCTGTGTACTGCCGGCAATGCCGCTACTGTAAGGAGGGCAATCCGAACTTCTGTGAAAACCTGCGCTTTGCCGGTCACGACACCGAGGACGGCGCACTGCGTGAAAAACTCAGTTGGCCGAAGCAGTGCGTGTATCCTCTGCCGGATGAAATAACCGATGTCGAGGGAGCGATGCTCGAGCCGCTGGGGGTTGCCCTGCATGCCCTTGACTTGGGACACGTGCAGCCGGGAATGACCGTGGGTATTTTCGGCTGCGGGCCGATCGGTCTGCTGTTGATTCAACTTGCCCGAGCGGCCGGTGCGGCCCGAATTATCGCCACCGATCCGCTTCCGCATCGACTGGATGCGGCTGGAGCTTTGGGCGCATCGACGACCATTTTGGCCGCCGGTGGTCGCGAAGATCAGCCGGTGTTGGCCGCCACTGATCGCGCCGGTGTGGATCTTGCCTTTGAAGCTGCCGGAGAAAACACGGCCGTGGAAACAGCCATCAATGTCACTCGACCGGGAAGACCGGTTATCCTCATCGGGATTCCTGAAGATGACCGCACGGCATTTCAGGCATCCACCGCCCGCCGCAAGGGGTTGACGCTTAAACTCGTGCGCCGCATGAGGCACACCTATCCACGGGCGATTGATCTGGTTCAACGCGGGGTCGTGGATACCCGGTCATTGATAACCCATCGGTTTCCCTTATCCGGATTCAAAGCGGCATTTACGGCCGCGATGAAACGCGAAGGATTAAAAGTCATCATTGAACCGTGACATTGAAGACAGGAGGAATTCGTGTACCGCCGGTTACAAGGCTATGGGGTCCATAATAAGACTGTTGGTTCATTTCGCCGATTCTAGGGCATGGATTTAACACCTTGCAGCCCACGATTAGAGCCGATAGTCAAGCCAATGATTAAAGAGATCTCAAAGAGAGCAGAAAACAATCAATGGTCATGGCGGTGGTGCAAATCGGGTAGATGTAAATGACGGTGAAACAATCGTTCGTGGGTGTGGTAATGGGTGTGCGGTATTTGCGGGATCTCACTTTCGGCGGCATGGTGGCCGTTGTGATGCAAATCGTCGTGCCGGTGGCGATGGATGTGACCAATCGGTGAATGCTCGTGGGCATGGGCATGCTTTTCCGTAAATAATACGAGAAGCATCGTCATTAACAGTAGGGTGCTCAGTACCTGGTAGAATTGAAATTGTTCACCCAGGTAAATTTGGGATACAGCCACTCCGAAAAACGGCGCGGACGCAAACACCACCTGTGAGCGGGAGGCACCCAATCGGCGCGCAGCATTAATGTAGAGCACGATGCTGAATCCGTAGCAAAATGCACCGATGAGCAAAGCCGAGCCGATCGCACCGAAAGATGGCCAGCTTTTCATAAACTGGGTGGCGATCAAAAAGTTCACGGATCCGACGGTGACGCCTTTTAAAAAAGTGCAGCGCACAGCATCAATGCTGTGAATGGAAGCGGTGTGATTGTTGTCCAGACCCCAGGCGACACAGGCCAGTGCAATCAATATTCCGCCCATTCCGGGATATGTCGTTCCCCGGAAGGTCAATATTGCACCGGCCAGCACGATTCCGATATTCGCCAGGGTCTCATTGCGGCTGATATTTTCTTTAAATATCCATACGGCCAAAATGGTAGTCGCCGGTGTTTCCAGATTCAAAAGCAACGATGCATTCGTGGCTGCGGTATGTTTTAAGCCATACAGCAGCAATACTGGCCCGACCATGCCGCCAAAAAAGAGGCTGCCTGCCAGATTCAAAACGTCTGATTTTGAAATTTGTCGCAGCGGAGACTTGATCTGGTAAAAAATGCCGGCCGGAAGTAGGACCAAAGCGGCTCCCAGGTAAAATAGAGATGCAAGCAGAAAGGGATGAAACTCCAATAGCAACTGTTTGCTGAGGGGAGTGGAAATCCCAAAAAGCATGGCTGCAAAGAGTGCCTGAATCCAGGTCATGGTACTTGTTCTAAAATAAAGAAATGTTAAAGTGCTGAAAATGAAGGATGATCGATTTGCGCAAGGGCTTGCCGACTTCGATAATGCGGGAAGGCCGGACAATAGCCTGAGATACGACCATTGAACGAACCGACAGCAGACAATAAGTTGATCCGCATCGACTATTCCTACCGAAGTCCTGACGACATCGAAAGATCGCTTGACCAACTGCAAATTTGTCTCCGACGATCTTCATATTATCCTTTGACATATAAACCTCTTTTTACTATAAGTTCAACCATTGACATGTGATTTTCAACAATTTGTCGTTTTCTGCCGCACGACAAATGATGTAAAGGCTCAGGCGTCTTCCTTATTTCTCATAAACACCGGGTTCGGATGAAACCATCCTGATTTGGTGATAACCTCGACCGTCATATGCAGGTTAATACTTATGCCCCCAACAGTATTAATCGTGGATGATGAATTGCCGGTTGTCTCAGCCCTGCAGTTTCTTATGGAGCAGGAAGGTTACCAGGTCATGGTAGCCTATGATGGTGAAGAGGCTTTGGATATTATGTTCAAAACCAAGCCTGATCTGATCCTGCTCGATATTATGCTTCCCGTCATTGACGGCTATGAAGTCTGCGAGGTCTGTCGCCTGGATGCTGAACTATGTGATGTAAAAATTATTTTTTTGTCCGCCAAAGGAACTGATGTTGATATTTCCAAGGGCCTGTTTCTCGGGGCGGATGCCTATATCACCAAACCTTTTTCCAACATCGAAATAATCGATAAGGTCAAGGAACTGGTGGGATCTAGCAATTAAATCCACCTCGGCCTTATCTTTGGGAACCTGCCTGATACGATCTCATACGAAGCCCGCCTTAATAAAATATGTATTATGAAAAAAGTATTTTACTGCAAGGATGAACATCGCCTGGGGCCTATCGGCCAGAACCGGAAGCGCAGGATAAACACAAAGACTCTATTTATTATGCCCAATCGGCCCTGATAGGCGACATCCGGCAAAAGGAGCGATCCATGCCTAAAAACACCCTAGTGAACATGTGTTTACTCCCAGTGGTGATTTTACTGAACTCGGCCATTGGATATGGCCAGGATGCGCAGGCCCTGATAAAAGCCGCCGTGGAATATTACCGGGGTAAAGCGTCTGTGGCCACGGTGGAGATGACAATCCACCGCCCGAACTGGGAGCGCAAGATGACGATGAAGGCCTGGACCAAAGGTCAGAAAGACAGCCTCTTTACAATTATTGCACCGTCCAAAGACAGAGGCAACGGCACCCTGAAAAGGGGCCGCGAAATGTGGACCTATAATCCCAAGGTCAATCGGGTCATCAAGCTGCCGCCCTCCATGATGAGCCAGTCCTGGATGGGATCTGACTTTTCGAACAACGATCTGGCCAAATCCGACAGCATTCTGGAAGACTACACCCATAAAATAGTCGGCACCGAAACGCACCAGGGCAAAACGGTGTACGTTGTCGAGTCGGAACCAAAGCCTGCAGCCCCGGTGGTTTGGGGTATGCAGCGTTTAAAAGTCCGGGAGGATTTTATTCTGCTCAGTGAAGAATTCTTCGACGAGGACCTGCTGCCGGTCAAGGAGATGAGCGGCAGCAAAATTGAGATGTTAGGCGGTAAACTGTTTCCCAGAATCTGGACGATGAGAAAATCCGACACCCAGGATGAATACACCCGACTCAACTACCGTGAACTCGTTTTTAAAGAAGCGTTGCCCGGCAGTCTTTTTACCCTGTCATCCCTGAAATCCACCCGGAGGTGACGGATGATTTCCATCGATGCAAAAATGGCCTGGCGCAACATCTGGCGCAATCCCCGGCGATCGATCCTGACGGTTTCGGCGGTTGTATTTGCCACTTTGCTGCTGGTATTTATGCTCTCGTGGCAGTTCGGCTCTTATGAGACCATGATCAATGCCTCGGTCATGATTCACACCGGACACCTTCAAGTCCAGGAGAGAGACTACTACGAAAAGCGTCATATCCGTTCGGTGGTTCCCGCTCCGGTGGGCATTGGCGCGATTCTAGAGAAAACACCGGGTGTCAGGGCCTTTACCTATCGCACCAATGCCTTTGCGCTCATTTCTTCAAAACAGAGAACCTATGGTTGCCTGCTAACCGGTATCGATCCGCTAAATGAAGCCCGGGTGTCGACCCTGGAGAGTATCGTTCGGGAGGGAGAATATCTGGCAGTCGGTGACACGAACCAGGCTCTGGTGGGAAAACTGTTGGCCCGCAATCTGCAGGTCGGACTGGGGAACGAACTGGTGGTTCTGGGTCAGGGTATGGACGGTTCCGTGGCGGCCACCGTGGTGAAAGTCAAAGGCATATTCAGCTCCGGACAGGACGAATTCGATCGCAGCAGCATACAAATTCCCCTGGCATACTTTCAGGACGTATTCGCCATGAACGGCTCGGTGCACGAGGTGGTGGCATTGGCGGATTCCCTTGCCCGCGTTGCCGAGATTAAGGACCAACTGGCCAAGGATATTCGCAGCGTCGGTGATGGAAAGCAGCTGGCGGTACTGGACTGGAAAGAACTGTTGCCCGGTTTGGTTCAGGCCATCCAGATGGACCTGTTCAGCGGTTTCATCTTTTACATCATTCTAATCGTCGTTGTGGCTTTCAGTATTTTAAATACGTTTTTGATGGCGGTTTTCGAGCGGACCAGGGAGTTTGGGGTGATGCTTGCAGTTGGCACCACGCCCGGGCGCCTGGTAAAACTTTTGCTGTTTGAATCTGCCGGCACCACGATGCTGGGCATCGTCCTGGGCATCATCGCCGGCAGTCTGGTGACCTGGTATTTTCAGATCCACGGTATCGCCATTGCCGGTGCCGAAGAGATTATGCGTCAATACGGTCTGCCGGAGAGGATGCATCCGCAGCTGTCCATGCTCTCGATAACCATCGGCGCCGGAATTGTTCTTGTTATTACCCTGCTAACGGCGATGTATCCGGCATTCAGAGTGCGGCGTTTGCGACCGGTGGAGGCGATAATGTCTGCCTAACAAGTTCGCAATACGACTTTGTTTTGAAAATTGCGGAGGAATACAGACAATGAATTTTCAGCTGGGTTGGCGAAATTTATGGCGCAATCCCAAGCGGACAGTGGTTATCATGGTTGCGGTGATCATCGGGATATGGAGCATGATCTTTCTGGGGGCGTTGATGCGCGGTATCTCCGAGCAAATGGTCCGCAACGGTATCGCCACATTGACCGGACATATTCAGATCCATCACAAAGATTATCGCAATGATCCGGTGGTTGAAAACAGTATCCCTGATGTCGATCTGATGCAGCGCGTTCTTGCCAAGTCCCTTCCAGCGCATGCCCGCTGGTCACCAAGGGTGCGGGTAAATGCCGTTGCCAGCAATGCCCGCCACTCGGGCGGTGTCACCCTGGTCGGTATTTACCCGCAGAAAGAAGCCGACATTTCCTTTATCGGGCAGGCGGTGGCCGATGGTCGCTATCTCAATGCCGAAGATCATCACGGGATTATTGTGGGCCGAGTGCTTGCAGAAAAATTCGAAACCAAACTCGGGCGTAAACTCGTTCTCATGTCGCAGGACGTGAATCAGGAAATCGCATCCCGGGCGTTTCGCATCGTGGGTGTATTCAGGGCCGAAATGGAAGCCACCGAAAAGCAGTTCGTGTTTGTCACCCTGCCGTCTGTCCGTCAAATGTTGAAACTTGATAAACAAATCTCGGAGATTTCGATTCTCCTGGCTGACCAAACAGAGGTTGACAGTGTGGCCGCGTCCGTGCAGCGCAACCTGGCGACAGACACTTACCAGGTACATACCTGGCAGGAGCTGCTGCCCATGGTTTCGGCGGTTTTGGACATGTATGACGGATTTATATTCCTGTGGTTTCTGGTGGTGTTTATCGCCATGGGTTTCGGCATCGTAAATACCACGCTGATGGCAGTGTTCGAGCGAATCCGTGAATTCGGTCTGCTCAAAGCGCTGGGAATGAAGCCCGGCCGGATTATCCGCATGGTGCTCACCGAATCGTTTTATCTGCTTTTGCTGGGAAGTCTGTTAGGCAATATTCTGGGGGTGGTCAGTATTCGCGCCTTGTCCGTCAACGGCATCAATCTTTCTAAATTCGCGAGCGGTCTGGAATTTGCCGGCATGACCCGCATCATATACCCGGCGCTGCACCGGCAGGATATCCTGGCGGCCAATCTGGTGGTATTTTTTCTGGGCCTTCTGGTAAGTCTTTATCCGGCCGTAAAAGCCGCAAGGTTTACGCCGGTGGAGGCGATGGCACATACCTAACCTAAATAATTTTTACGGAGTAAAAATTATGAATATCGTGGAATGCAGTGAGGTGGAAAAGACATATCAGCAGGGTAAGGTCCAGGTCCATGCCCTGAGGGGGGTCAGTCTTGGGATTGAGAAGGGCGGATTCATCGCCCTGGCAGGTCCGTCCGGTTCAGGCAAAACAACCCTTTTGAACATCATCGGCGGTCTGGACGCGGCTGATTCCGGCAATGTGGTCATGAACGGCCGTGCCCTCAATGACATGAATCAGTCCCAGTTGGCTAATTTGCGCCTGCATGACATTGGATTCGTATTCCAGGCCTATAACCTGATTCCGGTTCTGTCCGCCCTGGAAAATGTTGAATACGTGATGTTGCTTCAGGGAGTGCCGGCTTCCGAACGCAAACAACGCGCCATGTCCATCCTGGATGATGTGGGTTTGGAAGGTACCTACAGCCGTCGTCCGGCCGAGTTGTCCGGCGGACAGCAGCAGCGCGTTGCCGTGGCCCGGGCGATTGTTTCCAATCCTGCGGTTGTACTGGCGGATGAACCGACCGCCAATCTCGATTCCAAAACCGGCCAGGGACTGCTGGAAATGATGCAAGCAATGAATCAAAAAAAAGGGGTGACGTTTATTTTTTCAACCCACGACCGCATGGTAATGGACTACGCCCGGCGACTTGTCCAGATTCGAGACGGGCGCGTGGCGGATGATCGCAAGACCGGCAGCTGATTGCGTGTGGCCCTCGTGAGATATTCGGATATACGACTCGCCATAGCGTCTATGACTGGCAATCACAACCACAAACATTCTATTGTCATATTCCTATTGCTGGTTTTAGGCATCTTGCTGATGTTCCCATCTAATATTTGGGCTTCCTCAACTACACTGAACGAACCATCCCCAAATACCCAGAACAATTCACCGGCCGCCGATCCTTGGTACAAAAAAATCGAAACCCAGTGGGGCGGTCGTCTCAGGCTCCTTGGCTCTGTTTCCGACTATGACGCTGACACGCTTTACGGCACCATACAGGATGAGCCCTATTATGACGGTGTCGGTGATTTTCGATTGACAAATGATACTTTTTTTAATCCTCGCACATACTTTACTCTCCACTATGAGCTGATCTATTCGGTCGGGGACACACAGCGAGTGCAGGATAAGCTGCGGGAACTGCTCCCCGACACCCTTCCGGACGATGCGATTCTTGTAGGCAGCCCGGTCAGCGACCAGCGACGGTTATTGGACATGACCCACGTCATCAGCCGGGGAGACAATTATATTTTGTATCACCGGCTCGATCGGCTGTCCCTGACCCACCAAACTGGCCGGGGTTTGATCCGTATCGGTCGGCAGGCCGTCACCTGGGGCAATGGTTTTCTCTTCAATCCCCTGGACCTGTTCAACCCCTTTGCGCCCACCCAGATCGACCGGGACTACAAAATCGGCGATGACATGCTGTTTGCCATGGTCCATGCGGGACAGACCGGCGACGTGCAAGCTCTTCTGGTTCCGCGCCGCAGTCCTGAATCCGGAGATGTGCAAGCCGATAAATCCGCCCTGGCAGGCAAAGTTCATTTTGCATCCGGTACGACCGAATTCGATGTGCTGGCTGCAGTCAATTATGGTGATCCTGTGGCCGGTTTCGGCAGCCGGGGATATCTGGGCAATGCCGCTTGGCGACTGGACGCCACTTATACTTTCCTACGCGAAGAGAACACCACCCGGGACGGATACCTGTCCCTGGTGGCAAACATGGATTACTCCTGGGTCTGGTGGCTAAAGAATTTCTACGGTTTTGTCGAATTTTACTTCAACGGTTTGGGAAAGGATAATTACTCGGCTGCGATCAGTGATCCCATCCTGGTAGAGCGGATTCTGAGGGGCGAAATTTTCGTTCTCGGGCGCACCTACCTGTCCGGATCAATCCGGACCGAATTGCACCCGCTGATTAATCTCTTCGTCACTTCCATCAACAACATTGCCGACCCCTCCGGTATCTTGCAGCTCTACGCCAAATGGGACGTGGCCCAATCTATTCAAGTGACCTTCGGCGGCAACCTGCCCTGGGGCGGCGATCAAACCGAATACGGCGGTTTTACGATACCCGGTACCAGCTTCCAGACTCGACCGCCTCGGACGGTCTTTGCCTGGTTGAGCTTTTACTTTTAACTCAAATATTTTGGATTAATCCTTCGGCCCTTTTTTTATTTAGCCAGGGCGCTAGTCGTTGAATAATTCTCGAAATTGAATCAGCAGGTTGAAATCGCCTTCAATCGTATACTCTTGCGCCATAAACGTTTGCTGACCATCGGCTAGACCGGTGGTGATGTCCATCCACAATTCAAATGGGGTGTGGATGGTTAAATCGGCAGCCGATGGTGAGCCCATGGCGGTGGTGATCCCACCGTTTTTGATTTGAATATGGCAGTTCGCGTTCGTATCTCCGGTAAACTCAAAAGCGATGATGGCCTGCAGGTTGCTTGCAGCTTTGGGTTTAAACCCATACTTCAGAAAAGTCAGGTAGGTTTCCACCGAATCGGGTCTGGGCATGATCCCTTTAGCGCTTATTTCCCTTGGGGTCATACCCTTTGCGAGGCAAGTCTTCCAGTGAGCATTTGAGATCTGGGCCAGGTGGTGTGAATCGCAAAGCGGCTGTTGAATCGTTTCCAGCGTCGACGAGGAGACCTGTCCGGATGTAACCAATTCCCACCCGGCCTGATGGGTTGCGGCCAGAATCTCTTCCATTTTATCTTTAAATATCGGCGATGCCATAGCCTCCACTGCTGGGCGATAAATTTCAGCCAGCAGTTTGCGTCCGAATTTTGAAAAATTATACCGGGCATAGGCCGAGAGGATTTCAAATTCTTCAATCTCGGGAAAACCGGCAACGGAGAGCATCACCACATCCGGGTAGGTTGCGCGTATGGGATGAAACGAACGGCCCTGATCTTGTTCAAAGTACGGTTCGAAGGCCGGCAGTGTCCTTTCCACAAAGTCTTTCATACTGGAGGTCATCAGTCGGTTGTAAAGTGGGGTGGCATAGACAACCACTTCGGCGGCTAGCAACCTGGGTAGCAGTTCCTGAGTCATATCATCTTTGTGGATGCAGCGTCCGGGTGTTTTTGTCCAGCAGGTATAACAACCAATGCAGTTACGGATTTTCTTTTCTCTTAAATTGACGACATCCACTTGAGCACCGGCTTCTGTCATGCCTTCGGTCAAATGACGCAGCATCATTTCGGTCTTGCTCTGGCCCGCCTTACGCGGGCTGGCATTGAGTGCGAAAACTTTCATTCGTCTCTCCTATCATTGTGCATTAAAAAAGTGGCGTCCGGCAAATCATCGCCCATTCACCAGACAAATAAATTGTTATACTTGAGTCATAAATGGTGAAAAAACATTTTCTATCGCCCGGTATTTTTATCTGCACTGTTTTAATGTCACCTTAATCTGAAAAATTCAAGTGCTCCTCTTCGATCAGGCCTTGGAGAATAGTCCATCCTCTTCCCCATCCCTGTCAGCAGTCTTTTCAGATTCTTGTTTTTTCGTGTTTGAAGATTATATTCTGGAAAAAGTGTCGTTGGTATTTAAGGAGGCTTCGCATGCGAGATCGGATCAAACTGGGCGTCAGTACCTGCCTGCTGGGTGAAAATGTCCGGTGGAACGGTGGCCACTCTCGGAGTCGTTTTATCACCGATACCCTGTCTCAATTCGTAGAATTCGTGCCGGTTTGTCCGGAGGTGGAATGCGGATTCCCGGTTCCGCGGGAGACTTTTCGCCTGGTGGGTGATCCTGACAAACCACGATTAATGACATCAAAGACCAAAGTAGACTATACGCTGCGGATGGTCACATGGGCCAGACAACGCGTGAAAGCACTCGAAAAAGAGAAGCTGAGCGGTTTCATATTCAAGAAGAACTCTCCCAGCAGCGGACTGCATGCCGTTAAAGTATTTACCGAAAAGGGTATGCCGAGCAGAAGAGGAATGGGCATATTTGCGCGCGCATTCACCGATCATTTCCCTCTGATTCCGGTGGAAGAGGATGGTCGCCTGAATGATCATAAATTGAGGGAAAATTTTATTGAACAGATGTTCACAATGAAACGCTGGCGCGAAACGCTGACCCGCAAAAAAAGCATGGGCAGCCTGGTCGAATTTCATACCCGTCACAAGCTGCTGCTACTCTCCCACAGTCCCAAACACTATCGTATGATGGGCAAGCTCGTTGCCGGTGGAAAATCGATGCGACCCAATGAGCTGTTCAGTCTATACGAAACCTCGCTCATGGAGGCCCTGCGGTTCAAAACAACGGTCAAGAAAAACCTCGATGTGCTTTTTCACTTGATGGGATATTTCAAAAAGCAGCTGTCGCCGGATGAAAAGCAAGAGTTGCTTGAAATCTTGGATCGATACCGTCAGGAACACGTTCCGCTGATTGTACCCATAACGCTGATCAATCATTATGTGCGCAAATACCGGCAGCCGTATCTGAATCAGCAAATGTATCTGAATCCGCACCCCATAGAGCTACGCCTGCGCAACCACGCGTGACACGCATACAACTCCGTAAAGCCCGATCAAGTAGTGCCCATCTTGAAATTAAACCGGGCACGAATTAGTTTCCAATCTGGAAATGAGCAATTTTTTCGATGAGCAAGGCCGCACAAGGGTTTACGACGAGGCGTACTGATGTACGTCGAGGAAGTAAACCTGCGGAGAACGCAGCTCATCGGAAAAAGGGCCATTTCCGGATGGAAACTGGTAGTTTTTGCCTACCGATTTACCAACATTAAACCCTGATTGTTTTACAATATCACATGATTACCTTGGATTGCATAAACCAGACTGTAGTTAAAAAAAAGCTACGAGAGGTGAAATATGTATAGAAATCAAATTCGGTGGATAGGAAGTATTATTGTATTCTTAACTGCTTTTACAGCAATCGGATCGGATACCATGGCAATTGAAAAAGCGAAATACAGTATTCTAGAGGTTGAAAAGGATTTTGAACTCCGGCAATATGGACAGCAGATTGTTGCTGAGACGTTTGTGGAGGGTGATTTTGAAACGGTGGGTAATGAAGGGTTTCGGCGACTTTTTAAATATATTTCCGGCTATAACAAAAAAACGCAATCCATTGAGATGACTGCACCGGTTACGCAGGGGATGGATTCTGTAAAGATTGCCATGACAGCCCCTGTCGGTCAGGAAAAAAATAACGGGAGATGGCGCATTACTTTTCTGATGCCGAGTGAATATACGCTGGAGACACTTCCGCAACCGCTTGATGAGCGCGTAAGGCTAACACAGGACACTGGTCGCCTTATGGCTGCGATAAAGTATTCAGGTCGATGGAGTAAGAAATTGTACGATAAGAATAAGGCCCGTTTGGACGATTATATCCAAAAGCGAGGATTCACAGTTGCAGCAGAGCCGGTCTGGGCGCGTTATGACCCGCCGTTTATGCCTTGGTTCTTGCGCCGCAACGAAATACTCATCCCGGTCGAATAACTGACTGATATGACTGACAGGACCGATCAACACATCGTTCAATCCACAAGAATTCAGATTCTTAACCGCAAAAATATTTCTCGCGGGGATTATGTGCTTTACTGGATGCAACAATCCCAACGGGCCGAAGAAAATCATGCGCTTGAGTATGCCGTAGAATTGGCCAACCATCTGAAACAGAGCCTGATGGTTGTCTTTGGAATAATGGATGATTATCCGGAAGCCAATCTTCGCCATCTTACGTTCATGCTGGAAGGCTTGCAGGAAACACAACAAGCGCTGGCCAAGCGCGGCATTAAAATGGTTGTCCGGCCGGGACATCCGGCACAGGTCGCCCTGCAAGCCGGTAAAACAGCATCGGTAATCGTCTGTGATCGCGGTTACCTGCGTCACCAGAAACAGTGGCGGCGTGAAGTTGCCATTAATGCGGATTGCCGGGTAGTTCAGGTGGAAAGCGATGTGCTTGTCCCGATTGAAGTGGTCAGCGATAAAGCCGAGTATGCGGCGCGAACCATTCGGCCGAAAATAAAACACGAATTGCCGAATTATCTAAAACCTATTCGAAGCATACCGCTGAATAGGCCATCCTCAAACCTTGCCGGAAAAGGGTTAAATCTGAACGATATTCAAGAAGTTCTGAAGTATATGCCCATCGACAGCAGCGTCCAACCGGTCTCTGTTTACTTTAAAGGCGGCACATCACGGGCCAAAAAAACCTTCGACCGCTTCATTCGACACAAGCTGCGATTTTACGATGATCATTCCAATCAACCCCAGACAGATGACATATCCCATATGAGCATGTATCTGCACTTCGGACAAATATCTCCGATTTACCTGGCGTTGAAAATTCGTGACATGAAACAGGCGGGAGCCCGGAACCGGGACGCATTTCTGGAGCAACTGATCGTGCGCCGTGAATTGGCCATGAATTTCGTGCATTACACCCCGAATTATGATAGGTATGCGTGCATTCCGGCCTGGTCCCGACAAACGCTTGCTGAACATGAATCGGACAGCCGCCCCCACCTCTATACACCCAGAAAGCTTGAAAATGCACAAACGCATGATCCATACTGGAACGCGGCCATGAATGAAATGCGCTGTACCGGTTTTATGCACAACTACATGCGCATGTACTGGGGTAAAAAGATATTGGAATGGCGTAAAACACCCCAGCTGGCATTTAAAACGATGCTGGCATTCAACAACAAGTATTTCGTCGACGGCCGGGATCCCAACTCCTACACCGGGGTGGCATGGATCTTCGGGATTCATGACCGGCCGTGGAAAGAACGTTCCATATTTGGAAAAATACGTTACATGGCGGCTACAGGGCTTGAAAGAAAATGTGATATTCAGGCTTACGTGGCCAAGGTTCAAAAGCTCGTTAAAAAAAGTTTAAAATGACAGTAAATTTTCGCCATTTATTTAAATCATCCTCTGCGGTCAAGTCAGTTATTCGCTGGTTCGATTCAGATTATGATTTAGAAAACATGGCCGCAGGACAAACCGAAGAAAAATCGGTGGACTGGCTGCGTGTACTGCCTTTTGCATTTCTGCATTTGATGTGTTTAACCGTGATATGGGTTGGTTGGAGCTGGACGGCTATTACGGTTGCCTTTGTACTGTACGTGATTCGCATGTTTGCCATAACCGGATTTTATCATCGCTATTTCTCCCACAAAACCTTTGCCACCAATCGTTTCTGGCAGTTTCTTTTTGCTGTTCTGGGGAACGCTTCCGTGCAGCGCGGACCACTCTGGTGGGCGTCCCATCATCGGCACCATCACCGATTCGCTGATAAAATCGATGATGCGCATTCACCAACCCAGTACGGTTTCTGGTGGAGCCATATGGGCTGGTTGACCTCCCGCAAGAATTTCCCCACAATGATGAAATATGTCCGTGAATGGGCAAGATATCCGGAGCTTGTGTGGATCAATCGATTCGACACAGTTATCCCACTGCTTCTGGCTGTTTTTCTTTTCCTTGGCGGTGTAATTCTGGCGAAGGTTGCACCGAATCTAAAGACCAACGGTATGCAAATGCTGATTTGGGGCTTTTTCATCTCGACGGTTGTACATTTTCATGCCACAGTTACGATCAACTCGTTGGCGCACATGATCGGCAGGCGACGTTACGACACACCGGACACCAGTCGCAACAATTTTCTGCTGTCGATCATCACCCTGGGTGAAGGCTGGCACAACAATCACCATCACTACCCCATATCCGCCCGTCAGGGGTTTTACTGGTGGGAAATCGATATGACTTACTGGGGTTTGGTCCTCCTGTCCTGGCTGGGTATCATTCAGGATCTGCGGCCGCTGCCCGAAAAGGTAAAAGACAAAAACCGCATAACTGCCGGTGTTCAAAACAGATGATCTCTCATACAAAGTATCTTCTCGGTAACACTGAGCGTCGTTGTTCAATATTAAAAAAATAGGGGCACGGGATCTATGAAAATTGCCGTCGTTGGTACCGGCATCTCCGGTATGGTTGCCGCCTACCTTCTCAGTGAAGAACATGCGGTGACGGTCTATGAGGTCAAAGATTACATCGGAGGACATACCCACACCCACGATGTTGATCTTAACGGACAAACCTACGCGGTCGATTCGGGCTTTATCGTTTTCAATGCAAAAACCTATCCAAATTTTTCAAAACTCATGTCCAGGCTCGGGGTTGCGTGGCAGATCTCAGATATGAGCTTTAGTCTTAAATGTTTTCGAACCGGACTGGAATTTCGACCCAGTACGTTGAATACGCTTTTCGCCCAGCGACGCAATTTCCTGCGACCATCGTTTTACCGAATGATCATGGATGCTTTTCGTTTCCGGCGTCAATCGGAAATGTTGTTTGGAAGCGATAATCAATACGAAAAAACGTTGAACGAATTTTTAACGCAAAACAATTATTCACGCTGGTTTATAGATTATTTTATCGTGCCGATGGGATCGGCCATCTGGTCTGCCGCTCCGGAGAAATTTCGTGAATTTCCAGCCCGCTACTTTGCCGAATTTTTCAAAAATCACGGATTTTTAAATGTCAAAGACCAACCCCAGTGGCTGACCATCAAAGGCGGTTCCAAGCAGTACATCGATCCGCTCACGCGCCGTTACAAGGACCACATTCGATTGAACTGTGGGGTTGAAAAAATCAGGCGGCATGACGATTATGTCGAAATTAATGCCGGCGGTCTTGAGCCGGAAACTTTTGACTGCGTCGTGATTGCCGCACACAGCGATCAAGCCCTGGCCCTGCTGGACGACCCATCGGAGCAGGAACAGGAGATTCTGGGCCAGATCGCTTTCCAGAAAAATGATACCGTTCTGCATACAGATCAATCGCTGCTGCCGCAGCGAAGGACGGTCTGGGCGGCCTGGAATTATCACATCCCGCCTGAAGACTTGGGACGGGTGGCGATAACCTATGATATGAATATTCTCCAGAATCTGGAGGCCGAAGAAGAGTTTTGCGTCAGCCTGAACATGACAGAAGCCATCGCACCGGAAAAAACCATTGCTCGCATGACCTATCACCATCCGGTCTACACCCCCGCGAGCTTGACGGCCCGGATGCGATACGATGAGATTAACGGTCAAAACCGGACATATTACTGCGGCGCATACTGGTACTACGGATTCCACGAGGACGGGGTTAAAAGCGCCCTGGCGGTTGCCAAGCACTTTGGTAAAAACCTGTAATCCGGGCCTGGCTTTGTGGTACCTTACGCAGCTTGTCGAGGTCGTAGCCTTGCTCTTTTAGAAAGCCCAAAATTTGCCTGAAATCCTCATCGGGGATGGAAGGTTGCCTGGCCATGATCCAAACATAGTCCCTTTTCGTGCGGCCGATGACTGTTTGCGAATAGTCTGCCTTCAAATAGATGATCCGGTACTCGGCTCTGAAAGGCCAGACAAACTGCATCCCCCAAACCGCGTTAGATTCTTTTTCTTTAATGAATCCCCGGGCTTTATAGGTTTTGAGCGGGCCGTTCAATCCGTCTTTATTGAAGGTAAATGTCGTATGTACTGTTTGATCTTCATCCAGGCGATAGGACTCGATGGCATTGTAGGCATTTTTTTCAATGGCGGTCGGTATATGCCCAATCACGTACCAATCACCCATAAACCGCTCCAGGTCCACGGAGCGGACCGTGTGTATCGGTTCGAGAGCTTGACAGGCTTGAATCATTATGATGATCGATAGCAAGATGACTATATGTATTTGGCGCATCTGCCACATCACTTTTTAGACCCTACAACTCCGGCAAGATAGGATCGCGTCGGCAAAGCGGGTTCGTGAAAACCATCTGGACATTGCCGATGTATCTCTCCGCAAACCCAGCCTCACAGTAGGACAAATAGAAATCCCACATGCGAATAAACATATCTCCATAGCCGAGTGCTTTGACACGATCGATTTTCTCGAAAAAACGCTCACGCCACATGCGCAGGGTCCTGGCGTAATGCGGAGTGATATCCTCTAAATGGAACAAGCGCAAATCGGATACCTTGGCCACTGATCGGTGCATGGCCGTAATGGAGGGGATGCAGCTGCCGGGGAAAATATAGCGCTTGATAAAATCCGCCGAATATTTGTGCCGATCAAAAACGTGATCGCCAATGGTAATCGCTTGGATCGCCATTATTCCGTCCGGCTTCAATAAGTCGCTGCAGGTTTTAAAAAATATGTCATAGTATTGATGCCCGACAGCCTCTATCATTTCGATGGACACCAGCTTATCGTATTTACCCGTCAGATCGCGGTAGTCCTTTTTCAGGATTTTGACACGCCCGGTTAGACCGGCTTCCTGAATCCGCTGTTTGGCGAGCGTATACTGCGCATTTGAAATGGTAGTAGTGGTTACCCGGCAGCCGTAATTTTGGGCGGCGTAGATGGCAAAGCCACCCCACCCGGAACCAATCTCCAGCACATGATCCTCTGGAGACAAAGCGAGTTTGCGACACAACCGTTCGTATTTTGCAATCGAGGCATCTTCCAGCGAACTGTCATCGCTTTCAAAGATACCACTGGAATAGGTCCAGGTATTATCCAGAAATAGGTTGTAAAAATCGTTTCCCAGATCATAATGTGCCGTAATGTTGTTGCGACTTCCTTTGCGACTGTTGCGGTGAAAATAATGGTAAAGATTATAGATTGGGGCGGTCAGCCGTGCCCAGCCGCCTTCCATGCCTTTCAGCACGATTTGATTACGCAATATAATACGTATCACCCGGGTCAGGTTATCGGTCGACCAGTATCCGGCCATATAACTTTCACCGGCGCCGATGCTGCCACCAGTAAGGACCTTTCTGTAGAACCGAGGATGGCGGACAGTGATGGTTGACTGCAGCGGGAAACCTGTTGTGGTCTCGCCGAAGCGATAAATGCCGCTGCTATCTTTCAGTATAATTTTCCCCTCTTTAAGTCTGGAGAGTAGTTTAAAGGCACCCCGGCGGGCTGCTGCGTCGAGCCAGCCGGAATTTTTTCTATCAAAATAAGTTGTTTCAGCCGGTATGATGGACTCGGTCATGTGGTTATCTCCTTGAATTGTGGATTGCGCTTGGCCGGATGGGTAAAAAAGGGCAATCTTTTTAAGTGCAGTCGCAACGCCTGCCGGTAGATCAGGGCTGTGACTTTGGCGGTCATCAGGGGATAACGAATGAGCACGCGAGACAGCGACGCTACGCTGATTTCCCGACGCTTTAATGCCAGCGACGCATCAAACAGCTTTTCTCCTTTACGATAGTTGATCATGTGAACATTGAGTCGATCACCCGGAACACGAAACCGCCAGTCATAGGCGATATCCATGTCCATAAATGGGGATACATGAAACTTTTTATCAAATCGGAACCTGCGCCAGGCGGAATCACTGTGTTCA
>Ga0126332_10000163_pt1 | contig 27111 bp, 21 predicted proteins | sample InaspJWI42metaG_FD_94482 | JGI IMG/M metagenome (GOLD analysis project Ga0126332, IMG submission 94482) | Marine gutless worms symbiont microbial communities from Oahu, Hawaii - Inanidrilus sp. 2 OAHU.JWI-42 metaG | ecosystem: Host-associated > Annelida > Digestive system > Unclassified...
GGTTACTACTTATGCCCACCGGCTGTGGGATTTTTTCCGGGGGCTTTTTCTCGTTTCATTTTCAACCATTTTTGATATTTTTAAAATTAACGAAGATTTTCAGTATTATTTGGATGCTTTAACCGAGAATTTAACGGAGCTTGCACCATTTCAGGGGTGCGAAACTTGAGATCATATCTTATAATAATAATCTTAATATTTTAATAGACATGAACAAAAGTATAATCGGTGTCATCATTCAGCATTTAGCAAAATCCAGAAAAGGTCTCTTCATTAGTGCAATTTTATTTTCATACGCTTTAACCGATTACTGGCTGCACTCAGTGGTTGGATATATTTGCTGGTTACCGTTTATTTTAGATTGGAATTTAGTACAATTAAAGAAAATTAGAAAAGAGTTTAAAGATGAATTAAGTCAATCAAATAAAAATATATATAAGACTTTAAAAAAATCAAATACAAGCTTAGCTAACCATATTACAAAGGAAAGAAAAGATAGAATTAGGGGAAGATCCGAAAGGATCCTTTCCTTTGTGCGTAGGGATTCTTCCGGGAAATTACCTAATCATTGCGTCATTTTAATGACAATCCATCGTTCCGGCAGTACATGGATGTTTGACTCGATTCGTTGCCACCCAAACATATATTTCGAACCTCAATACTTGCTATTTGATTTACTTGGACTTAAAGGAGGGAGATATCCGACAGGCCTGGCTAATAACGTAAACGATATTTTGGATGTTGAGATATCTAAAGGGCTCGGTGCAAAAATCCCCGACTTTAACCTACCAAAAGGTATCCTAGACTTTGCTGAAAATAAATTTCATAGAACTTACGCTATAGAAAAGATTCATCCTTCATTTCTCGATCATGAAATCCATAAATTTATTGATAGGATTAAAAACCTGGAAAGTGAACATAAAATTGAATTTACTTTTTTTTACCAAATTCGTGATCCTAGATCCGTCTTTTCTTCTTTCATAAATTATCAAAAAAGAGACCCTAATTGGTATGCTGACATAAGCCCGGACGATTTACCGATTTTTATCATGAATTCATATCAGAATATTTTGGATATGACTCACATCCGACCCGGTTTTATTATTGATTACCCAAAACTAGTGGATGACCCGAAAAAATTTCTAGGATATATTTATGGCTTATTGTGGCCGTCGAGTGACAAACACGTTCTAGAGGCCATCGCTGATGCCGCATTGGAAATGACCGATCGCAGCATGCGTTTAAACCAATCGAGTAAAGCGTTTATCAGCACTGAAATCGGTAAAGAAAAAGGCGGCGATCTTCAGCATTCTGAATACTTTGAAAATCATGCCGATACAATCGATCGCTGTAATAAAATTTACTCTGAGATACTCCGTCAGTCTGGGTGTCAATTGAAAGGATGATATAACGTCTTCTAAATGGCGTCATCAAAATATTTCTTCGCGATCAAACTATGAGCTGAAGGAGAAAAAGTTGAAAATAGCTATTGTTACGGGATCCACCGGACTTATAGGAAGTGAGTCAGTGGAGTTTTTTTCCAAAAAGTTTGATAAAGTTATCGGAATAGACAATAATCTGCGCGAATGGTTTTTCGGCAATGATGCATCTACGTTGTGGAACAAAAAGAGACTTATACAACTATTACCCAATTACAAACATTATGATGTCGACATACGCGATAAGGATGACGTTGAAAAGATTTTCAATAAATACGGTAGCGATGTTGAGTTAATTATTCATACTGCTGCACAGCCCAGTCACGATTGGGCGGCGAAAAACCCTTTAGCCGATTTTACGGTTAATGCGAATGGCACATTAGTCTTGCTTGAAATGTGTCGAACCTATTGCGCTGATGCTGTTTTCATTTTTACTTCGACCAATAAAGTATATGGTGATAGCCCAAACAAACTTCCCTTGGTAGAACATGAAGAACGGTGGGAAATCGACCCTAAACATCCTTATTATGAAAACGGCATCGATGAATCAATGTCCATCGATCAATCAAAGCATTCTCTATTTGGAGCAAGTAAAGTTGCAGCCGACATTATCGTTCAAGAATATGGCCGTTACTTTAAAATGAAAACGGGTGTATTTCGTGGCGGCTGCCTGACAGGTCCCAAACATAGTGGTACGCGGCTGCACGGATTTTTAAGCTATTTAATGAAATGCACAATCTCCGGTGAGCATTACACGGTTTTAGGCTACAAGGGCAAGCAGGTCAGAGACAACATCCATTCATACGACCTGGTCAATATGTTTTGGCATTTTTATAACAATCCCCTACAAGGTGAAGTATATAATGTCGGTGGGTCGCGATTTTCGAATTGTTCCGTATTAGAGGCCATAAAACTGGGAGAAGAGATTTCCGGTAAAAAATTGAACTATTCCATAAACGGCACCAATCGTATCGGCGATCATATTTGGTGGATATCCGATATTTCCAAATTCAAAACGCATTATCCGGATTGGGATTTCCGTTATGATCTGCCGGGGATTCTCACCCAGATCCACGATTATTTAATTGCACATAAACCAGATGAATAACATGGACTCTTTCATATATATCGATCCCAATTTTAACGATCGCGTCGGCCATTATCTTACCTGGCGAAACAATTTACTCAAAGAATGCCGTCATCGTGGTATTCATTTTAGCCACTATGTTCGCAGAGACATTCAATACCAGATGGTTGAAAATTATCACCTGCTGCGCTTATTTCCTTTCAAGTCCTCCTTCAGAAATATATCCTTCTGGAGACAGTTAAAAGTAACGTGGTTTTATCAAAAAAACTTTGAGCATATATTAAAGAAGGTTGCGTCACAGAAGGAAATACATCATTTTAGTCAAATATATTTTTATACGACACATCCGATATTGCTTAAAGCGATTTGCAGGGCGGTTCAAGCAGTGCGGATACCCAAAACGAAGCTTAACATCAATCTTGTTCTTTTCTACTTAAACAACAATTTCCTCACGGGGGAATATTCACCAGCATATTCCAAATTGTTAAAACAGTTATCCAACACACTTGAGAGAGCCGATAAAGAAAATACTATTAGGCTCTATATGGACAGTACGAATGGAATCCGGGCCTATCAACCCTATTTTAAAAGAACTATCAACACCCTTCCTATGCCGGTCCATTACAAGAGCGTCCAATTTTCTGAAAAACGATGTCATACAAAAGATTTTTACACTGTCGGGTACTTCGGGTATGCCACAAAAAAACATGGATTTGATAGACTGATTCAGTTTTTCCAGGATTTGGAATCATCGCAAACCTTCCAGAATAATAAGTTCATCATCAAAATTAGCACTGACATAGTGGAGCCTGGATTCCATGAACCTTTGCAAGAATTCATCCAAAAATGGAAAAATCATCAAAATATCACATTGATAACGAAAAACCTCGAAAACGAAAAATACCAGGCCTTGTTACGCGAGAGCGATATTGCACTCATTCCGTATCGCAGGGAATTCTACTATGCTCAGACATCCAGCGTATTCATCGACGCCATTATCAATAAAACAATCCCCATCGTTGAAGCAAACAGCTGGATGGCGGATCAACTGAAACATTTGGGTTGCGGTGAGACATTTGAAACCTCTCAGGAAAAAGACCTTTATCACGAGTATCAAAAAATAATTGACAATTACCAATACTATGCTGACCGCTTTCCGAACGATTTAGACGGTTTCATGTCTCAGTTTACTACCCGTTCTCTATTCGACCAATTGTTCGGAATCTATGATCCGGTTTCTTTCTCTGTCATCACACCGTCATTAAATCAAGCGGAGTTTCTACCTGATTGCATACAATCGGTGGCCGAACAAACGATTCCACCCGTGGAACATCTTATTTATGATCCCGGTTCATCGGATAGCAGTCGTGACGTCGTTTTGAACCATTCAAAAGAATTACCGTATTTGCGACTTTTTTCGGAAGAAGATAGCGGACAAGCAGACGCAGTCAATAAGGGGATCCAGGATGCAAGCGGAGACATAATCGCGTGGCTAAATGCCGATGACTCGTATTACGATAATACCGTTTTTGAGAATGTCGCTAGATGTTTTCAAAGTAAATATCAGCCTGACATTGTTTATGGAACCGGCGTATATATCGATGAAAAAGGCAATACCATAAAAGCGGCCCATATCAACCAAAATCCGGACTCTCTTTGCGAACAGTTGCAAAAAAAAGTCGGTATTCTACAGCCATCCGTATTTATTCGTAAAAAATCAATCGCTAAAATCGGTTTGCTCGATATAGACCTGAACTTCTGCATGGATTATGAGTATTGGATCAGAGCCGCCCAATACGGCCTGAAGTTCCATTTCTTGCCGATGCGTTTATCCAAAGCGCGATATTACCCAACCAATAAAACCTTGGGACGTCGCGGCGACAGTTATCGCGAAATTTTGGATATGTTGAAGGAAAATTTCGGTTATATTCATATTGACTGGTTAAAAAGATTTGCGGAATTTTTAGCGGATAGATTTGATGGAGTACTTAAAAACTCATCCAATACCCAAATGAAGAATCCGCAACTTTACAACGAAAGCCTGACGGATCTAATAAAAAATTACAGCTGCTCTCATATGACGCTGTCTTTATTCGAAGCGAATCAGGACAATAGGCCAATGTGCGAAACGTATGACAGTATGAAAAATTTACGGATTCCGATTAAGGCTCATTGCAGAGTCGCTCCAGAAAGGGACTCATCCGATGGAAGATCAAACAAAAACCGGAGAAAAATAAAATCTATCACTTCTCGTTTATCTCGATTTCTGTCCCTAAATCCGATGAAGAAGATGAATATATTCAAACATTACAAAGTCGGGGATCGAACATTTGAATTTGCGGGTAATTGGTTGGAAACTGAACTGGCGAAAGGGCAGCATCGGCTTGGGTGCCTTAAATCTAAAAGAGTAAGAGATACCTGTATCATTGTCGGCAACGGCCCCAGCTTAAACAAGACGAATCTATCCTTACTGCAAGGTGAGGATGTTTATATTTCGAATCATGCGTATTTAAGTGCAGAATTATTAAATAATGCAAAATTCTATTCAGTTGTCAATTATCTGGTTGCAGAGCAGAGTTACTGGCGCATCAATGCGTTGAGAGATGTGCAAAAAATATTTCCATACTGGTTAAGCTACTGTCTGCGCGTTGACGAAAACACTTCGTTCGTCAAATCGGTCGGACGTGAAGAGTTCAGTACTAACATCGCTGAAAACGTCTCCTGGCGATCGACGGTGAGCTTTTTCATGCTGCAAATCGCCTACTACCTCGGTTATCGAAAAGTTATTCTTATCGGATTTGATCATAATTTCGAGCAACCCCCCCAGGTCAGGGAAGGCGAAATACTGGTTCAGAATTCGGATGATCCAAATCATTTCGCCCCGCGTTACTTCAAAGGAAAAAAGTGGCAAGCAGCAGATACGCACAGTATGGAAAAATTATATCTTTTAGCTAAGCAAGCCTACGAAGAGAATAACCGCGAAATCATTAATGCGACGGTGGGGGGTAAGTTGGAAATTTTCCGGAGAGACCAGCTAGAAAATCTGGTGCCCTCTAAAAGCAACAATTCCGTTAAGGCCTTCGTTAAGTCAAGCCCCAACAATGGGTTGCATATCAAATTAGAAATGGCAAACAAATTTTTTTCACAAAACCAACACGTTGATGAAGTCGAAATTGCTCATTCTTTTTTGCGCCAAAACCATAACTCAAAAACCATGTTTGACATTGGTGCGCATCACGGCGGTTCTTTATGGCGTTTTGTTCAAGATGGATGGGCAGTATTTGCATTTGAACCCGATAAACAGAACCATAAAATGCTTAAAAAAAGATTCAAAAAGCATAAAAACCTGACCATTGAAAAATATGCCGTTTCAGATAAAATGGCAAAATCGGTTCCTTTTTTCCGCAGCGAAGAATCATCCGGCATCAGTTCATTAAATGCCTTTCACCATACGCATGAATTCAAACAAAAGGTTAATATTATTACACTTATTTCATATTGTCAGAAAAAAAACATCAATGCGATTGATTTTTTAAAAATTGATACCGAGGGCTCTGATTATTTCGTACTTAGAGAGTTTCCGTGGGATAAAATTAAGCCTAACTTAATTATCTGTGAGTTCGAAGACCGTAAAACTCTTCCTCTAGGCTATTCTTATATAGACATGGCTAAATTTCTCACGAAAAAGGGTTACCGCATCATCGTATCCGAATGGGAACCCATTCTTAAATACGGTGTAAAACATAAATGGCGCAAATTCAATCGTTTCCCTTGCGAGCTCACCGACCGTGCGGCTTGGGGTAATTTCATCGCGCTTCACTGCAAGTTTGACTTGGAGCTATTGCTCGACTCCTATCACTTTCAATCTCCCATTTCCACCTAGTTCGACTTCCATAAGTTGCTGAGTAATCCCGGGTGGAGTTCATACACTCAACTTAAATTCAATCTTTATAAAGTTGTGCCGATCAAAATACCACAGAATCTAATCAGCAAAACGATCTTTGGCCGCCGCAACCATACCATTCTTGTGCACCAAATGGGAAAAGTCGGCTCGCGAACCATTATAAGTGCGCTCGAAAAATTGGACAAGTGGAAGGTGGTCCAGCTCCATCAATTAAATGAAGAGACGCTCGCTCAGACACGGAAGATGCACTCGCAACGTGGACTGAGAATTCCCCTACATGTAAAGGAAGCCGAAAGAATAAAAAGAAAACTCATGGGTTCTGCTCATCCGATCATCATCATTTCAATGGTTCGCGAGCCGATATCACGCAATTTTTCCGCGTTCTTTCAAAACCTTGATTTCCATAACATTAATTTTAAAGATCTAACAGAGGCCGACATTTATGATGTTATTAACACTTTTTTACACAAATACAATCATGATGTGCCCCTAAACTGGTTCGACCTGCAGGTTAAAATCCCCTTGGGTATCGATGTATATCAGTATCCGTTTCCGCATCAGACGGGCTATCAGGTCATTTCCAAAGATCAAATTCGCCTCTTAATCATGAAATGTGAAACGGATGACGATATAAAAGTATCTGCAATATCCCGCTTTCTGGGGATTGAACCCTTCGACATGCCTCGCACGAATATCGGCAATAATAAAGACTATGCCCAAATATACAAGGCATTTAAAAGAAAAATCCAACTGCCGGACGAGTATATTCAGCGCATGTATGAATCCCGCTACACGCGACATTTTTTCAAATCAAACGAAATAGAAGAATTTAAACAGTATTGGAATCGACGGCGAGACTCTGTTGAAAGTTGATTCGTCTAGCTGAGAACATTTATGGGACAACATTCCAAAGGCAGCATCACCTATCGGCCGCAACCCAATGACTCCTAAAAGCTGTTCTATTGTTATTCGTTGTTATAACGAAGAAAAACATATCGGTAAACTACTCCACGGCATCATGCAGCAAACTGCGGTGGACCGTGAAATCATCATTGTCGATTCCGGATCCACCGACAGCACGTTAAAAATTGCTGACCGGTTTCCGACAAAAGTAACCCGCATCCAGCCTGAGACTTTTTCTTTCGGTCGCTCTCTGAATCTTGGGTGTTCTTTAGCGACTCATGAATTCATCGTCTTAGCAAGTGCTCACGTTTTTCCAGTGTGTAAAGACTGGTTGGAAAACCTTCTAGCGCCTTTCGACAATCCCCGTATTGGCCTTGTTTACGGCAGACAACGCGGTGACGGTGTTACCAAATTTTCGGAAAAGCAGGTTTTTTTAAAATGGTTTCCGGATGTCTCCAATCCGGATCAAGATCACCCATTTTGCAACAATGCCAACGCTGCGATTCGCAGGGAGCTATGGGATAAGTATCCTTATAACGAAGACTTGACCGGCCTGGAGGATCTTGCCTGGGCAGAACATATTATGCAAATTGGCCATAAAATTGCGTACCGGGCGGATGCCACAGTCGTGCACGTGCACGATGAAGTTCCGCTGCATATTTTCAACCGCTACCGACGCGAAGCAATAGCACTAAAGCGCATTTTCCCAAAAGAACAATTTAACTTGCTCGATTTTTTCAGTCTTTATGTTCAGAATGTGGTTAACGACTATCGTCAAGCGATACGTAACCGAACCGCTGGTCGGGATCTATATGAAATACCACTTTTCAGATTTATGCAATTCTGGGGCACTTATCAGGGATTCAAAACCGGCGATCGAATTACCAGACAAATCAAACAGAAGTTTTACTACCCCAATCGTATCAAATCAGATGTCAAGTCCGAAAATCACGAAGGTTACAATCCTCTTTTAATCGATTATCAAAATCAGAAACGAGAATACCGTGAAGATCGTTGATATTTCTTTATCACTAACATCCAGCATGCCTATATGGCCGGGCAGTGTCGGTTTTCATCTTGCCTGGATCAATCGACTCGAACAGGGACACCATTGCAACAACTCAAGCATATCCTGCAACACTCACCTGGGAACTCATCTGGATGCTCCGCTGCATTTTATTCGTGATGGTTTATCCGTCGACCGTCTCCCACTGGATGTTTTGATCGGGCCATGTCAGGTAGTTCATTTTCCCGACAAATCACAAATTACATCAAACGATCTGACGCCTCTCGATTTACCACAGAACACATCAAGGCTGCTGCTGCGAACTGATAATTCAAACCTATGGGCCGGCAGCAGAACAGATTTTGAAGAAAATTTTGTTGCACTCACCGCAGATGCCGCCCGCTGGATCGTGAAAAACAATATACGCCTGGTGGGTAATGATTATCTTTCGATCGGCAGCTATCGAGAAGGGGTTGATACTCACCAGATTCTACTCGAGGCCGGTGTTATTATACTCGAAGGATTGAAACTTCACGGAGTAGCTCCTGACAAATATGAACTGATATGTTTGCCGATTAAAATCGCAGGAGCTGAAGGTGCACCGGCACGTGCGGTTTAAGAAAAACAGATTGAAATAAAGGCCGTTAAACTGGAGATTATTAATGAAATCAAAACAGAAAAAGCCTTCGCCTAAATTTGTAGCCATTGTACCAATGCGTCATAACAGCGAACGGGTTCGGGGCAAAAACTACCGGCCGTTTGCCGGAAAACCGCTTTACCATAGGATCGTGACAAGTCTGCTGAACTGTGAAGCAATATCTGAAATTGTAATCGACACCGACAGTCCGGACATTCGCCGGGATGTTAGAAAAAATTTTCCAAGCATAAAATTAATCGATCGACCCGAGCATCTTTGCGGCGGTACAGTGCCCATGAATGACGTATTGTTGTATGATGTTCAACATGTGCAGGCCGACTTCTACTTGCAGACCCACAGCACCAATCCTCTCTTGCAGGGGGCTACCATCTCTCGAGCCATTCGCCATTTTTTAGATGCCTGGCCGGCCTATGATTCGCTTTTTTCGGTGACTCGCCTGCAAGTCAGGCTATGGGACAAATTGACCCGGGCAGTCAATCACAACCCGTCAATCCTATTGCGAACCCAGGATCTCCCGCCGGTTTATGAAGAAAATTCATGTCTCTACGTATTTACTCGCAAAACCCTGGAATCGATGAACAATCGAATCGGCCAAAGACCGCTGATGTTCGAAATCGACCGCAAGGAAGCCTGGGATATCGATGAAGAATTGGATTTTAGTATTGCCGAATTCCTATTCACTGACAATTTTGAAAAGAAGGTATAATTAGACATGACTTTAAAAATATTGGTTTCAGCGCCTTATATGCAACCGGTCATTGATCGTTTTCGATCCTGCTTCGAAAAAAAAGGGATCGAGTTGGTCATACCGATTGTTAACGAGCGCATGGAAGAAGAGGATTTGTTGGCCTGTATTTCTGAAATTGACGGAGTTATCAGCGGAGATGACCGGTTTACCGCCACAGTTTTAAAAGCCGCACCCAAATTAAAAGTAATATCCAAATGGGGTACCGGGATTGATTCCATCGATCTAGAGACCTGCCGGGAACTTGGTATTCAGGTCCGTAATACTCCGAATGCCTTCAGCATCCCCGTGGCCGATTCGGTCATCGGCTACATACTGTGTTTCTGTCGCCAGATTCCCTGGATGGACAGGGACATACGCCGAAACGTTTGGAATAAAATTCCAGGTCGCGCTTTACACGAATGTGTCCTGGGTATAATCGGCGTCGGAAATGTGGGTAAGGTCATTGCCCAACGGGCAAAATACTTTGGCATGAAGGTGTTGGGTAATGATATTATCGCCATGCCGCCAGAGTTCTTAGCGGAATCACAGATCGATATGGTCTCGAAAGAAGAACTTTTAAATCAGGCAGATTTTGTCAGCCTAAATTGTGATTTGAATACCACCAGCCATCACATGATGAACGCGTCGATGTTTTCCCGGATGAAACCGACTGCTATTGTCATCAACACCTCAAGAGGGCCAGTGATCAAGGAAACCGACCTTATCAAGGCGCTGACGGAAAAACAGATTGGCGGTGCAGCATTGGATGTTTTCGAGAACGAACCCCTTGCTGCAGACAATCCACTGCGAACAATGGAAAACGTGCTGCTGGCACCCCACAACGCCAACAGCAGCCCTAAAGCTTGGGAGGCTGTTCACCACAGCACGATTCAGAACCTATTCGATGTACTCGAAGGAATTTCAGGATGAAAAGAAGCGTTTGCATTACAGGTGTTGCTGGAGGGATAGGTTTAGCAACTGCACAATTATTTACTCAAGCCGATTGGGAAGTAATCGGAGTCGATCGAAAAAAACCACCGGAATTATCCGGCGAAGTCACTCGTTTTATTCTTGCCGATCTGTCCGATATCCAAAAAGTAGAACAAACATTTTACGACATTTCCAAGTCCGAGGGACGACTTGACGCATTGGTCAACAATGCCGCCGTTCAGCTTGTTAAACCTCTGGTGGAAACCGAACCCGAAGAATGGGATTCACTCATGGCGGTAAATGTCCGCGGTGTTTATCTATCAATCAAATATGCGTATCCCCTAATGCGCTCAAACGGCGGCAGCATCGTTAACATTTCCTCGGTTCATGCCGTCGCCACTTCCACTTCCTTAGCGGCTTACGCTGCAAGCAAAGGCGCATTAGCGGCGCTTACGCGAGCAGTTGCCCTGGAGATGGCGCCCGAGAATATACGTGTCAATGCAATTTTACCCGGGGCAGTTGATACGGGAATGTTGCGAGCTGGCTTAAGCCGTGATCACGCCGGCGACGGTACAATTGAACAAAAAATTGAAACACTGGCGCAAAAACACGTCCTGGGTCGAGTGGGGAGATCAGAAGAAATCGCTCGAATGATCATGATTCTAGCCGATCATCAACAATCCTCATTTATCACGGGCCAGACGATTATCATCGATGGTGGCGCTACGGCCCGATTGAGCACTGAATAATTAAACAGAAACAAATTCGAGCATCTTTTCAATCCATTTGCAGTGATGCATCTATTGTGTGATCCGATATTATGAGGGACGACAAATTTCCAAAATGGCGACGATTCAAGAGGACCTTCAGCTCATGCTTAAACCGTTACAGCTTCTGGGAATGCTGGCAATGGTATTTCGGGCACTCAAAGGAATTGTCACGCTTTAAAAATATTCATCGAGGCAAAGAATGTTTTATTATCGGCAATGGCCCGTCCATCAATCAAATTGATCTATCGCTGTTGAAAAAGTATCACACGTTCGGACTGAACAAGATTTTTCTCATCTTCGATCGCATCGACCTGAACTTGAGCTATCATGTGGCTGTTAACCCACACGTGATTCAACAGTCTTCAAAGGAGATTGAATCTCTGCCCTGCCCTTCCTTTTTATCATTCAAATCCGGTCATCAAACTGTGCGTCATTTGGACCATATTTATTTTTTGGTGACTTCAGACGGCTTCGATTTTAGTGATGATCTGTTGCGGGTGATCCATGAAGGGCGAACGGTGACCTATGTAGCCATGCAATTGGCCTACTTCATGGGATTTTCAAAAGTATTCCTGATTGGAATCGACCACAGTTTTAAATGCAAAGGCCAACCCAACGAAAAACAAAAACTGGATGGTGAAGATCCCAATCATTTCGATCCTCGTTACTTCAAGAACAGCCACTGGCAACTACCGGATCTGGAAGGATCCGAACTTGCTTATCGCGTTGCGAATTTTTATTTCAAGCGGCATGGCCGTCAGATATTCGACGCGACCCTTAACGGAAATCTCACTGTTTTTCCGAAAATTTCCTACGACAAGGCACTTCAATACTGCAACCCAAAATAGATCTGTACCCTTCCACAACAATGTTGGATTGAATCTGTGAACAGTCGAATGAGAATATCAGTCTTGACACCCTGTCGGAACGCAGAAAAATATATAGACGAGGCCATCGCTAGTGTTCTTAGCCAAAATTATGAAAACTTTGAACACATTGTCATCGACGGAGGCTCCCACGACCGGACGGTCGATATCCTCAAGAAGTATCCGCATCTTACTTGGCTGTCGGAGCCGGATAAAGGACAATCGGATGCGATGAACAAGGGATTCAACCTGTCGAAGGGCGACATCATCGTTTACTTAAATGCCGACGACTATTTCCTGCCCCACGCCTTTGATGTCGTTATGCGGCAATTTGAAAAAGGGGCTAAGTTCGTGGTGGGTAAAGTTGCGATCTTGCATGAAGACGGCTCTCGTCAAATCAATGATCCCAAAACTGAGATGAAAGACATGCTAAAGTGGTGGGAGCGCAATGCATTCTGTTGCAATCCTGTCGGGTATTTTTATCACCGAGAGGTACAGAAGAGAATCGGGGGATTTAAAGAAAACAACCACTACACGATGGATTACGAATTCCTACTTGAGAGCGCACTTCGATTTGAACTGACTAAAATTGATGCAACATTGGGTGTACATCGCCGGTCCAAAGGAACAAAAACTTACGAGAGTATTGCCAATTTCAATCATGTCTTACATTTCAACTGCGCAAACCAATTCTTGCAACATTTTAAAGAAGACTATCAAAGGGCATATATCGCATCCCGCGACCGTCATATCAAAAGAGTCATGGAAGATAAATATATTGTAACGGCTATTGATAACCTGAAAAAATCTCACTACCGCGATGCCGTATATGCGTTGACCAAACTTTTTTTATACAGCCCAGTCAGGATTTTTTACAGATTTGGAAGATTCATTCTGAAACACACATTGGTAGATATTACCTTAAATAAGAGAACTAATTCAAAAAAAGAATTCCCTTAATGTTGTCCGAACAAGATAAAATTATCGTTCGGACCATGTATGCGTAAAGGCATAGGTATGCAACCCAATGGTTTTAAGCTAAAACTGTCACGATTTTATCCGTTACAGACGAATTTCGATTATCGTCGCTCGGTCTTTCTAGCTGCAATTGGCAGAAGCGGCACGACATGGATATCGGATGTACTGAACTACGAGAATTCGTATCGCCGCATCTTGGAGCCTTTTCACCCGTATAAAGTGAAACAGGTGCAACATTTTCATTATTACCAATATATCAGGGAAGACAACCGCGATCGACAGTATGTCGATCCGGTAAGGACCATACTGTCGGGTCGGTTCCGGAACCGCTGGGCTGACTCCGAAAACACGAAACTATTTTCCAGGCTCCGTCTTATTAAAGACATTCGCGCAAATCTGTTCCTCGGCTGGATGCACAACGTTTTCCCGGAAGTCCAGATCATTCTGCTGTTCCGACACCCTTGTGCAGTTGCCCTCTCATGGATGAAACTCGGATGGGGAAAAGAGGATCTCGGCACCCGAACAGACATCGAAGTGTGTTTGTCGTAGCCACACTTAGTAGACGATCACCTGTCACCGTTCGTCGATCTTGAAAAAGAGTTGATCGATGATATTGAACGACACGTCTATTTTTGGTGCATTCAATACTATGTTCCCTTGAGACAGCTGGCTTCCGGAAGCGTTCATCTCTCGTTTTATGAGAATTTTTGCGAAAAACCTGAAGAGGAAATCGAAAAAATTTTCCGGTTTTTGCACAAGCCTTTCGATCAACGTATTTTCCAGATGCTGAACATACCTTCACACGTCACCCGGGAAGAAAGTGCCATTAAGACAGGAACGAGTTTGATTGACAGCTGGCGCAACCATGTGACTGACAGGCAACTTGAAAGAGCTGTTGAAATTCTGAAAACCTTTGGTCTTGATTGCATTTACTCCGAAGATTCGATGCCGGCTGTCGATGCCGCATATCGTGTTCTGCAGCATATCGGGAAACAGCCAAACTGATGAAAATTTCTTCGCAGCCTGTTGTCCCGCAAAGAGTATCGGTGATCATCCCCACCTACAACTATGGTCACTTTTTGCCGGCGACTCTGGACAGCGTCATTTCTCAACCTGCCCCTGATCTGGAAATCGTTGTCGTTGATGATGGCTCCACGGATACGACCAAAAAAGTGCTGGAGCCATATCGACCAAAGATCAAATATGTTTTTCAGGAAAATGCCGGTCTATCCGCTGCCAGAAACAAAGGCCTCGAAAATAGCACCGGCGAATTTATTTTACTCTTGGACGCCGATGACCTCCTGGGACCGAACCTGATAGAAAAGCAAACAGAATTTTTACGCAAAAATCCCCACATCGATATATGCGTATGTGAAAACAAACTATTCAGTGAAACAACCGATGACGGAAATCCCAAGATCAGTGGTCAATGGAACCTTTATCACACCGCCCTCGACGTCCATTTGTGTTTTTTAAATATTGCTCCACCGCATGCCTTTTTCTTCCGGAGGCAAGCAGTGCTGAACAGCGAATGCTTTGATTCGTCGGTGGACACTTGCGCAGATTACGATTTCTGGCTGCGTGCGGCCGTTAAGGGCTATATACCCATAGCGAATCCCTCTGCTACCGTCTATTACAGGCGCCATCCGGACAGCATGTCGGCCGACAGCAGTTCACAGTACAGCTTCGATGCCATCATGCACGCAAGAGTGGCTGACTTGCTCCAAAAGCATCCGGATTTTCCCCGATACCGACGGATCGAGGGACTGCTGGCATTTTCTGCCGGTGCCCTTCGAACCGCAGAAGGAATGCAGAGGATTCACAGAGATGATTGGCAATCGTTGCTCGAATTGGTGGAAAATCTTCTGAAACATGAGCTAAAATCTTTGAGCTTAAATAATTTCGATTGGAACATATTGGCGACACTCTTTTACTTGCGAATTGCAAACGTCCTTATACGTCCGTCCTTTCGATCGCATAAGGCTGCCCGCAAGCTTAAAACGACGCTACAATCCTTCGTGCACTCGGTTACCGGAGATTCGTCCAAGTTACGATTTTTATTGTCTATCCTCTCAAGCACTCTTGCGAGGGGGTCGATGTTTACTTACGAAAAGAAGGAAGCTAAACATCTTTTGCCGAAGTATGTTAAAAGGCGTCTATTCATTCATGTCTGAACAACCTTGGTAAGGAGTAGTCCTGAGATGCCAACCAGTGTTGCAGTAGTTATTGTCAACTGGAACAAGAAAAATGATGTTCTCCAATTGTTGGAAAGTCTGCAGCAGATCCCGGAAACGGTTGACATTTTCGTAGTTGATAATGCCTCCACTGACGATTCGGTATCGGCGATTACAAACCAGTATCCAGCCGTGCACATCGTTTGTAACCAGGTCAACCTGGGGGGAACCGGCGGTTTTAATACAGGGCTCAGACAGGTGTTGAATAAAAGCAAATATACGTATATCTGGATGTTGGACAATGATGCGGCAGTACACTCAGATACATTGACTGAATTGATCAAAGCCATGGACACGGATCCTGCCATTGGTATTGCCGGTTCACGGATCGTCGACATCGATAACCAGGCGGTAACAGTAGAAACCGGCGGCAAAATCCGGTGGGATATCATGAATGTCGAGCCCTTAAATCGAAACAGTTCAACAACCTATGCCGATATCATTGATGCCGATTACGTCGCGATATGCTCTGCACTGGTCCGGACAACCTCATTGAAACTTGTAGGTTTGATGGACAGCCGTTTTTTCATATTCTGGGATGATATGGATTGGGGTCTTTATTTTCGAAAGCACGGCTATCGAGTCGTCTGTGCCACAAGATCAATTGTTTGCCATGGGTCTTTCACTGAAAGAGATCGAGGCTTGCAAATTGGATACTATGGCGTTCGAAATGCTTTTTTAGTTTACACTAAACACACTCAATTCCTTCAAAGATCGAAGATATTTTATCGCACCTTACGCTATCTCCTATTGATTCGCGCTTTTTTATTGATCCATAAAAAGAATTACGAGGCGGACTTAATCCAACTAGCTCTTTTCGACTATATTCACGATCGTTGGGGAAAACTTTCTGTTGGTCCACCACAAAAGCAAGAAACTCCTAACACGACAAGCCAAGTGAACACGCATAAGCACCCGAATCAAAAGATCAAATTGCTCGTTTCGGCCATTAATATAAGCACAGAAGCCCGTAACCTCTTGTTGGAGACCTCTAAAAAACTATATCCAGATTCTCCTGTTACTATCTTGGTACACAGCGACAGAAAAGAATATTACAAAGGCTATCAACAAATTCTTGTTGACCGCAAAAAAACGTCTCGTATGAGCTATTTGCTTGCATTGTTTCTACAAGTTAAAAAAAGAGGTTTTGATATTGCGTTGGTAATCAAACCCTATCCATTGAATTTTGCAGCAAAAAACGTCATATGTTTGAACAACCATGGAGAAATCGAGTCACAAACTCAAGCTGGTTGGGGATATTTCCTCAGGTTGACAGCGGCTGCATTATCGGCTGGAATCACTACCCTGTATCTGTTTCCAGTTATACTTTTGCGAAGTTTAAAATATCACGATGAATCCGGTTAACTCTTTATTTCTTCCGAATAATTTAAAGGTTTAGGAAAATGTCGACAAATGAAACAATAATCATTGGAGCTGGAATGACAGGATTGGCCGCCGGATATGTGTCCGGGTTGCCGATTTTCGAAGCGGCTGACTTACCGGGCGGTATTTGCAGCTCATATTATAAAAGGCCGGGGGAAACACAAAGCTATTTCACGAATCCTGCGGATGGCGAAGCATATCGTTTTGAAATCGGTGGTGGACACTGGATATTTGGCGGGAATGCCGCTCTGTTGCGTTTTCTGGAGCGATTCGGACCGTTAAGCCGATATCAGCGGCGATCATCGGTGTACTTTCCCGAAAATGAAACATACATCCCCTATCCACTGCAGAACCACCTGCGATTTCTGGATGAGGCCATCGCATCCAAAGCCATCCGCGAGATGTCCGGCAGCGATGATCACTTTCGTACGATGAAAGACTGGCTGAGCCAGCATTTCGGCCCGACCCTGTGCAAGATGTTTTTCTACCCCTTTCATGAACTTTATACGGCCGGTTTGTATAAAAAAATTGCTCCTCAGGATGCTTATAAATCTCCGGTGGATATCAAAGCCGTCATCCGGGGTGCTTCCGAAAACACCCCACCCGTAGGATACAATGCGGAATTTGTCTATCCGACAAACGGTCTGAACGAACTGTCCCAACAGTTGGCCGCCGGATGTAATTTGCAATACGGGAAGCGAGTTGTTGCAGTCAATGTTGAAAACAAAACGATCTCTTTTGTCGACGGCAGCATGACCGCATTCCAAACTTTGATTTCAACGCTTCCGTTGAACCAAATGATGGCGATGGCCGGTTTCACCGATAAAGTCAAATCCAACCCCTATTCTTCAGTTCTCGTACTGAACATCGGCGCCGTGCGAGGAAACCGTTGCCCGGACGATCACTGGCTCTATATTCCACAATCTTCTGCCGGATTCCACAGGGTCGGTTTTTATTGTAACGTGGACCCGTCTTTTCTACCGGCGTCAAACCGCGATACTCAAAAAAAAGTGAGCATCTACATCGAAAAAGCCTATAGTGGCGGTTTAAAACCGGCCGAAACCGAAATAGATTCCTATAAGCAACAGGTCGTGAAAGAGCTACAGAATTGGGGATTTATCGAGGATGTCGAAGTCATTGACCCTACCTGGATCGACGTAGCATACACATGGGCTTGGCCGGATTCAAACTGGAAACAGTGGGCCCTGGAAGAACTCGCTCAACACGGCATCTACCAGGCGGGTCGCTACGGACGTTGGACTTTTAACGGAATTGCAGCTTCATTGATTGAAGGCCTTACGATCGGTTCTGCACATAAGCTCAAATGAAAACACTTTTCACATAAATAAGGAGCTTTGATGAACATATTGGTAACCGGAGGCGCCGGCTTTATTGGTTCCCATTGTTGCAAAGCATTGCATCGTAAAGGTTACACCCCTGTAACCATCGATAATTTAATCTACGGTCACAGCGAAAACGTAAGATGGGGACCCTTTTATCAAGGGGATGTCGGAGACGGTCGCATACTGGACCGGATCTTTAAAGAAAACAAGATCGATGCTGTGATGCACTTCGCGGCGTTTGCCTATGTCGGCGAGTCGGTAACCGATCCGCAAAAATACTATGCCAACAATGTAAAAAATACAATCAATTTGCTAAAGTCGGTCCTGAAATACAACGTGCGAAATTTTATCTTTTCATCAACCTGCGCCACCTATGGCATGCCCCAATATCTGCCTTTAGATGAAAATCACCGCCGACAGCCCATCAGTCCATATGGCAAGTCTAAATATATGATCGAAGAGATACTGACCGATTACCATACGGCCTACGATTTCAAATTTATAAGTCTGAGATATTTTAATGCCGCCGGAGCGGATCCGGAAGGTGAAATCGGCGAGGATCACAAACCGGAAACCCATCTGATACCGCTAATCCTGAATGTGGCTAAAGGTCGATCAGAAGCTATACAGGTGTTTGGAACCGACTATGATACCGTGGATGGATCGTGTATTCGGGATTATATTCACGTGAGCGACCTTGCGGATGCGCACATTCTGGCATTGGAAAAGTTGCTGGATGGATCGTCGAGCGACTTCATCAACCTGAGAACAGGTACCGGTTTTTCCGTTTTGCAGTCCATCGAAACCGCATCGCGAGTTACCGGGGAAGAAATACCACATATAGCCACCGATCGGCGCCTTGGCGACCCGGCCGTATTGATCGCATCCAATGCAAAAGCCCAGCGCCTACTCGGCTGGAAACCCAGATATACGCAGCTTGATGAAATCATTCAAACCGCGTGGCATTGGCACAAAAAACTGTGAAGTGTCGCGCTAGGGATCTATCTGCCGCACATACAGACGATCTAGCAATCCGTCCCGCAGGCCGGCAAACCACAGGCGAATGAAATCAACTCTGAGAGTCAAAGTATAGTAAACCAAAGCACCGACCAGCATAATCACCTGATTGCGCGCAACATGCCCGTATCTTTTGTAAAGGATGATGGCATTGCGGAGCTTATAATATGTCCACAGGCGGTTTAAAAACATCTTATGAATTCCGAATCCGCGGAGCACATTCTTGTGCGGATGATACATGATGCTGTCGGTGACCATGATGGTACGCTTGCCCATCTTTTTTGCCCGCAGGTTGTACTCGGTATCATCACCGTAAATAAAAAAGTTTTTCTCCGGCAAACCGAGTTCTTCGACACTTTGCCGGTGTACAAATAATCCGTTAAACGGTATCGATATCACTTCATGATTCCCGCTGCTCACCTTCCCCTTTATACCCCACAAAAAAGTCTGCCTGTCCTCTAGACTCAGCACGGCCGGTGAATAGATCTGATCCCGGTCATCAATATTATCTACCAATACCTTGAGACAGGTTTCAGTCGGCAGGCAGTCATCATCCATCAACCACATCCAATCAAAACCGGCGGCAAGTGCAAACTGCACACCGTGATGGAACCCCCCGCTGCCACCTAAATTTGCACCGAGATTAATATATTTAATGCTCGGACTGCGCACGTATTCCCGGGTTAACATTTGTTCGGTCCCATCTGTTGAAGCGTTATCCACAACGGCGATCAAATCCACAGGTCTGGTCTGCTCCAGGAGAGCAGCAAGACATTTTTTCAAAACCGTTTTGCGATTATACGTCACGACAATCGCGCAAATACGTTCTACTTGCACCATGTGGATTAATTCCTAAAACGCATTTTTAAGCAGTAAATTCCAGAACACCACTGCGCTTCTCTTTTATTCAAACCCCCCTTCAGATCTCCCTGCCTGATAGTTTTAGGTAGGCTCCCCTCGTTTGAAGAGATACCTGAATATAACAGTCAACGACCACATCGAACAAAGATACAGCTCGGGCCGAAAGGGGATGGAGTATCGCGGCCATGGCGCAAATACCATGTAAATCAAGGTCGCGTATATGCAGGAAGCGAAAATAATAGATGGTGAATTGCATCTAAATCCGGCGTTTCCTTTATTTCGCGTTACAACATAGTAGAGAGGAATGCCGGCCAGTGAGAGAAAGAATAAAAATGGATGAAAAAATCGCATCGTCACTTTTATAAGATGGGCAAGCTTTGAATTTTCGAATAGGTACACCTTGACCGGATAGATGTAGACATCACCGACACCCTGGATGATATCCCAGCTCCAGAGATAGCGCGGTTTGCCGATCAAATACCATTTCAGGTATCTTACCGGTTCGTTTTTGAATCTTGCCCAGAGGATGCGAATAAAATTATCTATCGATTCACCGAAAGCCGGCTGCATAGGGTCTTCGCGATAAGGAAATCGTTTAAATTGCGGGTTTTTGTAAACAAAATCCGGGTAGGCACCGTGACTCAAGGTCATAACCGCTCGGTGGACACCTCTTTTTGCATCGTCGGGCAGTTGTAGATGGTTGCGCAATAGCCAATTGCCGGGAAACAGAGAAAATACAACCAGAAAAACGAAAACATTCAACAGCCGGCGGTCCCTTAGCACCGCCTTTTGTTTGAGCGCACCGCCCAACATGGCGATACATGCAAAAACAAAGGGGAGGAACAAAGTAATCTCATTTGTCAGATAAGCAAGGCCAAAACAAACACCGGCAATGACAAAGGGCAATATATGTTCTTTTGCCAAAGCATAGTGAAAAAGCCATATCGCCAGCAGTAATAAGAACGCAAAAAGGGTTTCGGTTAGTATACAACTGGTTGCTGCGATCAGATGTGGATTGACGGCGACCAGCAATGCTGAAACCATTGCACCGCGGGCGGAAAGCAAATAGATACCGGTTAAGAAGGTCAGCGGTACCAGTAGCGCACTTAAAACCACCTGGATTAAAACTACTGCGGCGCGGTAATGTTGTTCTCCGCCGACAACGATAGAAAATGCGATAAGCAGCGGATAGCCTGGAGAGCGGTAAGCATCCGGCACAGGTTCAACGGCAGATTCGCGCGAATATGTTCCATGATAAACCAGGTTGCGCCCATAATTAACGTATTCGCTTGCATCGCGAACGACCGGGATGTCATTCAGATTTGGGTGAACGAACTGGAAGCGGAACCACAGCGCCAGTAGAAATACAAATAAAAGCGTAAAAACCGTTTTTTTTGAAATCTCAGGCTGCATAAATTTCCTGCGTACCTGCATCAAATAAGGTCAAGCAACCGGCCGATCAATCGATTACCGAATGCATGAGATCCGAATACTGCTTGGCGATGATGTGCCAGTCAAAACGCTGTAAAACATATTCCCGTCCGGCTTTGCCCAGTCTTCGGCGCAGCTGTGGATCATCCAACAGATCAATGATTTTTTCCGCAAGTTGGCCGGAATCTTTCTGGGGCACAATAAGGGCGGTTTGGCCGTCAGTGACAATATCCCGCATGGCCGGCAAATCGGTTACAACGGTCGCACATTCACAGCCCAAAGCCTCGACCAGAACGAGTCCGAACCCCTCCCGATCTCCATCACCAGCTACAACAGAAGGAAATATGACCACATCCGAAGCCCGGTAAATTACCGGAAGGGACTCATTTGCCACTGGCCCCAAAAATTCGACGTTCTCGTTTAAATTCAGCCGGGTCACCCGGTTTTGCAGCGCCTCTCTTTCCTGCCCGTCCCCGACGATTTTAAGCCTTGCAGATGGGTGCCTCGTAAGGATCGACGGCAAGGCATCAATCAGATAGGCCAGCCCCTTTTTTTCTACAAGTCTTCCAACAAACAACAGCACTTTTCCTTCTCTGCGATTGGAAGAAGGTACAAACCGCTCTCTTAAATCCACTCCCATTGGAATGACACGAATTTTGTCTTCATTGACACTAAGCGCACTCAAAACATCACCCATGATATGGCTGACTACAGTAACGACAGCCGAATGTTTTGCCACCCGGCGCTTCAACTGATTGAAAAAAAAGCCCTGGAGTCCAAAAAGATCACCGCCATGGGATGTGATTACCAGCGGTGGTGCGGATCTGTAGAAACACCGTGCCATTAGGGCGATGATACCCTGTGGAATCAACCAGTGAGCATGAATACAGTCAAAGTGGCGGCGCTGAAGCAATTTAAACAGAGCCCATAACTGGAACAGCACAAAAAACGGGATTAGACCAAATCGCAGAGGATTTTGTTTCAAATTGGCCAGAATGCCACCATTATACGCTAAACTTTCCCAGCGGGAAAAAAAGTACCGATACCGGGTCACCTGAATTCCTGCCAACTTCTGCTTAATTTCGGCACCGGAAGCATGAGGGGCGATAACATACACATGAAATGCATCCGTCAAACGCCGACACAGTTCATAAACAAATGGCGGTTCAACATCATCTACCCAACGGGGAAAGGTAGACGTGAGCACAAGGATATTTTTCTTGCCTGACCCGTTTTTCAAGCTTTATATCCTCACTTACCTCTCGGCAGCTCCCTGCTCTTTGCGCCTGGTCGCCCGCGGAACGTTGCGCCGTTCAAACCTCAGCTGGGTAATCTGTTCCGAAATCAGGCTCATCATAAAAACAATGACAGCCGAGACGAATAAAAGGGCACTCATATTGGTAAAACGGCCTTCGGTCAGGAATGTATAAATATAGCGTAACAAACCCAGTGTGAACATGACCAGACTCACCGGTAAGAAAACCCGCATGGGTGAGAAGAGCGTAGCAATGCGGATGATGATCATGAAAAACCTGATGCCGTCCTGAAGCAGTTTGACTTTACTGCTGCCTTTTTTACGCTTCTTCATTTCAATGGGCAAATATTTCACACTTCTTCCGGTACGCAGCACGCCCAGTGTCAGGGTTGTCGGATAGGAATATGTATTGGGGAGCAGATATATAAAATTGCGGGCGATGTCGGCTTTGACGGCCCGAAAACCTGAAGTCAGGTCCTTGATGTCAAAGTTGGCGGCATAAGAGGCAAACCAGTTGTAAACGGTATTGCCGAAGGCCCGCACAAATGATGTCTGCCCGGTCAGAGACCTGGCCCCGACGACCATGTCGTATTTTGGAAATAATTCCAGTATCCTGCCGATATCTTCCGGATCGTGCTGCCCATCACTGTCCATGAAAACCAAAATATCACCTTTGGCAACGCGGATGCCGCTTTTAATTGCGGCACCATTGCCGATATTGTACGGGTGACTAAATACATTGGCCCCTGCTTTATCTGCCGTCTCGGCCGTATTGTCGGCTGAACCGTCGTTGATGACAATGATCTCAAATTCAGGATAGAGGTCTTTGGTCCTTGAAACGACATCACCGATAGTTTGGGCCTCATTGTAGGCCGGTATTATGACGGAAACTTTGAATTGGTTCATTGCTGATATCTCTTACACTAGCCGGCAACATTGATTTATCACTTTCGATTTTATTACCGGAGAAATTTGCTCCAATCAAAAGTCGGTCATATTATACCATAACTGCCGGCAATATAGCAGGCGAAATGCTTCGAATAATTACCTGAATCTTGCCAGCATGAAGCCTGCCGACGGTTTCAATTGCGATTTTTCTGCATCAGGGTCCTATAATGGTTCAGCGTTTCCCGATGGGAAGCATTCTCCGGGGCTATCAGATATGCTTTTTGCATGGCGGCTGCAGCAGATTCAAAATTGGACAGGCGGTAATTGAAGTAAGCCAAGCGTACCCACCTTTCGGCACTTTCAGGTTCCAGTTGCGTGAGCTTTTGCTGCAGGCGTAAACATCGCGTAAAAATTTCTTGATTGACATTTGCCCGTGTCAGCAGGCGCATGTTGATCCATTCGTTACAAAAGAGGATGTACCGTTTCCTGATAACCACATTTCCCGGATGTTCTGCCATCAACCGTTCAAAAACCGCAAGCCCTTCCGCTTCACCTGAGGCGGAAAAAGCGCTTTCGATCGCTTGCATGATTTTCAAATTCTGCTCCAGATTCACCCCCGCACCGTTTTCCTGCCACCATTTGTTCCAGGTAGCATAGGCATAGCGTTCCTCATCCGGGAAATCTATGCCGCAGTAAAAAGCAATGTCCTTTACGATGTCATTATCGTAATAGGCGAATGTATCGATGGATGGAAATGTCAGCGTGTTAATCAGTCTTGGTATCGCCGATTTATCACTGTTTAAAATCAGGGATTTCGCCGCTGCCCGCCGCACATAGACGCTGTTGTCATCCAGCATTTTCGCTAGCGCTGGCCTTACTGTGGGAATATTTCCGTAATAATGGAGAGTTTGCGCTGCAAAAGTGCGCACAGAATCATCCGGATCCTCAAGGCCTTTTGTAAGCGTTTCCAATATTGTTGGGTAGCGCGTCGGATCGGCCCCGTTCGCACCGGAAATAAACCGGGCCAGTGCGGTTACAGCTGCATGGCGGCATTCCCGCGAAGAATCATTCAATACCGCCGCGGTGAGAGTTTCGATAATAGTCGGCGATCCGATCCGTCCCATTGTCCGGATAACCTGCGCTCTAACGGTTTCGTTTTCGTGCCGCGAAACACGGATAAGGGCCGGCAGTGCATCTTTTACGGGCCGGTCGGCAAGGATTCGGGCGGCAAATACCTGCACAAAAGAATCTTCCGATTCGAGCAGTGCTGCCAACTGCTTAAAATGGCTCGGTTTTAATTTGCCGGACAGAATCAAGGTGTCCAGTATTTCAATGACGTCGCGGTTCAACTCCGGGTCGGTGGAGGTGTTTAAAATTTTAAATAATTCCGGAATAATAGCCGAACCTGATTGAAGGATCCTCCCTATCGCAGCAAACCGCACGAAAAGGTCCGGATCCACAAGCGCAGACAGTTCAAGGGAACTTGTGCTTTTTTTTATGATTGTCTGCACCGGTTCCACAAGCGCCCGCCGGTTCGCACCGGTCGAAAGCGGTGTTTTACCGATCGATTGTTTTCCACTATATTCGGTATCGTAGCAGAGTCCATGATTCAGATATTTATAATAATGATTATTTTTTCTTCCTGTTTTTGAATAAAAATCATCGCCGCCCAGATCGAGAAGAATTGCGTGACTCCAGTTCTGCGGTTCTGCGGGTGGTATGATTCCGCCGCAACTTTCTTTTCTTTCCACAGGGCTTGCAAAATAGCGATCGTCGCCCCGATAGTCGATTAGAAGTCCCAGACTTTTAGGTTTCATAGCCACTGCATATGAAGCCCGGGCCATGTTTTCCAGGATTTTCTGTTTTTTTTCCGCCTCGCTCAGTGATTCAAATTGCCGAGGCTCTCGCTGCTTTAAAAGATGTTGAACAAACGCTTCGCCTGGACCATAGGTGTCGTTACCGGCGTAGTCTGCCAAAAGGGCAATCGAGCGGTCGGAGGCTGCACCGCCGGTATGAGTTTTCCCATAGTAAGTGTCGTTCCCGCTGCGATCAATGAGTACGGCGCCGGTTAGATGAACAGCCGAAGCGATTCCCCAGCCATTGTCGGGCCAGTATTTATCATCCCCGCTTCCGTCGACCAGAGCACCGACAGACATGAAATAGCTGCTGCCCATAGAGTTACCGTGGCTGGCATAATAGAAATCATTGCCGGCGCCGTCAGCCAAAAAACCGATGCCGCCGTAAAACGAAATGTTCCGATGCCAAGCCGGAGAGCGGATCGACAGCCCGACACCCTGTACGTGTGACAAATCGTCAGGTAACAACCATCCGCGTTTTTTATCGCGGTCGGCTAGATATTTATCGTTGCCTGACGTATCGCACAGAACACCGAAACCCATCGTTGAGCCGGCACCCTGCCCCAGACCGTTGATGACAAATTTATCGTCACTGCCCGTGTCCAGCAGCACTCCCAGTCCGAACAACCCGAAACCTTGCCCCAGCATTCCCATTCGATAGTCATCTTTTCCGTGATAATCGGCCAGCACGCCGACACCGAACAGACCGGACCCCTGGGCCATGTTTCCGGCCAGGTAGCGATCATCTCCGGCAAGATCAACCAGCACGCCGACTGAAAGGCAGCCGAAACCCTGGGCATAGCGGCTGTCCCCCCCGTCATACGTATCATCTCCGCCTGCATCGATGGAAACGGCAACCATACCGGGCACCTGGTTGCCGGCAGCAACCGGCCCACTGTAATGATCATTTCCGCCTAAATCGAGAATAAGAGCCCCGCTGGCGCTGTGTTGCCCATCGTCTTGGCCGGTGATGACGATATTGCCAAGCGGTGACGGAATGTTCACAATAACACCGGTTCTTTTTTGACCGTCCTGAAAGTATGCCGACCAGTGACTGGTCTTTATATAATTTGTGAACTTATCAATACCATCGATTAACACCAGGGATGCGGAGTAGAGCTTGACGTAATCTATCTTCCGGGCGATGGTAAGAATTTTACGCGCAATGTGGGTGGGAGCGGTTAGAAAGTTGAACATGGGGCCTTCAGGGAAAAAATACCGTTCCGGCCGCTGGGATAGATAGTCATATTCCTCGGACGTTAACCCCGCATAGGCATCTTGGACGAGGATCGAAGCCTCGGTTAATACAAGTAACAGATGAGCCAGCTGTCGGTCGAACGAAACCGAAAATCCGGCATGTGAGATTTTTGCCAGAACTTGAATATGCGCTGCGGTGTTATACCGGCTGCAAAGGTATCAATAGGCATCAGCGAACCTTTCAATGTCACTATTGATGATATTATGGGGATCATAATAGGATGTGCCGCCGTTGAGTGTCGCGGTCATCAAGGCAAGAACATCAAAAAGACCTTCCGAAGCGGCGGCCTGCAGTTTGGATGATGTCACATCCGCCCA
>Ga0126332_10000166_pt1 | contig 26969 bp, 26 predicted proteins | sample InaspJWI42metaG_FD_94482 | JGI IMG/M metagenome (GOLD analysis project Ga0126332, IMG submission 94482) | Marine gutless worms symbiont microbial communities from Oahu, Hawaii - Inanidrilus sp. 2 OAHU.JWI-42 metaG | ecosystem: Host-associated > Annelida > Digestive system > Unclassified...
GACTGCGTCAGGCTCGACAAAGCGGATTAATCGGAGGTGGAAACTAGCTCAATGCATTTGGGGGGTGGGTCAAAAATATTGTCCGACAGGTGGGTCAATTAATTTTGTCCGTTGACACCACCACATCAATTTCCATTGCGAAGCCAGATAATACTTTTCCTGCGCCGGCGTCAGGGCTTCGATCGAATGGGGATCGAAGGGTTCGCGCGATACGAAATGTCCGCCACTCACCTGGAACTGCTCCCGCCGAGCCGAATCCGCGGATCGAGGATGGCCAACAAAATGTCCGAAACCAGCACGCCGAAAACGGTTAACACCGCGAGAAACATCAAAAAAGAACCGGCCAGGTACATATCCTGGCTCTGCAGGGCGCTTAGCAGTATCGGCCCGGTAGTCGGCAGCGACATGACCACGGCGACGATTTCGGCCCCGGAGATCACCGCGGGTAGCAGATTCCCGATATCGGCTACGAAAAAATTGAGCGCAACCCTTAACGGATACTTGGTCAGCAGCTTACCCGGCGGTAATCCCTTGGCGCGGCCGGTGGTGACATATTGTTTCTGCAGTTCGTCGAGCAGGTTGGCGCGCAGGCGCCGGATCATGCCCGCGGTACCGGAGGTGCCGATCACGACCACTGGAATCCACAGGTGTTCGAGAATCGACAGGATCTTATCCAGGCTCCAGCGGGCGTCAATATACTCCGGTGCCATCAACCCGCCGATGCTGGTGCCAAAATAAACATTGGCAAAATACAGCATCACCAGCGCCAGCAGAAAATTCGGGGTCGCGAGACCGAGAAAGCCCAGCGTCGACAAGCCATAGTCGCCCCAGCTGTACTGATGCGTGGCGGAATAAATACCTATCGGAAAGGCCACCGCCCAGGTAAATAATATGGTTGCGACCGAAATGAGTACGGTTAGAAAAAGGCGGTCGCCAACCACTTCGGTTACCGGCAGTTCGTACTCGAAGGAATAGCCGAAATCCGCTTGTAACATGCCGGTTACCCAGTACCAATACTGGTGCAGCATGGGTTTGTCGAGCCCGTATTGCTCGCGTAAAAATCGGATCTTTTGTTGGTCGACCGATTCACCCTGGCTTTGCAGCTCGGCGATATGACTCTCGAGGTAATCTCCGGGCGGCAACTGGATGATGACGAACACCAGCATGCTGATAATCAGCAGGGTTGGAATCATCGTCAGGATACGCCGCAGGATATAGGCGAGCATTAGCGCCTGACCTCGTCGAACCAGAAGGTATCAGGCCGGTAAATGCCGAAATATGCGCCTGGGGAAATATCGTAAAAACCCTTCTCCGGCACGTTATGCAGGTAGTTGCTGACGACTACCGGATGCGGCACATGGTTGACGATACCGATGGTAAACATTTGCTCGCGGTTAATTTCGAGTATCTGATTCCAGGCGTCAACCCGCTGCTCGTGGTCGCGAGCGTTGGCCCACTGATCATTTAGTTCAACCAGCTTTTGCGCCGCCGGCATATCCGGCGCTTCGCCACTTTTGCCGCTGGACTCGTAATACGAACCCCACTTCGGCCACTGGTACTGATATTTCGAGGTCGGCGCCAGATCGCCCGGGCTCGAATCGGCGGTCGGGATCGCATTTGCCAGGCCGGACCAGATCGACATGATCGCGTCGCCGGAGAATATGCGGTTGCGGAAAACCTCGCGCGTCGACGGCACGCTGTACAGCTTGATTCCCGCCTGCTGCCAGCTATCCCGAATCAGCTCGAGCACGTCGGTTTGCTCGGTGCTTTCGCCGGCGGTCTGAATCATGATCTCGAGCGGTCTACCGTCGGGCATCAGTCGAATGCCGCGTTCGTCCCGCTGCACCAGGCCGATATCGTCGAGCAGGCGATTGGCAGTTTCCAGATCGAATTCGATCCAGTCGCTCTGGTAGCGCGGTTTATATAGCGGCCCTTCCTTCAACACCGTATTGTTACTCTCCTCGACCAGGCGAAAATACACCACCTGGTTGATTTCAAAGCGATGAATCGCGAGCGACAGCGCGCGCCGGAATCGCAGATCGCGTAGCAATTCGCGATAAACCGGATCGTTGGTGTTCAGATTCGGGTAGAGCGCCATGTGAGCGCCCTTGGCGGTTTGCCACAGGCGTACGTCGAAATTACTGCGCTTCGATGCAGTTTTCAGAAAGGTGTAGTTATCCATGCGCAGATAACGCGCTTGCAGGTCGGCTTCGTCGGCGCCGGTCTTGGCAGGCACCAACTTGCTCGAAGCGATATGGACCGCGATCGAATCGATATAGGGTAATTGCCTGCCGTTTTGATCGATGCGGTGGTAATAGGGATTGCGGTTGAAAATAAACCTTTCCGATGGCGGATAGATTGAATTAACCCAGGGTTGCAGGCTCGGTAAATCCGGATTAGTTGCCTTGTAGGGCCGGTCCTGGTTGACGTGTACTCCCATCCAGTTACGCTTGCCCGCGTCAGCCACCATCTGCGCGAGTTTTTGTTCGCTTTGATAAGCACTATGAAACTGACGCAGGTAGTGCGCCGGCTTGTAAATGTAAAGCGGCCGCGCGCCCGCCAGCGCGGGCAGGAAATAAGGATTGGGTCGCGACCAGCTGTAGCGTACGGTATAAGTATCCGGAAACTCGACCCGCGGTAATTCGCCATCGACCAGCAGTATTTTGTTGGGACCGCCCTTGGAGAGCTGCGGATTGGTTGCGACGTCTTCCCAGTAGTAGCGGAAATCCTCGGCGGTGAACGGATGGCCGTCAGACCATTTATGCCCCTTGCGCAAACGCAACGTAAAAATTCGGTTTTCAATAACTTCGTAAGACTCGAGGAGATCGGCCTTGAGCTTCAGATCCGGAGAGTAGCCGACCAGACGCGCATAGCCGTAAATTACGATTTGCCGGATATCCTTTTGTTTTCCCATCAGCATGCGCAGTTGCCCACCGTGAAAGCCGGGGGCCTTATCGCCGCGCAAATCGATCAACCGTGGAACCTCCGGTAGCCGATTATGCACCGGGGGTAGTTGCCCGCTTTGCACCTGCTGCGCCAGTGACGGCGGCTCGACCAACTGCGTCACGGCGGCGCCAGTTATCACCGGCGTCAACCCCGTTACCAGCAGCAGGCTGTTGATCAATCGTTTCATGCCGCCAGATCCGATGGCTTCGAGCCGGCGGCTACGCGCACGAAGTGCCCTGCTTCGAGCGCCATGAATGTGGTGCGCGTCGAGCCATCGAGCCGGAAGGGCTGCGGCCACTGGGTCGGATCCGATGCAGCTCCCTCGGTAATCGCGGTGAAGTCGAGCGGCTGCGACAGCTCCGGGTGCGGGACTGCAGACAACAGAGCTCGCGTATAGGGATGCACCGGGTTCTCGAACAGTCGATCGCGTGGCGCCAACTCGACAATACGCCCGGCGCACATGACCGCGATGCGGTTGGCGATGTAGTGAATCACCGCCAGATTGTGCGAAATGAATAAGAAAGTCAGTCCGAGCTCCTGTTGCAAATCTTTTAGCAGATTCAACACCTGTGCCTGGATCGAAACGTCGAGCGCCGAGACCGGTTCGTCGCAGATAATCAGATCGGGTTGCAGCGCCAGCGCGCGCGCAATACCGATGCGCTGGCGCTGACCGCCGGAAAAACTATGCGGATATCGATTCAGAAAACGCGGGTCGAGGCCCACCAAGCGCATCAACTCGGTAGTCATCGCCCGCTGGTAATCGATATCGCCGATGGCATGTACCACCAGTGGCTCGCGCAGGATATCGAACACCGTCATGCGCGGATTGAGCGCGCTGTAAGGATCCTGGAAAATGAACTGCATCTTGCGCCGGAACTGAAGCAATTCGGAATTATCGAGCGCGCGCACATCGATCGCGCGGCTGCCGTCATGGTATTGTATTTCGCCCTGGTCCGGCGTGATCGCTCGCATGATGATTTTGCTTAAGGTAGTCTTACCGCAACCGCTTTCACCGACCAGGCCAAAACATTCCCCCCGCTCGACCGCGAGCGTCACCCGATCGACCGCGAGCAGGTCCCTGGATTCATTACTGAACCAGTTACCGCTATGCATGCGATAGGTTTTGCTAACCTCACTCACCCGCAGGTGCGGCGCGTCGGCATCGACGATCTGATCGGCGGGTCGATGCTTGATCAAGACACCCGTCTCGGAATGAATCTCGCGTACCGGCATCAGTCTTTCGCCGGGCGCCAAATCAAAACGCGGCACGGCGTGCATCAGCGCCTTGAGATAGTCATGCTGCGGATTAACGAACAGATCCTGTAGCGGACCCGCCTCCATCACCCGGCCATGGTACATCACCACCACTCGATCGGACATGTTGGAGACCACGCCAAGATCGTGGGTAATCAGCAGCAATGCCATCCCCAATTCGGCTTGGAGCTCCCGGATCAGCTTCAGGATTCGCGCCTGAATCGTGACATCGAGCGCGGTGGTGGGCTCGTCGGCAATCAGCAGCGACGGGTGGGTAATCATCGCCATGGCGATCATTGCGCGCTGGCGCAAGCCGCCGGAAAGCTCGAATGGATACATCCGCAGCGCGCGGGCGGAATCGGGGAAGCCCACATGTTTGAGCATGGCCTCGGTCAACCGCAGACCTTCCGCTCGGCTTGCATCGCGATGCAGAAACAGGGCTTCGCTTACCTGGTCGCCAATGGTATGCACCGGCGATAGCGACGTCATCGGCTCCTGAAATATAATCGAAATATTACCGCCTCGGATCTGGCGCATCGGCAAGCTTTCGGGGTCGAGTTGTGCGATATCGATGCGCTGCCCGGTCGCGGGGTTGTCAAACAGGATTTCGCCCGATCGTATCCTGGCGTTGGCGGGCAAAATTCCCATGATTGCTTGCGAGGTTACCGATTTACCGGAGCCCGATTCCCCGACCAAAGCAACGGTTTCCCCGGGATCGACGCGGAAAGACACATCCATCAGTGCGGGCACGGCGCTTTCATGCAGCGTAAAATCGACCGCCAGCTCGTTAACCTCTAACAAGGCTGGTTGTTGAGTATTGTCAACGATTTGAAACTCCTCGAACGGCTTACCCTTTGCGGGTTATTTTGCGCAAGTATAGATTATTTTTTAACGTAATAGTCTAAATACCAGCGCGCAAAATGTGCCAAACCCTGCTCGATCGAAGTCTTTGGCTGATAGCCGGTGTCGGCGGTCAACGCGGCGATATCGGCATAGGTATCTTCGACATCGCCGGGCTGGGCCGGCAACAATTCCTTAGCGGTGGATTTTTCCAGCGCCTGTTCCATCAACTCGATATAGCGCAACAGCTCGACCGGTTCGCCGCGGCCGATGTTATAGATGCGCCAAGGGGCACTGCTGCTGGCCGGATCCGGGTCGAGTCCGGACCAGTCGGGATTGCCTTGCGCGACCCGTTCGAGACAATCCAGTACCCCCTCGACGATGTCGTCTATATAGGTAAAATCGCGCCGATGCCGACCCTGGTTGAATACCTTGATCGGGTTACCCTGCGTGATTGCATCGGCGAATAGAATCGGTGACATATCGGGTCTACCCCAGGGACCGTAGACGGTAAAAAAGCGCAGGCCGGTGCTGAGCAATTGGTACAGGTGGCTGTAGCTATGCGCCATCGCCTCGTTCGCCTTCTTGGTGGCGGCATACAGAGAAATTGGATGATCGACATTATCCGCGGTACTAAACGGCATGCTGCGGTTGGCGCCGTAAACGGAACTCGACGATGCATATACCAGGTGTTCGATATCGTTGTGCCGGCAACACTCCAACAAATTCCCGAAACCTACTAGGTTGCTGTCTATATAGGCGCGCGGATTCTGCAGCGAATAGCGCACGCCGGCCTGAGCCGCCAAATGCAATACGCGCTCGAATCGATGTTGCTTGAACAAGGCTTGCAGTGCCGTCGTGTCGGCGATGTCGAGTTGCTCGAAACTAAAATTACCAAAAGCCTCGAGCTGCTGCAGGCGCGCGTTTTTTAGCGCGACATCGTAATAATCGTTCAGGTTATCGACGCCGATTACATCGTCGCCGCGAGCGCATAGACGATTTGCGAGCGCGTAACCGATAAAACCGGCGGCGCCGGTAACCAGCAGTTTCATATTGCTCCAGTTGTTTTACGCCAGTCAGCGTGACGAATTTTAACGTGCGGCCGGAGCCGACTTGACGCCTAAACGTTTAATCGGACCCAGCCGGTGCGCTAACAGTATCATCGCAATAATCGCATAAATACTGGGTTCGAGATAGTCGGCCTTGACTAGCCAGAGGAAATGCAGCACAGCTAGCAGGATTATCACATAAACCAGCTGGTGCAGGCTTTTCCATTTCCTGCCAAGTTTCCTGATCATGGCCTGATTCGAAGTGACCGCCAGCGGAATCAGCAGTACGAAAGCACTAAAACCAAGAGTTATATAAGGTCGCTTGACAATGTCCTCGATCATCTCGTCGAAACGCAGCGAATGATCAGCGATAAACCAGATCGAGAAATGGCAGCCGACATAAAAGCAGACATAAAGGCCGAGCATACGGCGAAATCGAATCCAGGCGGCTTGACCACTCCATTGCCGCAACGGCGTCATGCCGAGGGTAAGTAATAAAAAACGCAGCGCCCATATGCCGGTTTCATGAGTTAGTTTTTCTACCGGATTGGCGCCCAGGCCGCCGTTGAATGCCGCCCAGAGCAGCGCGCCGAAGGGCAGCAGGCAGAGTAGATGCGCAACGGGTTTCGCATAGGCGGATTTGAGCCACATAACTGATCGCGACGTCTAAGCGCTAAAAATTTTTCGCGAGATCCAAATCGGCATACAAGCTGGCGACTTCCTCTGCGTAACCATTGAACATGAGCGTATCACGCTTGAAAATTTCACCGATACGGCGCTCGCGTTTCTGCGACCAACGCGGATGATCGACCTCTGGATTGACATTTGAGTAAAAACCGTACTCGCCGGCCGCCGCCATATTCCAGGAAGTTTGCGGCTGCGTTTCGCTGAACTCGATGCCGACAATCGACTTGATGCTCTTGAAGCCATCCTTCCAGGGCACGACCAAACGAACCGGCGCACCGTTTTGATTCGGCAGGGTCTTGCCATACATGCCGATCGACAAGATGGTTAGCGGGTGCATCGCTTCGGCAATGGTCAAGCCTTCGCGATAGGGCCAGTGCAAAACCGAGCGTTGCTGTCCGGGCATGCGTACCGGGTCGTGCAGCGTTTTTAAGGCAACGTATTTCGCTTTAGACGTCGGTTGAAAACTTTTCAGGATCGAGCCCAGGGGCACCCCGAGCCACGGAATCACCATTGACCAGGCCTCGACGCAGCGCAAGCGGTAAATACGCTCCTCCAAGGCATGGGGTTTCATCATTGACTCGAGGTCGTAAGTCCCCGGCTTTTCGCATTCGCCGCTGACCACTACTTCCCAACCATCGGTTCTGAAGCGTTTCGAATTGCGCTTGGGATCTTCCTTGCCGGTACCGAATTCGTAGAAATTGTTATAGCTGGTGGCATCTTCTTCCGCGGTAATCTCTTCATCGATCGAAACCGCTGCGCGTTGATAATCGCCGATTGTGAGTGCGGCCTGTGCGCCAGCCCAAGGATTCAGTAACAGAGCGCCGCCGATAGCGCCCGCTGCCTGCATGAAGTCGCGCCGACGCCGATACAGCGGTTCGGGTGTAACTTCGGATTCCGGGATTTCCCAGCGCTTTTTGATTTTGATCATTATTAGCCCTCTTACACAGATAAATCCTAGACCGCGCCGCATCCAACTAGTTACTGGCGCCAAACAGATAACCACCGGCTCTAATCTCGTTAAAATCGATACCCAGGCGCTCGAGGCAAGCATACATCAGCGCCGAATTGCTGCAATTTACCGTGCCGAGCGTCGCTTCGAGGGCCGGAGCCGCTTGCGGCGCGCGGTAATCGGTGCAGTATAGTACCACCCGTGTCGGGGGATACAGGTTTTGCGCCGGCACGATCGATTCCGGGTCTGCGGCCGTGCCGGCAACCGCCAGCGCAGATGGAGCCATCGCGGCGACTGTCGGATTCGGACGCATCATGGCGTTCAGCCGATCCAGCGGCGTGCGTTGCGGAACATGCGCATCCACGGGCTGTAATCACCCCAATCGGGGGCGGCCCAGGAATTCTGCACGCTGCGGAAAATCCGTTCCGGGTGCGGCATCAAGATGGTAAAACGGCCGTCCTCGCTGGTGAAGCCGTTCAGTCCGAGGGCCGAACCATTGGGGTTAACAGGGTAGGTTTCGCTGGCGACGCCGCGGGCATCGACATAGCGCAGGCAAGCCAGTTGCTGCTCGAGCAGTTCGGCGGCGCTGCGCTCCCGGGTTTCTATCCTTCCCTCGCCGTGGGCGAGCACAATCGGCATCATCGAACCCTGCATGGCGTCGAGAAAAAGTGAATTCGAAGCCAGCACCTCGACCATGGTAAACCGGGCTTCGAACTGCTCAGACTTGTTACGCACAAAACGCGGCCAATGGGACGCTCCCGGTATTATGCGGTACAGGTTGGACATCATTTGGCAACCGTTACAGATACCCAAACCGAAGCTGTCCCGGCGCTCGAAAAATGCGGAAAACTCGTCAAACGCTCGTGCATTGTAAAGAATCGACTTGGACCAGCCCTCGCCGGCACCAAGCACATCGCCGTAAGAAAAGCCGCCGCAGGCCGCGATGCCCTGAAATCCGGTAAGACTTACCCTGCCCTCGACGATGTCGCTCATGTGCACGTCAACGGTGCTGAAGCCTGCTCGATCGAAGGCGGCGGCCATCTCGACCTGACCGTTAACGCCCTCTTCGCGCAGAATTGCGATGCTTGGTTTTCGACCGCCGACCAGGGCCGCACAAACATCCTCGGCGGGATCGAAGCCCAGCGAGGAAAACAGGCTGGGCGGCTGGTCGGGTTGAATCAGATCGAATTCCTGCTGCGCGCATTCGGGATTGTCGCGCAGCGACTGCATCTGTAACGTGGTTGCCGACCAGGCGCGTTGCAGATCGACGATCGACTCGTCGATAACCGAAGTCCCGGCATGAACTATGCTGAGATTGGCCTGCGCCTGCGGCCGTCCGATGCGATGGCAGAGATGTCCGATCCCGGCCTGACGCAGCAAGTTTTCGACCGACTCCAAATCGGCCTCCGCCACCTGCAGCACGACCCCCAACTCCTCGGCGAAAAGTACTGCGAGCAGATCTTCACCCAGCTTGCTGATATCGCAATCCAGCCCGCTGCGTCCGGCGAAAGCCATTTCGCACAGAGTTACGATCAAGCCGCCATCGGAGCGATCGTGATAGGCCAGCAACAAATTCCGCTCGAGCATGGTTTGCAGCGTAACGAAAGCGGTCTTGAAGATGGCTGCGTCGTCTAGATCCGGTCCCTCGGAACCGGTCTGGGCATAAACCTGGGTAAGCGCAGAGGCGCCAAGTCGATTGCGGCCGGCGCCCAAATCGAGTAATAACAGCAGCGATCCCCCGGCGCAGGCTTTGATATCGGGCGTTACGCTCCGACGCACGTCTGCAACCGGGGCAAACGCCGAAATGATCAACGACAGCGGTGCGGTAACAGACTTTTCTTGGTCGCCGACCGACCAGCGGCTTTGCATCGACAACGAATCCTTACCCACGGGTATGGTAATGCCGAGATCCGGGCAAAGTTCCATGCCCACGGCCTTCACCGTATCGAATAGGCGGGCGTCCTCGCCGCGATGACCGGCGGCCGCCATCCAGTTCGCCGACAGTACGCAGCGAGACAAATTTCCGACCCAGGCCGAACCCATATTAGTCAAGGCTTCGCCGATCGCGATACGACCGGCCGCGGGGGCATCCAGCAAGGCCAGCGGCGCGCGTTCGCCCATACTCATGACTTCGCCGCTGTAACCGGAATAATCGGTCAGCGTGACCGAAGCGTCGGCCACCGGAACCTGCCACTGGCCTACCATCTGATCGCGCGCGACCAGCCCGCCGACAGAGCGATCGCCGATGCTGATTAAAAACGTCTTGTCGGCCACCGCCGGCAGGTGTAACACGCGATAAAGCGCCGCCACCGGGTCGATTCCCGAGCTGTCGAATTCGGGTTGCGAAATTTCCGCATGGACCACATCGCAGTGCATTTTCGGTGGCTTGCCGAGCAACACGTCGAGTGGCAGGTCGACCGGTCGGTTATCAAAATGCGGATCGTTTACCTGCAGGCGGCGCGCTTCGGTGGCCTTGCCGAGTACCGCGTAGATGCAACGCTCGCGCCGGCAAAGTTCGATGAAATCGTCGAGGCGCTGGTCCGCCACCGCGAGTACGTAGCGTTCCTGGCTTTCGTTACACCAAATTTCCAGCGGCGACATGCCGGGCTCATCGTTCGGTATCCGCCGCAGATCGAGTTCGGCGCCACGCGCGGCATCGTTGACCAGTTCGGGCAAGGCATTCGAGAGACCGCCAGCGCCGACATCGTGAACCGACAGGATCGGATTGGCCTCGCCCTGCGCGAAACAACGATCGATGACTTCCTGCACGCGCCGCTGCATCTCGGGATTACCGCGCTGAACCGAAGCGAAATCGAGGCTTTCGCTGCTGCTGCCGCTCGCCATCGATGACGCGGCGCCGCCGCCGAGACCGATCAGCATTGCCGGTCCCCCGAGCACGATGATGTTGGCGCCGGTCGGGATGTTCTTTTTATCGATATGTTCACGCCCTATCAGGCCGACCCCGCCCGCCACCATGATCGGCTTGTGATAACCGCGCAGCTCGGGGCCATCGAGCGCCGACACTTGCTGTTCGAAGGTGCGGAAATACCCGCAGGTATTGGGGCGGCCGAATTCGTTATTGAAAGATGCGGCGCCGATGGGACCTTCGAGCATGATTTCGAGCGCCGACGCGATCCGGCCCGGCTTGCCGTTATCCTGCTCCCAGGGTTGTTCGAAACCCGGGATCTTCAGGTTGGAAACCGAAAAGCCGCACAGGCCGGCCTTCGGTTTGGAGCCGATTCCGGTCGCACCCTCGTCACGAATTTCGCCGCCCGAACCGGTAGCCGCACCCGGGAAAGGCGATATCGCAGTAGGGTGATTGTGGGTTTCAACCTTCATCAGGATATCGAGCTGCATATCCTGGTAACGGTACTCCGCTGAATCGAGATCCGGGATTAAGCGACAGGCGGCGAATCCTTCAATCACCGCGGAATTATCATGATAAGCCGACAAAACTCCAGTGCTGTGCAACGCATGCGTATTCTTGATCATGTCGAACAGGGACATGTTTTGCTCGAGTCCATCGATGGTCCAGCTGGCGTTGAATATCTTATGCCGGCAATGCTCGGAATTGGCCTGGGCAAACATCATCAACTCGACGTCGATCGGATTTCGCCCGAGATCGGCATAAGCGGCGGTGAGGTAATCGATTTCATCGGGCGATAGCGCCAGACCCAGCTCGGTATTGGCCCGCACTAGCGCGGCGCGACCCTGGCTACCGGTATCGACCTCTACCGACGGCCTCGGGTGGTGAGCCTCGAACAGCGCGGCACAGTCGTCGAGCCGGGCGAAAGCGGCTTCGATCATGCGATCGTGCAGCAGATCGGGTGGAATTTCATGCTCGGCATCGAGGGTGAATTGAATCCCGCGTTCGATCCGACGAATCTGGGTCAGACCGCAGTTGTGGGCGATATCGGTCGCTTTGCTGGCCCAGGGCGAAATCGTACCGGGACGGGGCAGCACATACCAGATTTGACCTTCGACGCTGGCGGACTCCAGCAACGGACCATAGGTCAATAGATTTTGAAGAATTTCCAGTTCGTCGGCCGCGAGTTCTCGAGCGCTGTCGATCAGATGTATAAAGCGACTGCCGAGCCCGTTGACCGGAGTTCCCGCAGCGGCCAATTGTTGTTGTAGTTTTGTCAGTCTGAATTCAGATAACGCCGGGCTACCGGGCAGGCATAGCATATTGTTTCAGGTCACGCAGCGGGGATGGAAAGGTGAGCGCATGATAACGGAAAAGCCGCAACGCTCCAACACAAACCCAAGCCCGCGAATTAAATTTCCGCGAAGCTCAGGCTTTGGTAGCGCTGAAACCGCAAACTGTCCGACCAATAGTCGGCGCCGAGCCCCGCCTTGAGCAACAATTGCTCGAGAAAATCGCCCGGCGAACCGACTTTTTCCCAAACCTTGGGTAGAAATGTCGAGCGGTAACCTCGATCCTCCAGCAACAAGCCATCGACACCTGGCTCTAATAAATCCAGCAGCGCCTGTCGGATTTGCGCCTCGATCGGCTGCAGCTCGGACAATACCGCAATCTCGATTCTTACGCGCTCGAACTCGTCGGCGCTTAGCGCTGCAAAGCGTCGATCTCGAAACGCCGCATTGTAGGCCGCGGTCGCAACCGCCTGCGCCAGCGGCTCGACCGCTTCTAGCGAACCAACGCAGCCGCGCAACTCGCCACCCTGGGTCAGTGTCACGAAAACAGCGCGGTCAATTTGCAGTTTATCTTCGTAGCGCGCAAGGTCGGGGCGCAGCGCCCTACCCGATTCCAAGCCGCATTGTATCGACTGGCGCGCCAGCGACAGCAGCTGCGACTGCTCGTTGGCGTTTAACTCAATGCAATTCGAAGGCGGCATAGCCGACTACCCGATCCGGGGCACCCGCGGTATCGCCGGAGTTGCAGGCGGATAACAAGGAAACGCTGAGCGAACGCACACTGTTCGAAGCCATCAAGCCGTTGATGACACGGGCGCCGCAAGCTTCCTCCGTGCTCAAGCTAGTCGATTTTTCGAGGATTTGGTCACAAGTGGCGGCATCGATTTGCTGCGCCTCGCGGTAATTCAAAAAATGGGACAGATCCGAACTGATAACGACCAGCGTATGCGCATCCCCAGCCAGGCTGTCGATCACCGCCGCCACCCGCTCGGGTGCGACACCGCCGACGACCGCGGGTACCAGCGTGAATTCGGGCAGTAGCGCTTGCAGAAACGGCAATTGCACCTCGAGGCTGTGTTCCTCGCGATGTGCCTCGTCGGAAGGTTCCACGCCCGGCAAGCCGGCGAGGCGCTCGAGCGCCTCGCGATCCAGCTCAATTTCTCCCAGCGGCGTCGCAAATTTTGCAACCGTTGGGATCGCAATACCCCTGAGATAAACCCGGTGTGCCGGGCCCAATAGCAATACGCGCTTAAACCGCGAGGGATCCGCGCTCAGGCAACGATAGGCACAAGCCGCGGTCGACCCGGAATAAATATAACCTGCGTGGGGTACGATTAGCGCCCGCGGCAGGGTTTCCGGCAACGCCGCGTCGGCGCTTAGTAACTGCGTTACTTGCTGCTGCAATCGGCGCGCATCGGCTTCATAGAAATATCCGGCGACGGCGGCCTGGCGAGTACTCATTAAGCTATCCTCAACCTCGATTTATTTTATATTATAACCCGAATTCAAATTCTGCCGGATTGCCTTGGGTCAATCGCAGTTGCGGATCTTTGGTTTATGCTGCCGGCTGGCTGCATCGATTTGTCACGGCAAGATAGGGGATTTGCATGCATAAAATAGTCGGCTTTCACTGCCGTATCTTAATCTTCGGTTTAATGCTGATGGCGTCGAACGCGCCACTGTCGGAGGACTTTGTCGACCTGGTCAAGCGTTGCGAAGCCTGTCACGGTGAGGACGGCAACAGCAGGCTACCGGTTGTGCCGAGTATCGCGGGATTTTCCTATGAAGGTTTCCTCAACACGATGGACGTGTTCCGCGATAACGAGCGCATCGCGCTTGAATTTCAGCGGCCCGGCGAGCCCGAAACCATGATGAACGATATCGCGCGCGGCCTGAGCGATGCCGACGTCGAGGCCTTGGCAAGATATTTTTCGCAGCGCAGCTTCCAGCCGGTGCGCCAGGCGGTCGATGCCGAATTGGCCAGCCGCGGCGCGATCCTGCACAAACAGCAGTGCGAGCGCTGTCACACCGACAATGGCGCCCACCCGGTTGAAGATGCCGCGATTCTGGCCGGCCAGTGGACTCCCTACCTGCGGCTGCAATTCGAAAATATCTTAAGCGGCAAGCGTATCGTGCCGCGCGGCATGCTGCGCCGTGTCAAAAAACTCGACCAGGACGATATCGAAGCACTATTGAATTTTTATGCGTCGGTTAACTGATAGGATGCCGTAAGCCGGTTAGCGTGCGCTGAGCTCACTTAGCCGCTTTACCATTTCCTCGTTATCCCATTCGATCGCGCCGTACAGCGTAAATATGATTTCGCCGTTTTTATCGAGGATGAAATTGGCGGGCGCGGCAAACACTTTCCAGCGACCGAGGGTAGCACCGTCCTCGTCCAGCAATACCGGGAAATTCACCGGCACCTCGGTCAGGAATTGTTGCACCTGATCCTTCGGCTCGGCCATGTTCACCGCCACGATCCTGAAGGCTTTACCGCGCATTTTGTCGAGCAAGCGATTCATCGTCGGCATTTCGGTACGGCATGGCGTGCAATAAGTCGCCCAGAATTGAACCAGCACGATATTGCCTCGATAATCCAGCAGTGACTGCCGCTGTCCCTGCATATCGGACAACAGGAAATCGGGCGAAGTCAGGTCGCCCCGGTAGGGTTTCAATTCTCCCCTGGCGGCGGCACCGGGATGGCTCAGTAATACTAGCACCAGAGCGACGGCTAGGCTGGCTACATTCCTCATTGTCATATCGCCCCTAGCTTGCGGATGTTGTCATGAATCAAGGCATCGAGCCGGCGGGTCATTTCAAGCTCGGCCCGGGTTTGGTCGTCGCGCATGTAAAAATACCCGCGCACGCCCGCGATCAAATCGGTCTCGACCCGACTACCCGATTTCGCCAGCGCCGCCGCCAGGTGCGCCAAACCCCAACGGTTGGGCGTACGCTCGCCTTCCAGCACCATCAACGGATGAATCGAAAGCCCGGTTTCATCGATGTATACCGGTTCGGAACCCGGCTGCGGCGTTTTCTTGTTGATGCGCGGCGTAATCAACAGCGCGCCTTTCAGCTTGGAACCGGGCTGTTGCAGATCCGCGTTCGCAAGACCCCGGATTACCGGCACCGCGGCGCGCGCGCCAGCGAGCAGGTAAATCTCTTCGGCGCTGGTCGCGGCGACAATATGTCGAATCACCGCGGCCACCTCCGGTGCGGGTACCCGCGCGATATTGGAAGGCAACGGCGACAAAAAATGTGCGCTTAGCATATCGGGAAAATATATCTGGTAGCCTCGGGACACCAATTTTCTCGCAGTCGCGAATTCGATCGAATCCTCGCCCTGATTACAGGCAAACCAGATCAGGGCATGACTGGAGTCGCTGCCGAAGCGACGGATATCGACCTCGATATCATCGTCGAGCGCGAGCGTTGCAATGGAATCAGCCGTTGCGCCAGCGACAATCCCGACAAATAAAACCAGGCTCAGCAAGTACCGAAGCATCGACTCGCGCGACACTCTGATGGAACGCGCCGATAATTTCTTCACGGGATCCACGAGATTGTTATCGCAGCAAAATCAACATCGCCGTAAACAGATTTACCATTCGCCGCTGGCGCCGGCCCGCATAATCTCGGTCATCGCGTCACGGATGCGGATCGCGTCCTGCACCAGATCGGGATCGAGTTGCGATCCGGGTTGCCAGGCGCGGGCTAGCCAGCTGACGTTCCAATCCAGCGTCATCAACCAGATATCGCCGTTGGCATCCTCCATGACGGTTATCCGGCAGGGAATGAAAATCGAAAACTCGGGGCTGAAGTCGAGCATCCTGCGACCCACTATGGCGTCGCAAAACTGTAGAATTTCGATGCGCAGGGTCGGCTGGCCGGAAATTGCGCTAACGTCTTTCCAAAATTCGTTGTGTCCGACTTTTTTGAAATTGACGTCGTTAGCCTTGAGTTCCATGGCTTCGATGATGTCGTCAAAACTGAGCCCGGGATCGGCTTTCACCTTGTCCGTCATGAAATTGAACAGTTCGCGCATCGACAGACTGCTGGCAGCCACCATTTGATCGTAAAACTGTTTTTTCTGCGCCGCCGGCACCGGCGGCATAACACGATTCGATTGTTGCATCAGTTGCTGGCGACGAATCTTTTGCGCTGCCGGCGAGAGATCTTCGAGCAGGCGCGGACCGGCCTCCATGTTGGGCGCGAGTTCGGCCGCAACCGCCGCCGGCAACGCGGGCGCGGCGGGCTGCTGGGCGTTGCAAATCCCGCACAAGGTCAAGCCCGCCAGCATAATCGCTAATTGTTTAAAGCCTGTAGGCATGATGCTGCGCCGGTCTACTTGACGGTGGTTTCCACCGTGTCGTTTTCACCCTTGTTATCCTGCCAGTGCAGCGTTACCTTATCGCCGCTGCCGGCTCCCGCTATATCCATTGCCAAATAGGGATCTGTCGATACCCCGGGGCCTAGATTGAGCGTACCCACGAGTTCGCCGTTGATCGAAAAATTAACAAACTTGATATAGTGAATCGGGAGCTCGGCACCGACGGCGTCGAGCCGGTTGCCGGTTTCCATGGGATGTTTGATCAAACAGGTTACCCTGACCCCGTTTTCCACGATTTTAGTCTTGAGACGCGTTCGTCTTCTAGCCATTTCAAATGCCTCTTTGTTTCAGTCGCTCAGCCGCAGCCGCCAACGGCGACCCTGACTTCCTGCGATGTCATAAACCACTGGCCGCCGGATTTGACATATACGATTACCTGATCGGTACCCGCCATCTTGATGCGCATCCTGAAAAAACTGCCGGTACGCGCAGTGGTTTCAAACATGCTCAGTAACGGGGTTGGATTTTTAGGCACGACAACCGCGATCGATTCCGGCGCCGGCAATGTAGTCGCTACGACAATCGGCACCACCGCACCGTTTTCGGCCTGCAACGGCGCATCCAGCTTGATTTGATCGCTCATCGTCGGCTCATTGCCACCCAGTACTTCCTTGAGCACGGTGTCCAGGTCGCGCGCCAGAAAGGCGGCATCCGGCCGCGCCGCATTGGCTTGCGTCAGGTAAAACAGACCGCCGCCACCGGTAAACAGGGTCGCCGCAACGGCCAGTTTTTTTTGTAAAAAAGATCTCCTCTTCATGATTATGTTTTTATCCGTTGTGAAACCCAGGGCGGCTTAGTCCACCCCGGATCTCGGGTTAAAAGAAAATCAGCCAAACATGTCCGCGGTAATCGACTTGTACCAGCCGACCCTGTATTTAGACTCGTTTTTGTGCACTCTGGACTTGTTGCCGACCTTGCTGACACCGCCGGAGACCTTGACGATTTCGCCCTCTTTCAGGCGGTAAACCGCGACCACGGAAATAGCGTACTTCGATCCGATCTGGCTATAGCAGGTGTTGTTATAACTCGGCTCGGGCGCAGGGCTACCGGCCAGCCCGGAGACGATTGCCGCGGCGCAGTTCTTGGCCTGCGATGCAGACGAATGCCCCGACTTTGGCATCGGGCCGGCCACGCAGGCGTCGCCGATGATATAGACGTCCTTGGCGACCTTCGACTCGAAACTGCCCATGTCCACATCGCACCAGCCGTCCTTGTTGGTCAGACCTGCATTCTCGACCAGGGCGGCGGCCTTTTGGTAAGGTATCAGGTTGATTACGTCGCCCTTGTACTTGTCGCCAAAGTCGTTGCTCACCGTCATGCTGGCCGGATCCACGCTGTTGATGTCCCCGCCGTCGCTATCCTTGACCCACTCGATCATGTTGCCGTATTGGCTGGCCCAGCCCTCGTGGAAGGCAGCCTGCTTGGAATGCGACGGGTTGGAGTCGAGGATCAGGATTTTGGATTTCGGCTTGTTGGTTTTCAGGTAACTCGCCATCATGCTGGCCCGTTCGTAAGGCCCGGGCGGGCAACGAAACGGCTTTTTCGGCGGCACGATAATCACGGTGCCGCCGTCCTTCATCGCATGCAGCTGCTTGCGCAGCAACAAGGTTTGGTCACCGGCTTTCCAGGCGTGGGGCATGGCTTCCCGGGTCGCGGCCCGATCATTCTCGATCGAGCCCCAGCGAAAGTCGATGCCGGGAGACAAAACCAGTTTGTCGTATTTGAGCGAACTGCCGCCCTTTAGTTTGACCGACTTGCCGCCGGGATCGATACCACTCACTTCGTCGTGCACCACCTTGATGCCAGCGCCGGAAATACCCGCGTAACCGTGGGTAATCTCACTGATTTCGAGATCGCCGGAAATTACTTCATTGGAAAACGGGCAAGTAACGAAGCTGGAGTCACGTTCCACCAGGGTTACATCGAGCTTGGGTCCCCAGCGCTTGAGATATCTGGCACAGGTTGCGCCGCCGAAGCCACCGCCGACCACGACCACCTTGCCGCTGGCCCCGGCGAAAGCTTCCAATGGCCAAACCAGGCCACCGAATCCGGTTACCATTCCGGCGGCGCCCATTACCTTGAGAAAGTCTCTACGATCGTATGCTGTCATTGTCCTTCTCCTAAAATTATTGTTTGCTGTAATATTCGGCCAGCATTTTCAGCTCGGCCTCGGTATAACCCTGGGCGTGACGATCCATGATGCTGGTCGGTTCGTCACCGCTGGCAAAGGCCTGCATCAAATCCAGGAAATCCTCTTTGTTTTCGCCGGCAATCGAGGGATTGGGTTTAGCACCGGCGCCATTGATGCCGTGGCAGCTGTTGCATTGAGATGCCATTAACTCGGCGCGGGAAACGCCTTCGGCGCTTGCGCTAGCAGAAAAACCGAGCCCACCGACCAATGCGGCGGCGAAGGCGTAGGTAGCGAAATTACGAAAACTGGTCATAGTGTTACTCCTCTTTAAATCGGGATTTTCGTTGTATTGCATTACTCGGAGGGACGGGAAATTCCCATAATCTCCATCTCTTCTTCAAAATCGGTATCGTCGGGCAGCTCGTGAGCCACACCGTAGTGACATTCGATGCAGGTCAAGCCTTCCTTGCTGGCGCGCTTCATTTTCATCCGACCCTTGCGGCTTTGTTCTTCCCAGTGCATGGCGTTGTAGGAATGGCAATTGCGGCACTCGCGCGAGTCGGTCGCCAGCATGCCGCGCCAGACATTGCGCGCTAGCGTCATGCGTTTATCGAGAAATTTCTCGCGCGTCTCGATGCTGCCCATCATCTTGTGATAGAGCTCGTTGGTGGCCTTGATTTTGCGCGCAAGCTTGGGTGTCCAGTCCTTGGGTACGTGGCAGTCGGCGCAGGTCGCGCGCACGCCGGAGGCGTTCTTGAAATGAACCGTGGTTTTGTATTCTTCGTAAACGTTAGTTTCCATTTCGTGGCATGACACGCAGAAATCCATGGTATTGGTGTATTCCATGAAGGTATTGAAACCGCCCCAAAATATAACTCCCGCGACAGCACCAATCAAAAACACAGCTCCCCAGCGCGAACTTACCGCGGGTCGCCAGAACCATTTCCATAGCCGTTTGACCATTAATAATCTTCCTCATTTTTAAATCCGTCGTAACCGCGCGCGTCGGGCGCGGCTACGTCAGTGATTTGTCAGCATCGATATACGGATTGAATTCGCCGGACAAACGACGGCGCATTCACCACAGCCGGTACAGCGCTGCTGATCGATTCGCGGTTGCAGGTATGAAACCATACTTATCGCATTTTCGGGGCAGGCGTCCCTGCAGCCCAGACATGTCATCCGCTGCCAACCGAGACAGCTAGCCTGGTCCAGGCTAACCATACCCGGCGGCGGTTCCTCTCGGGCGACTAATTCCAACGCCAACTGCGCGCGTCCCTCGCGAGTAAAATAATCGCCGGTTAAAAACGCCCGCCGCCCCGGCGAAGGCTTATCCGATTCACTCGGCAAACGAATTTTCCACCAGCGGTGCGACACCGGCCTGCGGCACATGGCACTGATTGCAGGTGAAGCGAGCACCCGACAGGTTCCAGCCTTCGTCGCTGCCCATGGCACCGACTTTGGAATAATGCGCCTTGTTCATCGGGTTGCCGCCCTTGACGGCTTCTTGCGCGTCGATTTCATCCGGGCGGTCGTGACATTCCAGGCACTGGTTGTCCTCCAGCGTTATCGGCAACATCGACGCCACTTCATGGGGCACTTGCGGCGGTGCGCCCGGAAAAGCCCGATCCATCGCCTTGCTGTAGCGTGCCTTAGTGTCGTCATAGGCGAATACTTCAGGGTCGGGCGTGTTGAACACGCTGGTTTTACTGAGTCCGATCTCGGCATCGCTGACGGAACCTGCGCCAATTGCGCAGGCAGCCAGAATGGCGACAACGGAAGACGCGGCAATCAATTTTACCGGGTTCATGAGGACCTCCTTTGCGAAGTAATTTCTGGGGAAAATTGGGAAAGCATTGGCTCTTTGCCGTCACGGCGGCTAAGAGACCAGTGAAATTCGAGACTGCCTTCGGGACAGGAGCCAACGCAGCGCCCGCAGGCGCTGCATTCGCCCGGGCTGACAAGTTCGGCCTGTTCGAGCTTTTTCAGATTGAGCACCTGGGGTTCCGGACATACGGTGGCGCACTCGCCGCAGTGGGTGCAGCTGGCGGTGTCGAAGGTCACGACCAGGCGCGCGCTGCGCCGACCCAGCAAGGCATAAAACGCGCCCAATGGGCACAGGTGCCCACACCATCCATGCCGGATTACAAATAAATCAAGAATAAAAATGCCCAGCACGGCGATCCAGCCCAGGCCGATGCCATAGATCAGTTCACGATGCAGCATGCCGATCGGGCTAATCCATTCGAACGCGGCCACCGCGGTAATCGCGGATAGCAACAGGGCGGCCAGCAATACCAGGTAGCGGGTAGTGCGCGGCAGGTGCAGCAGATCCTTGGTATTCAAGCGCCGCCGCAGCCAACCGGCCAGGTCGGTTACCAGATTAACCGGACAAACCCAGGCGCAAAAGACCCGTCCCGCGATCAGCGCATAGAGCGCGAGAATCAGGCCGGCTCCGATCAAAACTTCGGTTTCGGGCATTGCGCGAGTCAACAGGATTTGCAGCGTCGCGAAAGGATCCGCCATCGGAATCAAGCCGGCGAACTCCGAGCCGCTGAGATTGCCGCTTAATAGCGGCTCGCCCGCTAGCGACCAACCCCAATGTGCGGTACCGTAAAACAGTAACAATATGCCGATCTGAGATATCCGGCGCAGAATGACAAAGCGCCACACGGAAATCTTGCCGGCGAGCCGCGGTGGATCCAGCAATTGGTGCATGACGCGGCCATTGGTACCGATCATCGGCTTGCCGTCGCGTCCCAGTTTCGGCTTGAGGTCAGATTGGTTCACAGCCCGTCATCCTGATTCAAATAGTCGAGCGCCGGTTTTTCGCTGCCTGTGACGGAGCGTTCCGATGACGACTTGAAATCCTGGGTGATCGAAGTTTCGGTCTTCCAACCGAGTCGATAGTGCTCGCCGATCTCGCCCTGTACCAACTCGGGCGGCACCACGCGAATCGCGGCCTCTTGGGTCGGGCAAACCTTTTCGCAAATACCGCAACCGGTGCAGGCGTCGCTGTGCACCAGCGGCACCAACATCGCGTGTTTGCTGAGATTGCGCTGTTGATGTTCGACCGAAATCGCCGAGTCCTTGAGCGGACATTCGCGGTAGCAGATTTCGCAGCGTAAGCCCTGCCACGAGAGACAGTTCTCGATATCGATCACCGCCAGTCCCATGCGCGAATCCTCGATTTTTTCCAAGTCTTCGCTGATCGCACCGGTGGGACAGGCTTCCTGACAGGGGATATCGGGACACAGGTAACAGGGTGTTTGACGCGGCACGAAATACGGCGTTCCCACCGGCACATAACTGCCGGCCTTGGCCAGGTCGAGGGTATCGAAGGGACAGGCCTGCACGCACTGGCCGCATTTGATACAACGGGCGTAGAAATCGTCCCGCGATTCGGCGCCGGGCGGGCGCACCGCATGCGGTGACGCCTGCGCTTGTTCCTGGATTAGGTAAAACCAACCCAGCGACCCGGTCGCGGTTAGCGCCGAACCCTGCATCGCCTTGAGCAGAAACTCGCGCCGTGATTTCCGATTCGTTGCCACTAACCGCTACCACATGTCACCCGGCATACCGCTAGACCTTATAGACCTTGACCGCGCACTTCTTGAAATCCGTTTCTTTCGACATCGGGCAGGTTGCGTCCAGCGTCACCTTATTGATGAAGACACCCTCGTCGAACCAGGGTACGAAAATCGTCCCCCTGGGCATACGGTTGCGGCCCTGGGTTTCGATCCGCGCCTTGATCTTGCCGCGACGGGATTCCACCCAGGCCAAGTCGTTACGCGCCAGGCCACGCCTATCGGCATCCTTGGGATGCATGAAGATTTGCGCCGCGGGTACCGCGCGATGCAGTTCCTCGACGCGCCGCGTCATGGTGCCGGAATGCCAGTGCTCGAGCACACGACCGGTAGTCATCCACATATCGTAATTGTCGTCGGGTTGCTCCACCGGTGCCGCGTAAGGCCTGAAAAAGATCTTTGCCTTGCCCGCCAGCTTGGTTTTGTTTTTGTTCTTGACGCCATCGAGATCTCCGCTCGGCAGCGCTTTCAGCGCCGGCCCGTAGAAATCGAATTTGCTGCCCGGTTTGCAGTAGGGATCCCATCTCTCGTTGAAGCGCCACTCGGTTTCCTTGCCGTTGACCACCGGCCATTTCAAACCGCGCACGTCGTCGCGATAGTAAACGTCGAACTCGGCGAGATCGTGCTGATGACCGCGGCCGAACTGGGCATATTCTTCGAACAGAGCCTTTTCGACGAACCAGTCGACACCGAGGTCTTCCACCGTGCTATTGGCATGGCCCTTGGCGACGGGATCCGGCCACTTGTACTGTTTGGCGAAGTCGTTTTCGAACAACACCTTATACAGGCTGTCTTCGGGCGAATAACCCATGTTGCCGGCATCGGCCAATACGTCCGGCAACTTGCCGTCCTTGAAGCCTTTGGATTTAAGGCCGGGAATTTTCTTCTCGCCCCAGACATCTTTGAGTTTGAAACGCTTGGAGAACTCGAGCAGGGTCCAGACGTCGGTGCGCGCATCTCCCGGCGGCGCGACCTGCTCGCGCCAGGCCTGGGTGCGGCGTTCGGCGTTACCGTAAAGCCCCCACTTCTCGTAAATCATCGCCACCGGCAGAATCAGGTCGGCGACCTTGGCGGAGATGCCGGGATAGGCTTCGGAACAAACGATGAAGTTGTCCATTTCCCGCGCCGCGGTAATCCAGTGATTGGCATTGGCGGTGTTCTGGAACGGGTTGCAGACCTGAATCCAGGCCCACTTGACCTTGCCGTCCTCGAGATCGCGCATCAGCTTGGTGTAGTGGCTACCGACCTTGGGATTGAGCGTTTTGGCGGGCAGCTTCCACAGTTTCTCCGAGCGCGCGCGGTGTTTCGGATTCATCACCACCATGTCGGAAGGCAGGCGGTGGGCAAAGGTGCCGACTTCGCGCGCGGTTCCGCAGGCAGAGGGTTGACCGGTCAGCGAGAAAGCACCATCCCCGGGCTTGGATTGTTTGCCCAACAACAAGTGATTGGCGTAACACTGCTCGTTGACCCAGGAGCCGCGCTGGTGCTGGTTAAAGCCCATGGTCCAGAAGGAAACCACCTTGCGGTCCTTTTCGATATAAAGATCGGCCAGCTGCTTGAGTTTTTTCTTGAACGATGCCAGCGACTCGTCGGGATCGCCCTTGGAGAGCTCGGCGACAAAGTCCAGCGTATAGGGTTCGACACCTTTCTTGAAATCCTCGAAACCGATCATCCAGTGCTTGACCGGCTTCTTGGTGTTGCCCTGTTTTACCACTTCACCCGGCTTGCGACGCTGCGCGATCGCCTCGTCCGCATCCAGCGTTACCTTGAGCTGTTTGGCCTGGGTATCCTTTTCGGCATCATAGGCAAACTTGTCGGTACCGCGCATGCCGTAGCCGATATCGTAAGGCCCGGTTGCAAAGACGCAGTGCTTGTTTACGAAATCGTGATCCACCGCGTCGCGCTTGATGATTTCGCGCGCGATGTAATTCTGAATCGCGAGATCGGTATTCGGCTTGAAGATAATTTCAAGATCGGCGATATCGGAACACATGTTGCTATAGGTCGTCAGGTTGACGATCTTCATCTTGTCGTGCGACAGCTTGCGATCCGACGCCCGCGCCCACAGGATGGGATGCATTTCCGCCATATTGGCACCCCACAGCACCGCGGTATCGGTATACTCGATATCGTCGTAGCTACCGGCCGGTTCGTCGATGCCGAAGGTCTGTATGAACCCAACCACCGCCGAGGCCATGCAGTGGCGCGCGTTGGGATCGATATTATTGCTGCGGAAGCCCGCTTTCATCAGCTTGGCGGCGGCATAACCTTCCGGAATGGTGTACTGACCGGATCCGAAGATGGACACGCCGTGCGGTCCCTTCTCGCCGTAGGCCTTGCGAAACTGCTTTTCCATTTCGTCGATGGCGCGTTCCCAGCTGACCACCTGAAATTTGCCCTTCTTGTCGAACTCACCATCCGTCATACGCATCAACGGTTGGGTCAGACGGTCTTTACCGTACTGGATCTTGCCCAGGAAGTAACCCTTGACACAGTTCAGTCCTTTGTTGACCGGGGCATCGGGATCGCCCTTGGTGGCGACGATGCGGCCATTCTTGGTCGCGACCATAATGCCGCAACCGGTACCACAGAATCGGCATACGGATTTGTCCCATTGCCAATCCTTTTCCGCTTCCGCGGCGTTGACCACCTGGCTGATGGGAATGCCGACCGTGGTGGCGGTGACGGCGGCAATGTTGCTCTTCAGAAACTCACGTCGGCTGATTGACATGTTAAATCCTCCAATAAATTTCGGCTAATTAGGGTTGAGACGTTGCAAAACGGAGTTACTGATGCCGCTTGCTTCATCGAATTCGGTGGAGGCCGGGTCATCCAGGTTCGGATCATCGGCGAAATAGTGGTAAACCAGTTCGGCAACGACTACGCCGGGAATGGCTTTGATTTGTTTTAATCCTTCGACTTCGGCGTCGACCGTCTCGGCTTCTTGCACTAGGACGACGCGGGCGCCGGCGGGGTCTCGGTAGTGGACTTCGACGCCGGACAAGCCTTCGATACGCGTGACGGTTTCGGCATAGTCCTGTGGACTCATGGATACCGCGATACCTGATAGGTTCATGGCCATCTTCTCCTTGCTTACCTTATAATCTGCGTTTATTGCAGGATCACAAAAATATAAACTCTGACTAAAGGTAATTTAATCCCTAAAAACAATCGTTCTCCTTGATAAAGGTCAAATCGATCGGTTATAAGTGGACTATTCTGGCGGTAGTTGATGAAGCTTAACCATAAATGGATGTTTATTCGTTCCAACTCTATCCAACATGCTAATAGAGTCCGTATTACAGGTCTAATTTAGTGAGCCTCGAACACGCCATGCCGGAGACCATCGTCAGCACCAAGTACTGGCACCGCCTGCAAGATGGGCGGTTACAGTGCGACCTCTGTCCGCGACACTGTCATCTGCGCGAAGGTCAGCGCGGACTGTGTTACGTGCGCCAACGGCTCGACGACGAAGTCAAACTGGTCAGCTACGGCCGTTCCAGCGGCTTTTGCGTAGACCCGATCGAAAAGAAGCCCCTGAATCACTATTACCCGGGTAGTTCGGTATTGTCGTTCGGTACCGCGGGCTGCAACCTCGCCTGCAAGTTCTGCCAAAACTGGGACATGAGCAAATCGCGCGAGATGGATACGCTCGCCGACGCCGCAGCGCCGGCCAAGCTCGCCCAAGTTGCCGCCGAACTGTCCTGCCGCAGCGTCGCTTTTACCTACAATGACCCGGTCATATTCCACGAATATGCAATCGACGTAGCCGCCGCCTGCCGCGAGCGCGAGATTAATACGGTTGCAGTGACCGCAGGTTATATCGATCCCGAACCACGCATCGAATTCTTCGCCGCGATGGATGCCGCCAATGTCGATCTGAAAGCCTTCACCGATCGTTTTTACCACAAGATCTGCGGTGGCCACTTGTCGCCGGTACTCGATACCCTGGTTTATATCCACCATGAAACCGACTGCTGGCTCGAGTTGACGACGCTTTTGATTCCGGGTGAAAACGATTCCGATGCCGAGTTAAGGGAGATGACCCGATGGGTCGTGGAGAACCTCGGTCCCGAGGTACCGATGCATTTCACCGCCTTCCATCCAGACTGGAAGTTGCGCGAAATCGAACGCACCCCGGTCGCCACGTTGAAACGCGCGCGCCAAATCGCGATCGACAGCGGACTGCATTACGCCTATACCGGTAATGTGCACGACACCCAGGGTGCCAGCACCTGGTGCCACAACTGTGGCGCCTTGCTGATCGAACGCGATTGGTACGAGCTCGGGCGCTGGGGCCTCAATCATAACGGCGGCTGCGCCAGTTGCGGTGAACGCTTACCCGGGCATTTCCTCGACGGGCCGGGTCATTTCGGCGCACAACGTATTCCGGTTTCGATGAATCTTTATCCCGAAACCTGAAGTGACGCGGGTATCGGTTTACGAATTCGAAGAGCTGCCGAATTCACCGTCGAGCGCATCGACGATGTCGCGAATTACTTCGATAAAGCTATCCACTCCCGCCTGGTTATCGATACGCCGACAGGCGTTCAGCCCGGAAAGCGCGATATTGTATGCCGCGTGGTAGTTACCCCGTTGGACGAATGCCTGGATTTTCTCTGTTTCAGCTTCGATATTCATTTTAAAACCTCGGTCTTACCGTTCGGTAGTGCAGCCGCAGCCCGAATCGACATACTTCAGACCTGTTGGCAGACAATCCCCGGGTAAATCAGCTACGGAGGAATATCGATATTACCCGAATGCGCCTATCTGTGCAGCCGCCAGGCTAGATGGCTTGCAATAGGTTGAGCACTCTTTATATAGTATCGAATCTGACTTGAATGGACCGCCGATGTCCGCCCGCATACTGATTCTGTTCGCCCACCCTTCCCTGCATCGCTCCGAAGTCAACCTGCCGCTGGTCGAAGCCTCAAAGTGACATGGTCCAATAGATTGATACCACCCAGTTAAGAGATAA